>ERZ1292629.318-Hain-H43-01um-R1-318-length-50880-cov-11_pt1 | contig 50880 bp, 56 predicted proteins | sample MGYA00564399_ERZ1292629 | MGnify/ENA primary metagenome ERZ1292629 (study PRJEB36523, sample SAMEA6512636) | groundwater metagenome | collected 2019-01-08 | study: AquaDiva: Metagenomics assemblies of 32 groundwater samples
AAAAGAAAGAATATGAAGGTTACATTGGAAAACCCGTCAGCGACGTTCCGTCGCCGTTCGGAGACAAGAAAAGTTATGCAAAACATTTTGAAGATGAATTTGAAAGTATTTCCGAAAAAGTCGGCATAAAACCCGAATTCATTTATCAAAATCAAATGCACAAAAAATGCAAGTATGCTCATTTGATAAAAAAGGCTCTTGATGAAAGAAAGGAAATAATGAAAATACTTGACAAATACCGAAAAGAGCCTTTGGAAAAAGATTGGATGCCAATGGAAGTTTACTGCGAAAAATGCGGAAGAGATAATACAAAAATTCAAGGAATCGACGGATATGAAATAGAATATTCGTGCGAGTGCGGACACTGGGCAAAATTTGATTTCAGAAAAAAGGGACTTGTAAAATTAAAATGGAGAATTGACTGGCCTGCCCGTTGGAGTTATGAGGGAGTTGATTTTGAACCGGGCGGAAATGACCACAGCGTTGAAGGCGGAAGCTATACGACGGGAAAAGAAATAGTTAAGAAAGTTTATGACTCTAAAGCTCCCGTTTATGTAAGATATGAATTTGTTTATAAAAAAGGCGTCAAGGGAAAGATGTCCAGTTCCGCCGGAAATCTTTTTACCATACAAGAAGTTGAAGAGGTTTACGAGCCGGAAATATTAAGATATCTTTTTGTCGGAACGCGTCCAAATAAAGAATTTGACATAAGTTTTGACAATGACGTTATAAAAATTTACGAAGACTACGACGAGCTTGAAAGAAAATATTATGAAAAAAAAGCAAATCCCCAAGAGATGAGAATATATGAATTGTCCAGGATGAAAGTGAGCAAAACAAAACCAGATAAAATAAGCTTCAGGCACATGATAACTCTTGTGCAAACTGGAAAGGCGGAAAAATTGAAAGGCGCAAATAAAATTCGCGCCGAAAAAGTTGCAAACTGGCTTGAAAACTACGCGGGAGATGACATGACTTTTGAGATTCAAGAGGAAATAAAAATTGATTTGAACGAAAATGAAAAGAAAGCATTGAATCTTCTGAAGGAAGTTTTGAAGAAGAAAAATTTGGATGAAGATAAACTTCTGAATGGATTTTATGGTATAGCAGAAGAAGCGGAAATTGAACCAAAGGATTTTTTCGGGGTTGCATATGGAGTAATAATTGGAAAATCAAAAGGACCGAGACTTGCTTCTCTTATTTTAACTGTTGGTAAAGATAAAATAATTAAATTATTGGACAAGATAAAATAAAGAAATATGCTCAGCTTCGCCTCGCTTATTTATTGCTACGAACCAAACTCCGTTAAGGTTCTTCGCCGATTTTTAGAAAAGAATAATTGAGAAAGATTTAACGCAGATATAAAATTGCTAACAAGAAAAAACTTCAACGACGATTTAAAATAAGCTTAGAGACTGATTCCATATTATCACTCCGTTTTTGCAGGGTGGGTGGGGGGATAAAAATTATTAAACTTCAAAAAATTAAGCTTAATAATGGGATTGATAATAAAATCAAACATAAGAAAAATCGTAAGAAGTTTAGACAAAGAAAATGAAATCACAAGCGTCGCCGACGAAGTTGAAACCGCGCTTGAAAGAAAAGCCGAAGAAATTCTTAGGGACGGAATAAAAAGAGCCAAGGCAAACGGAAGAAGAACTTTGCAGGCGAGGGATTTGTGAAAGATTTAATCGGATTAAAACAGAGCATAGAAAAATTACCAGACGTTTTTTCAAAACATGGATTTAATTCCGGATTTTCAACGGATTCTTTTTCTGCAAGCCATAATTTTAATCAAATTTACGAAACAGCAAGAGAATTAAATTTTGAACTTCCAAATTCACTTGAAAGATTTTTTACACTTTTTCACAATTTGGGCTCTGGAGATTTTGACGCGGCATATCTCTACGACATAAATTCAGCTCCAATCGCGATGAATGGAAATCCCAAATTAGAAAATATGACGGGGTTGGCGGAAGATTTGACATCAGAAATACCAGATAATAATTTAGTTATATTCTATGAAAACGAAAGGTTTGCAATTCCAAAGATTTCCTTATATCGCAATGGAAAACTTGAAAGAGAGTCGGCTCATGCTGGAAAAGAAAAATATCGGGAGGATTATTGGAAAGGCGATAACGAGAAAGCAAATGAACGCGGAAAAAAGGCAGTTGAAAAACTCGCCGCATTTTTTAGAGAAGTTTTGAAACCTTGAATTATATTTTCATTCACGGAATTCTTTATATATCAGAATATCTTTTTTGTGTTATGAAGGTGATTGGTTTTAATAGTTTGTCAGATAAATATCAAGATTTAGTCAAAGAAGCGGAAAAAGCAAGAGAAAGCGCATACAACCCGTACTCAAAATTTTATGTCGGAGCCGCCTTGCTTTCAAAGCATGGAACTGTAATAACCGGAGCCAATGTTGAAAATGCTTCTTATGGATTAACTTTATGCGCTGAACGTTCTGCCCTTGCGAGAGCAAATGTAAAAGATGTTAGGGCTTTGGAAACCATCGCTATAAGCACACGCGGAGAAACTTTTGATGTCAAAGAACCGACAATGCCATGCGGGGCGTGCAGGCAATGGATTTACGAATTTGCCCAAATTTCAGACAGAGACATTGAGATAATTTCCGCCAGCACAAACAGAGAAAAAATAGTAATAGCAAAAATATCCGAATTGCTGCCCAACGCATTTGGTCCAAAAGATTTGGGAATTAATATAGAAAAATACCAAAGATGAAATTGGAAAAACTTCCTTCGGTGATATCGAATAATCAATTTGACGATAATGGATTGGTAATTTCTGGCGATAAAAGATTAGTGCCGGCATACATGGCGAGCCAACTTGGATTTAATGTGCCCGGAAAGAGATTTCTGGAATATTTTTATAAAAGATTGGAAGAAGAAGCGGGAGTCCTCCCGTTATGTCCATTTACCTCCTGTGAAGAATATTTGGATTTTAAAAAGTTGGAAAATTGCAAGACTCTTGAAGAATACAAAAATTTTTGGAAAGGCTTCAAAAGCATAATAGGTCCGGTTAATTACGAAACATTAATTCCAAAATCCAAGATGTTGATTGCGATACTAGACGGCGGACATTCTTCCGACGATGGAACTTCGGCAGAGATTGGACATTATGCCACCAAATATGAAGAGAAACCAATAATTGGAATAAGAAGTGATTTCAGATTGACTGAGAATATTGAAGCGCCGATAAATATGGCGGTAAGTTATTTTTTAGGTGAAGGGCCGAACAAAGGGTATCTCTTTCTTGGTCCAAATGCCTATGAAGACGCAATAGGTAGGACAAAAACCCTTGCCGATAAAATAAGAGCTAATTCTTAGCAAGATTATTAAGAAAGATTTATTTTATTCTTTCATGAAAACGGATTCCAAATCAAAAAGGGGCAAGCTTGCGCGTGCTTCCGGGGCAAGATTCGAACTTAAGGTTAGAGCAGATTTAGAGAAAGACGGGTGGGTTGTTACAAAATGGATGAATAATATCGATTCTGGGAAAATAATTCCTGCAAAAAGAAAATTTAATCCCTTCAGCAAAGTTCTCACAATTGGTACTGGTTTTCCAGATTTCGTAGCATTCAAAAAAGACGGAGAAAAATATGAAGTCATAGGGGTTGAAGTTAAGACAAATGGTTATCTTGACAAAGAGGAAAAGGAGAAGTGCAAATTTCTTCTTGACAATAAAATTTTCTCAAAGATTTTAATTGTAAAAAAAAGCAAAAATGGGAGAGAGATAATCTATGACAATTTCGCGGAAAAGTACGGTTGATAAAACGCTCGCTTAGCTCGCTTATTGATTGCTTCAAATCCGCCTTTGGCAGGATTTTTCGCCGATATCAAAAATGCTAATGGAAAAAATTTGGATGAGATTTATTATCACACTCAACGGTGAGTTTAAGTTAATACTTGGTTCTGCAGGGCGGGCGAGCAACTTAGTGGTAGAGAGTAAAAAATTAATCATAACTCGTGCGAGGTTGCGAGTTGGGCGGGATAGTACAACAATCTTTAAAATTTACAATTTTCTCGTTTTGGAATGAAAATATTTTTCGTTTTTGCCTTATTAATTTTTCTTGCAAATTTTATTTCGGCTTCCTGCAACGACGGACAAATCAACATAAATTCCGCATCATTGACAGAATTGGACGCAATTTCAGGCATTGGTCCAGTAAAGGCACAAGCCATAATTGATTCTCGCCCATTTGAAAATATTGACGAACTTATTGATGTGAATGGAATCGGAGAAATAACTCTCCAGAATATTAAAACACAGGGGCTTGCTTGCGTCGGAGATTATGAGGAAAAGAAAAAAGAGGAAAAAAATGAAACGGTGCAAATTCAGGCGAACGTAACGGTTGAAATTAATGAAGAAAAAACCGAGGAAATCCCCGAACAAACAAATGCCGAGCCGCAAATAATTAGGTTAAACGGCGAGGTTTCAAAAGATATAAAAAGCGACTCGAATTTTGAAAATCTGTATAAGAATAAAATCCTTTGGCTTGTAATTTTCGGATTATTCGTCGGGATTTTGCTTTCAATAAAAAAATACAAGGAATATAGAAATGAGTTTTAAATCTGAAGAAACCCGCGGAATCGCCGCAGTAATGATACTTGAAGCAATCGGAAAACCCCCGGAACATTTGACGGAAGCGCTTGAAAATCTCATCAAAGAAATAGAAAAAGAAAAGGGTGTCACCGTTTTAAACAAAAAAATAAACGAGCCGATTTTAATGAAAGACAGAAAAGATTTTTACACATCTTTCGCGGAGGTTGAAGTTGAAGTTGAGGAAGTTCTGCACATTGCAATATTGATGTTCAAATATATGCCCGCGCACATAGAAATAATTTCCCCAGAATTGATTGTTCTTACAAACAACGGATGGAACGATTTATTCAACGAATTAACCAGAAGGTTGCACGGATACGACGAAGTCGCGAGAGTAATTCAAATTGAAAAAAGCATCCTTGAGAAAAAATTGAGAGAATTGTTGAAAGAGAAAGAGGGGAAGAAATAATTATTTTGGAAGATAAGCCACGGCATCAATTTCTATGATGGTATCTTCTGTAGCTAATGGAATTTTAGAGACGCCAACTGTAGACCTAGATGGCAGATTATTTATTCCCCTAATGTCAAAGAATTTTTTATAGAATTTTTCAAATTCAGATTTGTCTCTTTCTAAATTTTCAAGATAAACTGTAGTTTTAATAACATGCATCAATCCAGCTCCAGCTTCATTAAGAACTTCTTCTAAATTATTAAGCGCTCGTTTTGTTTGTGGGCCTATGCCACCCTCGACAACAGATTCGTTTTCATCGAGAATGTTGGGGAAATTTCCAGTCTGTCCAGCAGTGTAGATTAACCAACCATTTCCAATATCAATTTTAATTGCCTGACTATAATTTCCCGGAGTTGGCGCTTTATTGGTTTTTATGACTTCACGACTCATCCAAATACTTTAAATTTAAGGTTTATAATAATTATTGTTTAAAATTATCTTTTCTTTGGATTTAACAAATCAACGACGTTGTGGACTTTTCTGTATTTTTTAAAGTAGAAAAAAATTAATCCCAAAATCACAAGGGCAATCATGCCCCACCCAATATATTTTCCATAAGAAGTTTTGACAACTTCCGAGCAAGTTCCCAGACAGCAAACTCCGTCGCTTGCGATTTGCGTTCCACCACCACAAGATTGAGTTTCAGAACATATTATTCCATTTAATTCCAAGCAAGATGGAATTATTCCGCCGGTTTCATTTGTCGGTTGATAAGATTCAACGAAGCTCAAGAAGACGGCGATGTAAGCGTAATAATTATCGGCAGTTTTTGCCCTTATCTGCCCCTCAACTGTTCTTTCAACATTGACCGAGGAAAATTCAAATTCAATTCTTTCGCTGGAATTTTCCGAGAGCGAAGAAATATTTTTTGCCGATGAAGAGATGTATGGACTTATGGAATCTGAAAAAAGCAAGGTTACATTTTCCAAATCATTTTCCCCATTGTTGAAAAGATAAACTATTCTCGTCGTTTTTGAATTGAAGGGCAAAGTTATGTTTAATTCCGAAGGTTCAAATTTTATTTTTTGAACTGCCGTCGTCGTTTCATTTTTTGAAATATTGGAAGTTAAGAAAACAGGAATTTGATATACAGTATTATCCGCACTTAATTCAATTTTTTGCACAGTCATTGCGGAAAAATCTTCGGCATTGAAATTTATTTTTTTAGTTTGTCCGGATTGAATCTTTGTTGCATTTCCGTCGGAAGAACTCCCGGAAAAGAAAAAATCGAAAAATCCTCCGCCAGACGATTCTTCCGAATCTTTGATAATGGCGGAAGCGACGCTAATTTCATTATCTTTCAAATTTTCAACTTCCACAAAAAAATCTCCTTCAGAATAAATGTAACCCTGATTTATTTTAAAATCTGTGAAATTTCCAGATATGATAAAACTTTTTGAAATGTTTTCATTTATTAAATTTCCCGACTGAAAATATTTTACACCTTCAACGAAAATTGTGTAATTTCCTTCCGTCTTTCCAAGAAGCTGGGCGTAAATATAGAAACTGTCGTCGATTTCTCTAACGGAAAAAGTCATCGGTATTCGTGTTCCTCCACGATACAAAGTCAAATCATCTGCAGAAATCGATTCCATAAAATTTCCGGAGATTTTTGCAAGAAGAGTTTCATCCTTGTCAAATGAAGATTTCATATCGAAATCAATTGCATAAACTGACGGAACAATTAATAGTAAAAGCAAAAAGGCACCAATTTTCATGAAGAGAAGACAAATAAGGAGTTAATAAATTTTATTTTCCCATTTCCTTCAGCTTTTTCAAAACCTCGTCGAGCTCGCCTCGGGGTCTTGAACTTGTCGCGGGTCTGCTCATTGGACGTTGCGGAGCTCTTTGTTGGAATGGGCTTCTTGTAAACAATGGCGGGGAAGGTGGAGAAGGTCTGCCGCCAAAATTAGACATTGCGGAGCCGCCACTGAAGAATTTGTGCTTCACTCTAAACCACAGATGTTTTAGTTTTTCCCTGAATATTATTCCCAATGCAACAAGCGTTATCAACAACAGCAAAATCCAAATCCACAATGTTGAAACATTGCCTGAAGATTTCTGAATGCAGCAAATATCCGAACTGAAATCGCATGATTGGAATGATTCAGTTTCGCCTGTTGAACAACTTCCAACACGACATTCTCCGCCGGCAGAAACACATTCTGAAACTTGAGGCGTGTCATCCTTTACTTCACATGTTCCGCCGACACAGCAAACTTGTGAAGAAGTTGAATCAGAAGCTTGCCCAAGATTTCCGCCGGAACATCTCTGCGTTGAGGAGCAAAGTTCTCCGCCTTGAGCCAAACATGTTGGATATACTTTTGCTTTGTCGCAACATACAAAAGTTCCAGAACAAATATATGAATTCAACGGATTTCCTCCGGCTTGACTGCAACTTATTCCAGACATGCAACTAAATCCCGAAGATTCGCAATCAACGTTATCGTCAATTGGAGCCCCAGCAGAAGTTCTTGGTTCTATTGAGTAAAGAATGAAAGCCGTGTCTCTTATGTCGCCATTGTTCCAGCAACCGTCGGCACCTTGAGCTTCGTCCAAAAGCCAGCGAACTGAATTTTGTCTTTGCGAAGAATCATCATATTGACTTGAATAAAGAGCAAGAGCAGTATCGTAAAATCTGTCATTGGCGGAATCTGCAAGCCACCATTTATCAGCTATTTGTTTTGATAAAAGTTCATTTCCAAAATCTCCGGAAAGAAGATACAAGAATGCTTCAGGAAGAAGTTTTTCGTTGTCTTCCATATTTGTTATGAGGTAGGGCAAGTATGGAGCCATATCATGATTCTTAGAATTCAAAACTAAAGAAGCCCATAAACTTCCCCCATAATCACAGCTTCCGGATGGACCAAAGCACAAAGATTGAACATTTTCCGTTGTTTCTCCCCCGGCGGAAGATGAATGAGTTTCATCGGAAACATAAATCGTGCTTGAACCTTGTCTTTGATAAAGCAATGAAGTCAAGAAAGATTTATCGCATTTTACTTTTATATCCGTGTCAAAACAATTTGAACTTACCTTCAACCAATAATTTCCAGAAGAAGGAGAGAAACAACTTCCGCTCAAACTTCCGGAAAGTGTTTTATCGTCGCTGACTTGAACCGTGTAAAGTTTTATCGGACTGCCATAAGAGACTGTACAAGACGTTGCACTTGGGGATTCAATCTGCAAAAACCAGTCAAGATTTGTCGTCGTCCTGTTTTTTGAAATCAACCATTCTTGGGAATTTTTCCCGGTCGCACCGCCGAGAACAGCCAAAGAAGTATATCTTATGTCGGATTTGAATTTTGAATCGCTTTCAACTTCAGATTTGCATTCTCCGGCGGTAATCAAAGAGAAAACTTTTTCATCCGAGCCCAATCTTGAACATGTCTTGGCGTCAATCTCGTCATTCAAACAAGAATATGCGTTGTCAATCTTGCAGTTGTCATCGCCTTCCTCGCAAACTTTCACCTCGGCAAATGCAAAAGCCGCAAAATAAGACGCAAAAATTATGAATAAAAATGAAATCAACATCACCTTACTTTTCATTCGAAAAACAAGGAAGACTAGTTTTTAAAATTATCCTTGCTTTCCCTTGATATTTGCCTTTTTCATGACGTAATTTATCGGATTTCTCAATCTTAATTCTTCGTCGGTTGGAACGACGCCGATTGCCTTGTAATAATCTTTGTCAAAATTCGGCGGAGGCACGGTTTTATTTCTGGACATCCACGCAAGCTGAGCTTTTATGTATCCGGATTTCAAAGGCACTTTATTTTTTTTATTCCAGTCAAGAATTCTTTTTTCGATTTCATCTTTTTCCATTCCTATTGAATTGAACAAATTGACAAGAATGAACAAAGCCCTTTTTCTTCCGTCGCCGATTCCCTGAAGGATTTTCTGGATGCTCGGCGGCAAAAACGAATCTGAAAATTTATCAATTTTTATCGGCTTGAAATCCGTTTGTTTTGTTTCTTTCGGTTCGTGGAAATTTTCCTTATGCCAATCAAGAGCCTGGATGACAAGTTCAGTCGCTTCCCCTTCCTTGGAATTAGGAAGGAAGTTTCTTATTTTTACAGTCATGGCGTCGGCGTCCTTCGGCTGAAAATTTTTCAATTCCTCCTCGGTGATTACCGCGCTCGCAAGAGAAGTTTTTTCGTGGAGAGAGTAGGGCATTCTGAATAAGTGTCTTGGTGAAACAAGAATCAAATCCAATCCCATCAATTCAAAAACGTCGGTTTCAACAGTTCTTGAAAAATCCCGCGGGTTTTTTTCCGACGATATCTCGCATTTTTTGCATTCGTAAATTTTTTTATCATCTTTTATTTCAAAAACCACCGTGCATTCGGGGCAGCGAAAATCTTTTCTTTGGGTTGTTTTTTTCACTTCTTCCCGACGGCATTTTGGACAAAAATATTTTATCAAATAGTATTCGTTTGCAATCTCTTTGCATTTGTTGCATTTAATTCCCTTTTTTATTTCAACATCCTTGAATTGGTTGTGGAAATCTTCCGGAAGAATTTCCAAAAGCTCCTCCTCCGCTTTGAATCTAATGTAGGAAATTATTTTTCTCGGCAATTCCGGAAAAAGATTTTTTGTTTCTTCTCCAGCAAGATGTTTTGGAAACGCCTTCCATGGAACAATTATATGGAAACCCTTGCTTCCGGAATATTTTATCCCGATATTTTTTACCCCGTTTTTTTTCAAAACTTGCATGACGGCTTCCGCGGCTTTTTTGCTGAAATCAAACCATTTGCAGTCAATGTCAATAAGCAAATCCCATCCTTCTCTTAATTCATTCGCCTGTTCTTGGGTCATTGACGTCGACAATTTCATGGGATCCTGCCAAATTTCTTCGGAACAATGAAAAGAAGTCGCGCCTTTTTTTACGAGTTCAAATATATCCCCCGAATATTGAAAGGAATCCGGGCGTTTTCCAAAGCCTTCAAAATATCTCGGCGAAATCTCGCGTTTTTTTGAAAACTCATAAATGGCGTTTTGCACATCCGGACGAGAATAATACATTGAGGTAATTCTCCTTATCTTCTCTTCTTTCGCCTCCATTAATGAGCAAAAAAAATTCTGTTTAAATATATGTTGTAACTATTTTCAAATAAAATATTCTTGTTTTAGAATAACAATCCTTAAAAAATCGCAACATCCAATCATGCTAAAGAAAATGAGAGTAAAATTACAAAATCCTGTTTTGTTGGCGAAAGTTGTCGATATAATTTCGGAATTAATTACTGAAGTCAAAATAAAAGTGAACGAGTTCGGCATGAGCATAAATGCGATTGACCCTGCAAATGTTTCAATGATGGGATTCAGAATTCCGAAAAGCGCTTTCTCGGAATTTGAAGTTGGAAAAGAAAGTCTTGGAATAAATCTTGACAATCTAAAGCAAATTTTGAAGCGTTGCGGAAGCGGAAGCGCGTTGATTATCGAGAAAAAAGAAAACATGCTGAACATCCAAATACAAGACAAGATAAAAAGAAATTTCACATTGAGTTTGATAGAAATTGAAGGAGAGGACATTGATTTCCATGAAAAAGAATCGCGAATGGAATTTTCATCAAGAGTTGAAATAAATTCCGCTGAATTAATCGCGTCCATAGAAGACTGCGCCGTCGTCGCTGATGCCTGTTCATTCGTCGTTAAAGAAGGGAGATTCATTGTTGAAGCAAAATCGATAAATTCCGCGATGTCTGAATTTTCAGAAAATGAGGCAAAAATTGAAGGGGAAAATTCAAGGGGAAAATACAGCTTGGAATATCTCAGCAAATTCATGAGGGGCGCAAAACTTTGCGACAAAACCGTTTTGCGTTTTGCCCAAGACCATCCGTTGAAAATGGAATTTAGAAGCACGGGAATGGAACTTGATTTTATTCTTGCCCCACGAGTGGAAGAAATTGACGATTGAATTAATTTCTAAAAAAAGTTTATAAGTATTAAAATCATATCGCTGTTATGTTTGAAAGCGGTGATAAGAGAGGGCAAATTACCATTTTTGTCGTTGTCGGAATATTAGTTGTCAGCGGAGTGATTTTATTTTTTCTTTACAATTCAAACATTCTCCCGGAAATCGGCGGAAGGCAAGAAACCAATGTCAACGCTTTTTTGAACACGTGCCTTGAAGAAAAAACGAAGGAAGCAGTTAAGGAATTATCTCTTAGGGGCGGAGATTTGAATTCCAAACTTCATGTTGAATTTAAATTCATGGAAGACGGAGTTTACAGAAATATTTCCTATCTTTGCTACACTGAAAATAAATTCAGGCCGTGTGTTTCCCAAAAACCGACAATATTTTTGGACATTCAAAACAATATAAAAGATTACATCTCCAGCGATGTTGAATCATGTTTTGAGGAAATGCTTTCCGATTTCAAAAGACAGGGTTTTGAAGTAAGTTCGGATTCCAGATTAATAGATTTTGATGTAAAGTTAATGCCGAAAAAAGTTTCAATCCAAACCAATTCTGAAGTCACATTGACGAAATCTGATGAAACGACAACTCAAAAAAATTTTCAAGTAAATATTCAGAGCGGAATCTATGATTTTGCATTCATAGTCCAGGAAATTGTAAACGGCGAGGCGCAATTCTGTTATTTTGAAGACACGGGTTTTGAAGTTGCTTATCCCGAATTCAGAATCGGCAAATTTGAAATGACTGACCAGACAAAAATTTATACCATTGAAAATGTAAATACCGGAGACAAATTCAGATTCGCAACAAAAGGTTGCGTAACCGTCCCTGGATTTTAATATGATAAAAAAAATAAACAGCGCAGAAATGAAATTCATAGGATTAGTTGCAATAATTCAAATCATCCTCATAGTAAGCGCAATCGCCGCTGAAAGTTATTCAATAAGCCAGTCCAATGTAATTACAAATAATATTGTTGAACAAAGAAAAGTTACAAAATTATCATGGAGTTTGGCTAATATTTTAATTTCTTTTTTATCGATAAAACAAATAGGCTCGGTTTCTGCGGCGGAAGATTATCTCCAATGCTGCATTGAAACAAATAACGAGGCTTTTTGCCAGGATGTCGCCACAGCGTCGGCAACGGAACCAGCAAGTTGTTCAAATCCAGACACAACAAGAAATTGTGGAAGTGTTAATGAATGTAAACCGGGAACTTGCATAATAGATAATGGACTTTCCTGCATATTTTCTCCATCAATTGCATGCGATACAAGTCAAGCCGGAGTTGAATGGCAAGAAAAAACTCCTGCGGAAGTCAAAATTAATAATCAATATGTTTGCAGAAAAGGCTGCTGTGTTCTTCAGGGAAATGCTCATTTTGAAAGCAAAGCGCAATGCGATTTGGAGTCGGGAAATTTTCTAACCAGCATTAACACAGAGGCGCAATGCATAATTCTAAGTCAAAATCTTCTTCAAGGAGCTTGCGTCACAAACGGCGGAGGGTGCACTTTCACGACGGGATTGGATTGTGGAAAACGCGGCGGAAGTTATTTCAAAGGAGTTCTTTGCACAAATCCCGATTTGAAGCAGCTTGACGTATCATGCAAGCCGACTGAAAAAACGATGATTAAGGAAGACAAAATTTATTGGACGGATTCCTGCGGAAATCAGGCAAATATTTACGACGCAGATAGAACATTTTCCAAAGATGAAAATTATTGGAATGTCGTAACCGCTCCAACTTGCAGCGTCTATAATTCCGACGGAAGCATAAATCAAAACAAATTGAAAAGCTGCGGAAATTGCAACCAATATCTTAGCACGATGGCGAAGCCAAAAGCGGAATCAGGAATAACACCGGATTATGGAGATTTCGCGTGCAGAGATTTGAATTGTGAAATTAAATTGGACATGAATGACGACGGAGAAGTAAATACAAATGATGTCAAAGAACATTACACCAAGAAAAACGGGGAAACATGGTGCGTTCATGACGGAAGCATCGGACCGGTTGGGACAATTGGAGAAGGATTTTCAAGCGATACCGTCGGAAGCGAATATTGGAAGTTTAAATGTGAAAATGGAGAGGTTGAAGTGGAACATTCAAATTACAGAGGCGAGGTTTGCCAAGAAAGAACAACAACGGACTCCATAAACGGATATTCAACGACGACATCATCGCTCGTGCTAAATCAAGCGCCCGTCTGTTTTGGATTAAATCCTATGCAAGACAAAAAAGGGAAAGATAAACAAGGAAGCATTGATGCCTGCAATGCAAATCCTCATTGCACAATCAGAGAAGTAAATGTCCATCAGAACACTTTTAATTTCAAGGTTTGCGTTCCGAAATATCCAACCGGCTTTGGTGAAGACACGCCCGCACAATCTTATTGCGCAGTTGGGACCGTAAAATGTCCGGTTGTTTATAGAAAAAGTTGTGAACTTGGCAAGGGATGCAAATGGAAAGTCGCGAAAAACGAGGATTGTGAAAAAGGCGAATTTGCAGAAAAGATGAACAATCTTTGTATCTCTCTCGGAGATTGCGGAAGCAAGGTAAATTATGTCGGGGATGGAACAAATAATGTTCAACTTAAAGGTAAAGCAGATGAGCCGTCAGTTTATGGATGGCAGAATTATGTAGCCTATGCAGATGCTTCAAAATATACAGAACAAGAAGTAACTCCGATGCCAACCACGGCTGATGGAGACGGAGGAGGCGGAATAAATACCATATTCAATCCGGAAGACTTAGTGTTAGAACAGGATGCTCAAGCGCTTGCTGAAATCACAACAAATGAGATCGCGCAAGAAATCCTCATCCTTGGAGGAATAATAACAAGTCCTAGCGTTCAATTAAATGAGAAAACAAATGTGTTTAATATTCTCGGGTTGGGTGGAGCGATAATTTCTGGTTTAGCTTACAAAGGTTTATTTGGATTGGGAACCGCCACAGGTCAGGTCTTTATAGATGCGGGTTTTGAATCTCAATTTATTACAGGGCCAGTTGCAAACCCAATCGCGTCTTGGGGTTATGTCACACTTTGGACGTTTATAGGAGCTTATGCGGGAGCATGGATTGCAGAACAATACAAGATAACAGGACCTGCAGCATCAACATTGGTATTGGCTGGAGCAACGGCAGGGGCTGCATTTTCATATTCATATTTTATAACCAGCAATCCTGCTTTCTATAGCAACCCTGTTGGATGGATTGCTATCGCCATAATTGTTGTCATAGTCGTTTCCGGTGAAGGACAGACAGAAGTTAGGGATGTTGAATTTGTATGTCTTCCTTGGCAGGCGCCTTCGGGAGCAACCGCCGAAGATTGCAACAAGTGCAATGACAATTCTCTGCTTACATGCACAAAATACAGATGCGAAAGTTTGGGGCAAAGTTGCACTTTGCTGAATCAGGGAACTGATAATCCGATTTGCGAAAGTATAACTCCCGACGATATTTCGCCGGTGATAACCGCAGGGGGCATAACTCAAAGTGAAAATTACACATTTGAAAATGAAGAAAGGGGAATCAGCGTTGATATAAAGGCAAAAGGTGAAACAGACGGATGCATACAAGAATATTCGCAGATAGATTTCACTCTTGACACCGACGAATTCACTCAATGCAAATGGGCATACAAGCCCGCAGCAGATTTTGAAAATTTCCAGGATTTCGCAACCAGCGGAAATGCTTTCAGAGAAAATCACACTTTCACAATCAGCGGATTGAGTTTGGGAATGCTTGAAGCATATGAAATCACCGGAGATGTAATCAGCGGATTAAACGGCGAAGTGAAAATGTATGTCCAATGCACAGATTATCATGATAATATAAATCCGACGCCTTATGTTGTGAATTTCTGCTTAACGCAAGGACCGGATTTGACGCCCGTTCAACTTGACAACACCGTCGTCGCAACGCCAAAAAATAATATTGTTCTTCCTTACGGAACGAATGAAACCGATTTGACTTTGTACATCAACGAGCCTGCGGAATGCAAATGGGATTATGCAAACAACGATTATGAATTGATGGCGAATAATTTTGTGTGCAATGTCGGCGCAAGTCCGGATTTATTGGGAAGATGGAAATGCACCACCAGCAATATTTGCAGCGACGAAGATTGTGAAGTTCTCGGAGATTATCCAATCGGACTAACCGGAGAAACAACTTCAGTCCATGTAAAATGCAAAGACCAGCCTTGGGAAACAGACCAGACAAAAAGAAATGTCAACGTCGGAGATTATGTGCATACACTCAAAGTGACAAAAACGCCGTTGCTTGTAAATTCAGTTTCAGTTTCATTAAGAGGTTCAACAGTTCCGCTCTCGCAAAATATCAGGGGAGAAATAAAAGGTGGGGGAGAAAATTTCAAGGTTGATTTATTGGCTTCGACGTCGGGCGGAACTCAAAGCGGAAAGGCGCAGTGCAGTTATAATTTCGCGGAAGCTCCACTTGCATACTCTGGAGATTTATTTTTTGAAACTTTCACGACGAGCCACAACCAAAAAGGACTCAACATTAAAGATGGAAATTACAACATTTCAGTGACGTGCAACGACGATTTTGATAAAGATGGAATAGGTAATATTGCGGAGAGGTCGGGAGTATTTTCACTTGTTGTTGATTCCACCGCTCCAAATGTAGTAAGAGCGTATCACGACGGCGGAAAATTAAAACTTGTTACTGATGAAGATGCAAAATGCGCTTACAGCACGGAGAAATCTTATTGTTCAAGCGGGGACATTGAAAATTCAACATCAATGACCGTCGGATTTGATACTGAACATTCAACCGCATGGAACGGCGGACAAACATATTACATAAAATGCAAGGATGTTTACGACAAGGAAAATTCCGGTTGCGCAAGGGTAATAATTCCGACGCTGGAAATTTTCTAACAATTTGCACTGCTCAATTTTTTAACAAAAATTTTCGCGAGAGTGATAATTCCTACGCTTGACATAAGTTTCTGATATTATTTGCTACGAACCAAACTTCGTTAAGGTTCTTCGCCAACTTTCAAAAAATGATAATTGAAAAAAAATAAGTTAGCAATTTTATCCCATACATAATATCGAGTTCAAGTTATCATTCCGTTTCTGCGGGGCGGGTGGGCCGGGCATAAAGAAAAAATTCTGACAATATTTGACTTATCACACGACGACAGTTTTTACATTAACACCTTGATTCAGCGGCACAGGTAGACGGGTAAGAAGAGTTTTTAAATAATATTCTCCTAAAATTTTAATGAATCAAGGGGTGAACGGTTTGAATAAAAGGTGCTCGCAAGTTTTCTCGCGTTGCAATTTTTTTCCAAAAAATAGCAAAGGTCAGGTTACAATTTTCATAATCATCGCGGTGTTCATCGTTGCGGTGGTTCTCATGACTTATCTTTTTTTTCCGCAAGTCCTTGCAAACTTCGGAGTCGGAGTTCAAAATCCGACGGCATTCATGCAAGGATGCATGGAAGATCAGTTAAGAACGATGACGGAATTAATTTCAAATCAAGGCGGAAGCATTGAACCAGAACATTATCTTCTTTACAACGACGAGAAAATAGAATATCTTTGCTACACCGATGAATCATATTCCACTTGCGTAATGCAACAGCCATTGTTGAAACAACATATAGAAAGTGAAATTCAAAGAGGAATAAAAACTCAAGCGGATACTTGTCTTGATTCTCTGAAAACAACTTTTGAGAGAAGAGGCTACAACGTCGTTCTCAGCGACGGAGAATTGGTTGTTGAGCTTCTCCCTCAAAGAATCGGCGTTACTTTTGAAAACGATTTAACATTAACCAGAGACAGCTCCGAAAGAATTGAAAAAATAAATGTTGTGTTGAACAATAATCTTTATGAATTAGTCAGCATTGCGAACAGCATACTCAACTGGGAAGCGCGTTATGGAGATACTGAAACGACAGCTTACATGAACTATTACAAAGACTTGAAGGTTGAGAAAAATCTTCAAAGCGATGGAAGCACGATTTATATTTTGACGGACAGAAGAGCGGGAGATAAATTCCAATTTGCTTCGAGAAGCGTTGCATGGCCTCCAGGAGTTGATTTAGAATGAATAAGCGAGGGAAGAAAATGAAAAATAAAAAAGAGATGATGATTTTTGCATTGTTTCTATTTGGAATTTTTTTAATTAATTCTGTTTTTGCCGTCGGAGAAGTTACTTATTGCGCCGAAAGAACTCTTGGAGGAGCATGGTGTCAAAATGTTCCTTTGGCTGAAGCCGACCAAGATTACAGATTCACTCCAACATCCTGCGAGGCGACAAGTTATTGCAGATTGGGAACTTGTGTAAATGTTCAAGAAGGAGTTTGCATGGAAAATACGCCACAGAAAGTTTGCGAGGAACCTGTCGGAGGAGTTGCGGGAGGATTATGGTTTAACCAAAATCCAAGCGAGATTCCACAATGTCAGCTTGGATGCTGTTTGATTGGAGAGCAAGCCGCTTTCGCGACACAAACAAGGTGCGAACAACTTTCTTCACTGTACGGATTGGAATCAAATTACAGAACAGACATAAGAAGCGAAGCGCAATGCATCGCTTCCGCTTTCCCGACGACGAAAGGCGCTTGCGTTTATGACGAAGATTTGCAGACAAGATGCAAATTCATAACAAAGCAAGAATGCACAGATATTGAAACGCAAAAAGAAAATGTAAAATTCAATCAGGGATTTTTATGTTCCGCCGAGGAACTTGGAACAATTTGCGGACCAAGCGAAAAAACAACAATCGTCGACGGAAGAGATGAAGTTTTCTTCGTTGACACTTGCGGGAATGTCGCGAACATTTATGATGCTACAAAACAAAACGACAGAACTTATTGGGATAAAATAGTTTCTAAAGCAGAGGTGGAAGCAAGTTGTGGCGACGGGAAAGGAAATGCAAATTCGAGAACTTGCGGAAACTGCGATTATTTGGCGGGAAGCACAGGGGCTTTATACGACAGATTCAGAGACACGAGCGGAGCTCCTGATTTTGGGAACCATATTTGCAGAAGTCTTGATTGCAAATTTGAAACGGATTTAAACGGCGACGGAGATAATAGCGACGACGGAGAATTTGGACCATTCAAACACGGGGAAAGCTGGTGCGCGCAGTCTGCGGGAACAAGCGAAATAATTTCAACAAACGGACAAATTCCGAGGATACCAAATTCCGCAAATGAAAATACTCCCGGAAGCAGATACTTCAGATTGGTTTGCTACAACGGCGATGTAACTGTTGAATCTTGCGCCGATTTCAGGCAGGAAATTTGCATTCAATCGACGATAACAACAAACAAGGGTGATTTTAGAACAGCTGCTTGCAGAGTAAACCAATGGCAATCTTGCGTCGGACAATCAAATCAAAAAGATTGCGAAAATTTTGACAAAAGAGATTGCAAATGGTTTGGGATAGAAACGAAGAAAATTAAATATACCAGTGGATTTTTAGGACTCACCAAAGGAAAAGAAGAAAGTACAGAGCAAGAAGGGAGATGCCTTCCAAAGTTCGCCCCGGGATTTGATTTTTACAAAGAGGATGGCGACGCTGCGGCATTCTGCGTGCAAGCAAGCGCAAAATGCAAGGTAAAATTTGAGAAAGGACTTTCTGGAGCATTTGGAGATTTCCAGGAAGATTTTGTTGGCGGAGCCGGAGCAAACTATAAGTGTGTTGAAAACTGCGAGTGCCTTGGAATGGAGGAAGATGATGTTTTGAAACGAAGTAATTTGGGCGCGGGCGGTTTGGACAACGACTGGATAACTGAAAGAAACAATATGTGCCTTGCCCTCGGAGATTGCGGAGTAAGTGAGAATTATATTGGCGACGGCGGATATCATAATATTGCAGAAATAGCTAAAGTTTCAGACCTAAAAGATTAAAATGAAAACAGAAAATAAAGAACTAGAGAAAATAAAGAAAAAAATTTTGCCCTTGCTTAAAAAGAATAAGGTTTCACGAGCAGGGATTTTCGGCTCTTATGCAAGAGGAGAGGCAAAAAAGAAAAGCGATGTTGATATATTAATTGAAATTAGTGGAGAAAAAAGTTTGTTTGATTTAATCCGACTGGAAATGGAGTTAAAGAAAGTCCTGGGAAAGAAAATAGATCTGTTGACTTACGGAAGCATTCATCCGCTGTTAAAAAAAATTATTTTGGACGAAGAGGTGAGAATAATATGAAGAAAGATCCTAGAATATTTATAAAACACATTGAAGATAGCATAAGGCTTATAGAAAACTATGCACGCAATGTTTCTGAGGCAGATTTTTTTAGAGATAAAAAAATTCAAGATGCAATTGTTAGGAGATTGGAAATTATCGGGGAAGCCGCAAAAAATATTCCTTCTTCATTAAGGCAAAGATTTCAGGAAGTGCCTTGGAAAGAGATGATGGGAATAAGAGATAAAATAGCGCACCATTATTTTGGAATTGATTTAAAGATTGTCTGGAATGTCATCAAAAAAGATTTGCCAAAATTAAAAAAAGAAATCCGAAAAATTTTGGATAAAGAGAAATGAAAAATGGGAAATAAAAAATTCGCATTAAGTCAGATATTTTTGTTAGTCGTCGGCGTCGTTGCATTTTCTTATGCGATTGGAAGCGAGGTGGGAGTGGTTAGTGCGAGAGATCCTAGAATGGGAGATAGTTATAGTTCTAATGGTGTTAATTATTATTTTGGAATTGATGGAAATTGGCATAGTGGTCCAAATGGGCAAATTGCACCAAATAGTCTTGCAATAGATAATGCATTTAGGACTGCTACAGTGAACGAGGCGGGGAGGGCAAATGTAGCAGCTACTGCTACAGCAAATGAAATTGCGAGGGCAAATCAAGCGGCAGCCGCGGCACAAGTGGGTGCGAATCCTGCAGATGTACCAGTTCCTGCAACAGTAACAAGCAGTACGTTACAAAATCCATTGAATAGTCAAAGTATTACTGGAACGGTACCAGAAATAAGATTTAGTGCAAAAGGAGAAAAAATATTCACAGGAGTAAAGGGAACATCCGAAGGTCCAATTTGTTCGGATTGCACTTATGATTTAAAAGAAAATGGTGAGGAATTATATCCAACTTGGCACAAATATGGTGCTGATGGAGTTGAACAGAAACTCAATCCAACCCAAGAGGCCCAGTTAAATGGTGCTTATTGTACAAAATATCCAGGAAATTGTGTTGATGTTGAAGAAGGAGCTGGAACAACTTTAACGCCGGGACCTACAGATACTGGGACGACAAGAGCAGGCGAGAATTTCTTTGGGACTGGTGAACCTGGAAACGAAGGATTTATAGAACCAAAAGTAGTTGTTGAAAAACAACCAGTCTCACCGCTTACAGGATGTGAAGATTATGGCGCAGGATGGATTCTCTCAGGAAGTGATTGTGTACCAAGCCAACAAGCTTGTACGGGAACAAATTTTTTATGGGAGGGTGAAACATGTTATGAACTTTCTTGCGGAGCAGGAACTAGTTTGGTTGGAGGAGAATGTATTGAGACAATAACAGGCAAACCTTCCGACTTTCTTGGATACATTGGAAAGGGACTTCAATATGCTCTAATGTTTAAGTTAGGAGCAACTTTGCTTGGACCTGTTCTTGGACTGGGTGCAAGCCAGACAGAAGCAATAGGAAATGCAGGAGCCCTAGGTATATTCACCGCAAATGTAGCAGAGGGGGCTCTTAAAGAAGCTGCAGAAAATAGTTATAGTTGGGCGCCGACAACCGCAGAAGGTGCGGCAACCGCAGGGAATTGGGTCGGGGTTGGAGTTGCAGCATATTATTTCTTAAAAGAATACAAAGAAGAGGGAACTGTTACAACTTCGTTTTCTTGTGTTCCATGGCAACCTCCATTAAGCGGAAAGAATTGCGAGAGATGTAACAATGGTTTTTTGCCATGCAGTGAATATCAATGCAAATCCCTCGGACAAGCATGCGAGTTAGTAAATAAAGGAACAAGTGAAGAGTCGTGCGTTTGGGTAAGCAAAAACGATGTTTCACCTCCGACAATTGAAGCGCTTGAATCTGCTTTGTTGAACGATGATTATAGATATACTCCTGATGACGCAATTCTTCCACCGGATCGAGGAGTAAGAGTTGATTATCTTACAAGCACCCAAGGAGATAATTGTGTCCCTGCATTTACACCTCTGAAAATCGGAGTTCAACTGGATGAACCTGCAAAATGTAAAATAGATACTTTGAGGAAGAATGATTTCAAGACGATGGAAATTGAAATGTCGTCGGGCTTGTTACAATACAATCACACTTTCTCTCTTTCACTTCCTGGAACGGCAAACTCCGAAGCAGAAGGAATTGACCTTGCGAACGACGGGGAATACAGCTTGTTTGTAAGATGCGAAGATGCAAATGGGAATGCGAACATAGGAACTTTTGTTTTCAATTACTGCGTTGACAAAGGTCCGGACACGACGCCGCCTTTGATAGTTGCCACAGAAGTTCCAAACAACTTTCCGATTGCATACAATCAAAGCGTTCTTGATTTGCAAGTTTATATAAACGAACCTGCTGAATGCAGATGGAGCCATACTAATATGGATTACGCTACTATGTGTTCTAAAGATGAACTAGATTGTAAAAATCAAATGGATTGCCAAACAACAATAGGAAGCACAAATGCTCAGGGACTTTACACTTGCAACGCAAATTTAACCGGATTGAAAGACAGATTCACAAACACATTTTATTTCAGATGCCAGGACAAATCCAGCACGCCAAATGAGAATGTTGAATCATTTATTTACAATGTCATAGGAACGCAAGCACTCGTTATAACTTCTGCAAGTCCGAATGACACGACAATAAAAGATTCAACTTCCGTCGTGAAAGTCAGCTTTAATGTTAAAACGACTGCAGGATACAAAGATGGAGAATCAAGCTGCGAATACAGCGATACCGGAATTACAGACGATTATGTGAAATTCTTCACAACAGATTCAAGCAGCCATAAACAAGATTTATTCCTGCCTGAGGGAACTTATGATTATTTTATTAGGTGCAGAGATTTGGGTGGAAACACAGACATTGAGAGAATCAACTTCACAACGGAATCGGACAATGAAGCTCCCGTTGTAGTGAGAGCATATCACGAAGAACAATACTTGAAAATACAAACAGCGGAAGAAGCCAAATGCGTTTATGATGTTGTTGACTGCACCTATGATGTCAAAGACGGAACTCCAATGACCAGCGTCGATGGAACAGGCCATTTCACAAACTGGGACATAAAATCAAATGTTTATGTAAAGTGCGAAGATACTTACGGAAATCAACCTTTGCCAAACGCTTGCAGTATTATCGTTAAATCAACGACATTTTGATTGAAGAAGCTCGGCTTCGCCTCGCTTTTATTTGTTGCCGTTCCACATTCATCTCCGATAGAATGTTTCACTAATTAATTTTAATGTCAAAATAATTTTAGTGATTTTTATTATAACACACAATGAGGGTTTTACTTTAACACTTAGTTTTGCGGGGTGGGCGGGCTAAAATTTATAAGTAAAATTCTTTTGATATAACAATGGAAAAAAAAGGAGATATGAAAATTTCTTTTGGAATGATTTTTTCAATAATACTCATAGTAATTTTTATCACATTTTCATTTTATGCAATACAGAAATTTCTCGGAATCCAGCATGCAGTGCAAATTGGAAAATTCACCGACGACTTGCAGACAGATATTGACAAGATTTGGAGAGGTTCTCAAGGCTCGCAAGAACAAGAATACATTCTTCCAAACAAGGTGAAATATGTTTGTTTCACAGATTATAATTCAACGAAGCGAGGAGAAAACAGAGATTTTTACGACGAGCTTGACCAAAATTTCTACGAAACGGAAAATCTTTTCTTTTATCCTTTAGGTTCCGGAGAAGGATTTGATTCATTAAGTCTGAAACATATTGACATTGCAGAAACGACATTTGCAGAAAATCCTTTGTGTTTTGAAAATCTTAAAGGAAAAATAAATCTTGTAATAAAAAAAGATTTTGGGGAAGCTTCGGCGACAATTTCACGATGAAAGAAATTAAAAAAATTTTTAGATCCAATGAGGGAATATTCGTTGAAGTTGTCTTAATATTAATAGCAACAGGCTTATCCCTAATATTTAAGAAATTTAATTTTGAATCTTGGTATATGTCAATATTAGTTTCTCTCTGCATCGTGATTTTTATAGCGATGATTATTTTATACTTTATCATTAAAAATCCTCGGAAAAAGGAAAGAAAATGAGAAAAGACGGGATTGAGTTTTCATTCACATGGATTTTTGCAATGATAGTCGGGATGACGATTTTATTTTTGGCGATTTACGCTGCAACAAGAATAACGCAAACGCAAGAAACAGTCATCGACGCATCGACGGCAAAAGAGATTGGAATTCTTTTGAGTCCTCTTGAAACCGGATTTGAAAGCGCCAAAACAACTTCCCTTATTTTGCCCAAAGAAACAAGAATTTACAACAAATGCAACAACAATGGAAATTTTGGGAGACAAGTCATAAGCTTGTCGCAAAAAAGCTTCAACAAGTGGACGGACACAGACATCGACGTCGGATTTTCAAACAAATATATTTTCTCCGACGGATTTGTAGAGGGAAAGAAATTTTACATTTTTTCAAAACCGTTTGAATTTCCGTTCAAAGTTTCAGATGTCATTTACGTGACTTCTTCGGACAAAACATATTGCTTTGACGACGCGCCGGAAGACATTCGCGATGAACTTTCAAGCCTGGGACAGGAGAATATATACCTTGAAAATTGCCCTGAAGAAAGTATAAAAGTTTGTTTCTCCGGAAGCTGTGATGTTTATGTTGACTACTCTTCAAAATATGTTGAAAAAGAAAATGAAAAAATGTATTTTTCCGGCGATTCAATGATGTATGCGGCAATTTTTTCAGAGCCGGAAATTTATGAGTGCCAATTAAAAAGATTGATGCAAAGAGAAGTTCAACTAATTGAGATTTACAATGGAAAAGCGGAAATTGTTTCCGCAAAAGGATGCAACTCCGACGTGAAAAATGAACTCTCAATTTTGAGCGGCATGATTTCAGACATAAAGGGCTCGGAAAACATCAACACAGCAGTTATTGGGACTGTCGATGATATAAAAAATAAAAACGAAATTTCAAGGTGCAGACTATGGTGATGAAAAATAAATTTGGACAATTGAAGATACAACAAATGGCTTTCATGTTAATGGCAATCACGCTTTTTTTCGCGCTTGTTGGAATGTTTTTTTTAACGATACAAGTTTCTAAAATACGAGAATCAGCGTCGGTTTTGGAGGAAAAAAATGCGCTTCTTCTTGTGACAAGATTGGCAAATTCTCCGGAATTTTCCTGCGGAAATTCTTTTGGAATTACGGCGATAAGCTGCGTCGACTCAGATAAGATAATGGCTCTTAAAAACAAGGCTGAAGATTACAATGGTTTTTGGGGAACTTCAAATATTGAAATCAGAAAAATATATCCTGCAACAAATCCCGTTGAATGCACTTCGTCAAATTATCCAAACTGCAACATAATAAAAATAAATGAAGAAGAAATTGAATCCGAATATTCAAACTTTGTTTCTTTATGCAGAAAGGAAATTGCAAACGGGCAAACTTACAATAAATGTGAATTGGCAAAGCTGATGGCAGGTTACAATGGTTGAGGAGAACCAAGGTTCTCCTTACACTAACCTCTCCTTTAAAAAAAGAAAAATGAAGAGAAATAAGTTAGGACAGGAAGAAATGATAGGATTTGCGATGATAATAATCATAGTTGCCGTCGTTGTTTTGGTTTTCATAGGGTTTTCCATCAGAAATCAGCAGACGGAAAATGTTGAAAGCTATGAAGTTGAAAGTTTTTTGCAGTCGGCGCTTCAGTATACAACAGACTGTGAAAATAATCTTGAAAGATTTTCAGTGCAGAAATTGATATTCGCTTGTTATAGCAAGGAGCAGTGTTTAGATGGAAGAAAAAGCTGCGACGCACTTAAGGATGAAATGACAAAAATGCTTAATGAGAGCTGGAGAATTGGAGAAGAAAGGCCCGTGAAAGGGTATGATTTGATAATAAGAACAGATAAGAATGAAAGCATTTTGGGGTTGAGTCAAGGAGAAATAACGAGCAATTCCAAAGGGGCAGTTCAAGATTTTGCAAGAGGGGAAAGATTGATAGAGATAATTTTCAAGGCTTATTATTAGACTTTAATATTAATTATAATATTATCCACCACAACTTCGGGCTTGTGTCTAATTCTGTTTTTTGTTTTCTCTTCAATTAATTCAATAAAACCGAACCTTTCAAGGAGTTTTATATCTTCCATGACAGATTTGAAATTTCTTCCAAGAATCTTTGCAAGTCTATAAATTGAGCCCGGTTTTTGGGTTTTTATAACATCCAAAATACGAGCTTTTTCATTGCTTAGAAGCTGTCTCAAGGCGGAAATCCCTGTAAAATCATACTCTTCTTTTGAAGTGCCTTGTTTTCTAAAAATAGAGAATATTCCTTGAGATTCGTGTATAATTATCTCTCTCGTCTTTGTTTTTTGAGCCATTTGTAGACAACCTACGGTTTTCTTACACTAACTTTCCCTTTATTTTTAATTTTCATGATATGTGGTTTAATATGTACTATATATCCTAACTATATTTTATAAATATATGTGTTTTTATGTAATATATATTTCCATGCACTAAATTAAAATTTATGTAAAATACCAAAAATAGAACTAAGTTCTATTAATTTCAAAATAGTAACATAAGCCTTATAAGTAAAATCATGGAAAAGTGCAATAAAGTTGCGTAATTAGAAAAATTCTCGGAAAGCTTTTTAAAGAAAAATGGGTTTTCCATGTTACACTCCCGAACAGGGAGTTCTAATAGGGTGTTAAAACAGGTTTCCCGCGAGGGAACATTCATGCTCATATCAATAAGGGCAGTCTACCCTATGACTGTCAATTGAAATGGGAGGGTTGTCTTCGACAACATAGTATAATATTGTGAAAGGAGGTATAAAAAAAAGAAAAATGATAAATTTCAAAAAGATATCGGCAATAGCGGGTAGCGGTTTGATGATAGGTATGACTATGGGAGTTGCTGCTGCTGCAAATTATCCTGCGCCATTCGTGGCCGGAGGAGCTGCAGACGTTGCAATTGTTTATGGTACTGGTTCTGGTGTTTCAATACTTGATGCTGTAGAAGCGGGAAGTATTCAAGCAAACTTGCAGTCATTTATGACTGGAAAAACATCAACAACTGGAAGCGTAAGTGGAGAGGCGATTGAGTTATTCACTAGTGGAACAAAATTGTATATAAATGATCCAATAAATACTGTAAAAAGTGTATTAACAAAATCAGAACTTCCAACAGTTTTGGCGGATGGTTCGTTCTCTGGAAATGTTGACGCTACATATACTGCAAAAATTGACATCAGTAAGACGGCAAGAGCAGTATTTCAAAAGCAACCAACAAGTTCAGAAGACCCTATTTTAGGAATTAACTTTACCTCATCGACCGGATCGGGAAACTATCTATATAACGCGACAATTACTTTCAATAAAGCTATAAATTTCAGCCATTCTGATTCAGAAGGAGAGTCACTTAATATTCTTGGAACAGAATATACAGTTGCTGCTGCTACTGATGCAGACACATTAGTGTTGTTAAAGAGTGCTGAGAAGCTTGATTTGAATAGTGATGCTCCATCGGCAACCGTAGCAGTTGGAGGAGCAACATATACTGTTGAATTGATTTCCTCTTCAGATTCTGCTGCAACTATAAAAGTTACAGACAGTTCCGGAAGTAGCGAAAGCAAGGAAATTGATGAAGCTGCTTCAAAGAAGGTTAACGGAATCACAGTTGCTGTAACCACTGCAGATGAAACGAACTTAAGATTATCTGCCAGTGTCGTAGTAGGCTCTGATAAATTGACCATTGAAAATAATGTTGCTGTTGAGGTTGGAGAAGATGAAACTGGTATTGATGGAGCCATTGCTAGATTTGGTAATGGTACGGAAGCATTCCCTGTCGGTGCCTTAAGTGCTCTTACATTTAGCATATATGCTTCAGAGTCTGACAAAGATGCCGTAAGAGTTGGAGAGTCATTCGTTGACCCTGTCTCTGAAAGCTTTAAAGTAGACTTTGCAGGAGTAAATATTGATGCAGATTCAACGGCGAGAGAAACCATTAGGGTTACACCTAGTGGAGATGAGAAGATGGAAGTTAAATTTACAGACCATAGAGACTTTGAAAAAACTGTTACATGGGCCGTAAATACATCCAGTAATCTTTATCTTGCTGGTGCTGGAAAAACTGAATTGAAGAACATAACTGTTTCAGAAGGATCCAATACGCAAGTTGCGCAAAATCTTACAGAATACATAAATCATAACGAATATGTCGTTGTCGGTAACGAAGACGAAGGTTATTTGTTAAGGCTTACAACTGTAAAGAATAGCACAGCCGATGATGGAACTCTTAGTAGTTCAACAGAAATTGAATTTACTGATGAGTTTTCTGGGGACAAATATTCTGTCAAAGGAACATCAATAAGCGCGGCAGGAGTTGGTACAGTAATTATAGGTGGAAAATCCTATACAGTTACTATGTTTGGTTCAAGAGGAATATCTCAAGAATCGTACAATGTAACATTGAACTACCCTGACAGTGCTGGAAACGCATTGGTTTTATATCCTACAATTGAAACTGGAAAAGGTGCAAAAATCTCATTTTATAGACCATTACAGGTTTATTTGAGAAATGCGCACTCTAGAACAGGTACTATATTTAGTTCCGCAGTAGCAAATGTTTCGTCATTGGAATTCCCTGATGGAGATGGATATACGAGTGTAGCTGTACATGCTCCTGAAGCAGGAAACCCTGCTGTGGATTCACAATGGGCGTTTGGAGGCACAAATCTTACAATAAACACCACTGGAAATAGCGTAACTGTAAGCGTTGGTAAGTTATTATACAATGTTACAAGTAACGCAGTAGCAGGTTCTGGAGTAAGTACAGATCAAGCAAATGATACTGTAACAATTTATCTTGTAAATCCTGGACTTGGAGGAAACATCGTCAACCCTGCAATAATTGTTTGGGAAGAGAAAGATGATAACAACGAGTATCAGGCGCAAGTTATTGAACTTGATCCTGCAGATTCAGATGCTGACGACATTGGAGTTAACGATGTTGAAGATACATATAGTAATGAATCTGGACAATGGGAAACTACAAGATATAGTGACAGCAAGTTTGAAGATGCTATGGATTTATGGGGAACCATTACAACCATAGATAGCACAGACTCCGATCAAAAGACTGCAACAATCAGTTATCCTGATGAGCAAGTTAATGTACAATTGTACTTCGCTGCTGACGAGTCAGCTATAACGGCTGGCGGAGTTAGTGGTGGAGCGACACAACTTGGCGATGTTCTTGTAAAGGACTCTGAGGTATCCTCAGTAAGTTCAAAGAACTTGGTCGTAGTTGGTGGAAGCTGTATCAATAGCGTAGCTGCAAACCTTGTAGATGCTGGATGCGGATCTGCATTCACAGATTCAACCGGAGTAGGTTCAGGACAATTCTTGATCCAAAGCTTTGGTGACGCATACACAACTGGAAAGGTTGCATTGCTAGTTGCAGGTTATGACGTATCAGACACTGTTAATGCTGCTAAATACTTGAGGACGCAAACTGTTAAAACAGATGCAAGTACAAAGTATGTAGGAACATCTTCAACAAGCGCTGAACTTCAGACAACTGAAACATCGGCTTAAGTAGAACAAAATTTTAATTTTTTATTTCTTTTTTTCTTTCTTTTTTTACCTTCTAGTTTGGACTTTGTAAAATTTAAAAACACAAAATTCATTTAGTGATATGCGAAAAATAATCTCAAAGGAAATTGAGGAAAAAAGGGCGAAAAGAAACAGGATGATTCTGGGATTTTTCCTAGTTTTTATAATGTTTTTCAGCGTTGCCGAATACGCTTTTCTTTCCGGTCCCGACACACAAACAAATACTGAAACGAATTCCATAACATACAACGGATTTAAGTTCACATCGCAGAATGGATACTGGATATTGAACAAAGACGGCACTAATTTTATTTTTAGATATAACCCAAATCAAATAACGCCGATAAATACCGAAATAAACGGCGTTGAAAGCTATTACAATAAACCTCTATACATAAAAACCAATAATATCAACGCTGAATCTGAAATAAGGACGAATATTGCAGTATTTGCCGAAGGCATTATCATGACAGACAAGGAAAATTGTGCGGACAATACCATAATAATAGAAAGTAAAAATGAAAGCAATATTTATCAGAAAGAAAATTGCGTTTATATTCAAGGAGCTGAAAGCGAACTTGTAAAATTAACCGACGAATTTCTATTTGACATACTAAATATCAGAAGCTAGAAAAAGTTATAAACCTTCAAATATAATTTTTTACATGCCAAGAGCAAAAAAAACAGGTAAAACTTCAAAGAAGAGCAAAAAAGTTGAAAATGTTGTTGAATATTTTGAAGTTGAAAAGGGCGGAAAAGAAGAAGTTATTGAATCGAAAGGAAAAGATATTGTTGATGCAAAACCAGATAAATCTCAGTTGAACAACGAAAACAAATTGCTTAGAAATATTTTGATAGCTTTGGGAATTTTAATGCTGATTTTTCTCGGGGTCTATTTTTTTGTAAACAGCTCAAAAAGTTTTGAATACAAAAGCGTAGGATATACAATCGTCAATGAAATTGCGCCATACTCGACCTCATTTCCGGTAAAATATCAGGGAAGAGACGCTGTTTACAATATTTATTTGAGGAATGATCCAAGAAAGATTGGCGAGAGCATACCATTTTCCGGAGAGATAAATCTTAAACAAAATTTGGTAATCAACGCTACAGACCGCCTTAATTGCAACGGGGATGGGATAATTGCCGTCGCAAACCTTGCAAAAATGCAGATTTTCCAAATGGAGATTTTAAAAGACAAAAATGCAACATGCGATTCGCAGGGAATGTATACTTATGTCAATATTGTCGAAGGAAATGAAAGCAAGGTTGAACAATACGGACCATCTTGTTATGAATTGACTGTTAACAATTGCGAAGTAATTCCAGTAACGGAAAGATTCCTTATTGAGGTGTTCGCCGAAGTGAAGAAAAAAATAGACTACTAATTTATTTATTGCTTCGCGCCAGATTTCATCAAGGCACTTCGCCAAAACCAGAGTTAATGTCAAAAAACTTTTAACGCAGTTTATTATTGCATCTCATGGATTTTTATCATTATATATTATTCTTCAGATGGTGAATTTATTTTTAAAATAATTAAATTTTTCTTCTTAAAAATTCATAAATTATCGGAATTAAAGAAACGAAAATTATTCCAAGAATTACATAATTCAAATTTTTTTCAACGACGGGAATTCCGCCGAAGAAGAATCCTGCAAAAAGGAAAATTGCAACCCATAAAATTCCGCCGAAGACATTGTACAATAAAAATTTTTTATAATGCATTTTTCCGACGCCGGCGACAAAAGGCACGAATGTTCTCATGATTGGAACAAAACGCGCCATTACTATTGCCTTGTTTCCATGCTTCTCAAAAAAGTCATGCGTTTTATCGAGGTATTCTTTCCTAACCCATTTATTTCCAGATGATATTTTTACGCCAAAATAGTTTCCGATTGAATAATTTAAACTGTCTCCAAAAATCGCCGCCACGCTTAGAATAATAAAAAGGTAAAAAATATTCATGAAATCAGCGGCGGCAAATGTTCCGGCGACAAAAAGAAGCGAATCTCCCGGCAAAAATGGAGTTACGACAAAACCTGTTTCGCAAAAAATAATCAGGAACAGAATAAAATAAGCAAGCAGACCATAATTTTGAATTATTATTCCAACATATTTGTCTATGTGAAGAATAAAATCGATTGGAAGAAAGTCTATCATTTTTTATTTTAAAAAAGAATGTTTATGAAGAAATTTCAAATCAGAATAAAACGGGATTTCCTTTATCTTGAAAAATTTAACTTCGGAGAACCATATTGCCACCACGAAAATCGTGCTCATGAAATACCAGAGAAATTGATGAGCCTCGACGAAAAAACGGAAGTCTCCAAGAAAGATGAAACTTAATCCGACTATCCTTAATATGTTCACAAAAAGAAGTATTGCGAAGGAAATGAAAATCATCTTTATTCTTTTTTTAAAATTTATGCCAGGTATGGAAAGATTTAGAATCATAAGAAGATAATATGCCGAACCCGCTATGCACGCCCGTATCAAATCTATTGGGATTTGATTATTTATTATGATTGTATTTTTTATTAAAATCGTGTCAAAAAAAATGCCAAGAATATGAAAAACGGGGTAAACTGTAAGCGGCGTTAAAACAAAATAAAAAATCCAGAGGCTTGGAAATAAAACTGCAAGAAGCACTGAATATCTTGCAAAGATATCAACAAATTTTTTATGAATTTTGTTCATAAACTAGAGTACAAAAATATATTTAAATAGTTTGAGTTTACAAAAGAAATATGAGAAACAAGAGAGGAATTTTCTTATTTATAGTCGCGGTTGCTTCAATATTTGCAAGTCTGCAATTTGATTCTGAAATTTCAAAAGCGGTTTCAAACATAAGAGTTGAACAATTGAATAATTTTTTCCTTGGCTTGACTTTTTGGAGTTCGGAGATTATAATTTTCTTTTTGTTGACGAGCTTTTTTTTATGGAATGAAAATAAAAGAAGATGGATTGCTCCGCTTTGGCTGACTTTGTTTTTATCCGTCGTTGCAAGTTTTTTGCTTAAAATTTCAGTTCAAAGAATGAGGCCGTTCCAACAAGAAATAGTTTCAACGTTGCCGATTTTGATTAGCAATAGTTATACGATATGGAATTTTGCATTTCCCTCATTTCAGGCGATGCTCGTATTTTGCGCGATACCAATTCTTTCAAAAGAATTTCCCAAATTCAAATATGCCTGGATAATTTTTGCGGCGCTTGTCGCATTCTCAAGAGTTTATTTCGGACTGCATTTCGCGAGCGATGTAATTGCAGGCGGGCTTATCGGATATGTTATTGGAATGCTTGTTGTAATGTATGAAAAAGAAAATAGATTCGGAGAAAAAGTTTATAAGAAAATTTTTAGAAAGTGATTGTCGGATGAAATTTAATCAAACGCTCGTCTTTGCCTCGCTTATAAATTGCTGCGAAATCGGTTTCGTCAGATTTCTTCGCCAATGAAAAATTAATAACTGAAAACTCCCAGTGATATTTATTATAATTCTCAACGGAGGGTTTTTATATTAACACTCGGTTTTTTTAGGGTGGGCGAGCGATTTCGTGGTAGAGAGTAAATTTAATCAATAACTCGTGCGAAGTCGCGAGTAGGGTGGGAAAAAATATTAAGAGCAAAGCTAAAAAGATAAAATTATTTTTTGCAACGATAGGGGAGATTTTCTTCAGGAGTCCTCTTAAATTCAAGTCCACTTTCATTATATTGAATGTTAGTTCCAGGAAAAATGGTAGTAAGTCCATCTTTATCTTGACGATAAATCGCCGTCGGTTCTACGATATTAATCTCAAATTTTGCTTTGGGATTTTTCTTAACTTCAAGAGTACAATAAGAATCTCCAGGGATGATGGAACTTTCTATAGCTCCAGCCAATTTAGGATATCCCCAAACCATAAATGGAATTCCTGCAACCGCTGCGGCTATTCCTAATTTAGTCCTAATATTTTTCATTTTAAAAAAATCAATTATCTTCTAAGGAAGAATCTTATTGCGATTACGATTATTGCGAATACCAAAAGCACATTCAATGCTCCGATTATCCACAATGACTTTCCGTCGCCAACTGCATTTCCAGTTATAGCTGAAAGGAATCCTGCTGAACTTCCTTGAACCATCACTGAAACCGGTTGTGTCATTACAAGCTCGCTTCCTGAAAGAACTTCAACATTCAATGTTTGTTCTCCCTTTGCATCGTCTTTTGTTTGAAGTGTGATTGAAACATCCTTTGATTTTCCAGCTTCAAGCGTGAATGAGTCTTCGCTTACGCTTGCTCCAGATGCCCATGCAGAGTAACCTGCCGCGTTAACTGTGAATGTTGCCGTCTTTGTTCCCTTATTTGTAACAGTTGTTTTAACAACCATTGCTTCTCCAGCCTTTCCGCCGGATTCAAGTGTCGCTGAAACAGTTGCGCTTCCCGCAGATGCTCCGCAACTTCCTTTAACTGTCAAAGGAACCATGAATGAAGATTCCTCATTGAATGAGTTTTCGTACACATCATCATGGTCATCGTAAACATCAAACATTATAGGATATGTCTTCTCGTCAAGTCCTTCGGGAACTTTGAACATGAACTCAAAAGGTGTGTTTTCAAGTGAATCAATATCTCCAACTTCCATTCTTTGTTCTTTTAATCCAAGAGCAACATTAGTTACCAAGACATAAACATCATCTTGGTCGTTGTCATCAAGATTCCATACATCACCAGTGATTGTAACTTCTTCTGTGCATTGAGCCGCATCAGGATATTGAACATTATCAAGGATTACAAATTCTTCAATTTGCATCTCCACATCTTGAGAAGCATAATCACAAGTTGCATCAAGCGCAGGGTCTACCGCTTCATTATCTTCTCCGTTAGCCCAAGCATAGAATACATACTCATGGGAGCTGTCAAATTCATCAACATCTTCGTCAAGTTTGAAAGTAAGTGATTTTGATTCAGTGTCATCATCATTAAGGTCAAAATCTGATTCTTCATCATCAATTACCCATTTTTGAGATGTCTTATCATATAATCCCCATCCAAGAGCAACATTGTCAATATCTTTTGGTCCGTTGTTGTCTATATCAACATCAACAGTTATAGTGTCAAGCGGGAACCATTCATTATCATTGTCTTCTCCGCCGAATCCTTCGTCAACAGTTATGTCGTCGATTGAGACATCAAGGTTGTCCTTAAGATTTGGAGCCAAAGCATCGTGTGTAGTTATACATGAAAATACATCTGAAGGAAGAGTGGTAGGTGTGATTGTTACTGAAAGGTCAATAGTTTGAGAGTTTGGATTTGTTGGGATTCCATCGGCATCAACTGAAATTGTTCCGGTATAAACTCCAACAGATTGACTTAGAGGAACAGTTACGGTTACAGTGATAATTGAGCTTGTAATTCCAGCATTTAAAGAAGTTGGTAGTATTCCAACAGAGACATTTCCAGTAAATCCGGTTAATCCCAAAACTTGGGAAGTAAAGGTATCATAAACTGAAGAGTCAGATGCAGTGTTATTTATTGTGAAAGTGAAAGAAGTGGAAGTCCCTTGCTCAATTGACAATATTTGCGAATTAGGGGTTAGAACAATAGCAGCGCTTATCGCACCGACGACTAATGTCAACATCAATGCGCTCAATGCGAACAATGCGAATGTTTTGTTTCTCATTTTGTTGAAACTCCGCAGTTACAGCGGTTTATAAATATTTCTGTTTTCAAAAATGATATATTAGAAAAGCAGTTTTTTGCCAGACAAATCCCAAGTCCCTTATAATAATAGGCAAAGCGGAAAAATGTGCGTAAATAAAAGTTTTAACTTCCTTTTATTTTCTTGATTTCGTCTTGCAAATCAGCAATTTTCCTCTCCGCTTCTTCAACGAGGCTCTTTTTGGCGTCATTTATCTCGCTAAGTTTTCTGACTATTATCTCCTTTGGTTCTTTTGGTTCATGATGCAAATGCCTTCTTTTCTTCCAAAAGAAGAATCCGCCAACAAGGAGTACGAATACAACGCTGTAATAAAGCGTCTTTTTGGAGACTTTCTCCCTCAAGGATGTGAAAAATCCAGTTATTGCATTTGAATCGTCCGAAGATTTCTCAGTAATTTCCTCAACTTCCGTCAAAGACAGGTTTTCTTCGGAAACTTCAGAAACATTTGATTGCTCTTCAACCAAAGCGGAAGAATTATCGCCGTCGGCAAAATTTCCGCTTTGTTCAATGGCAAGTTGATCCAAATACCATTGCGGATAAAGCTCCACTTGAACGGGCGTTCCAGAAGCATATGTTTCGTTGAATTTTTTTACCGAGACAATAATGACATTGTCTTTCCTTACATCAACCTTTAGATTAAATTCTTCCTCGTTCGTTGAAAGTGTAACTAAAGCCTCCCCGTTTGAATCTGAAATCTTGTGGAAACTTTCGATTAAACTATATGTTTCCCCAATTCTCAATGCATACACATCCACCGTATGGTTGGACAAAGTCTTGACTTTTATCATCGTATCCGTCGCTGAAACCATAGAAACCGCAAGCAGCATCAGCAATGAAAATGCAATCACACTTTTTTTCATTTCTAACTAACAAAAATTTAATTTATAAATTTTATTTCGATGCACAAGATAAGATATTTAAAGAATATTTCATTAAAACGATGATAAGATGGTGCTTAAATCGAGGGAGAATGTTCTTGGCGCATGGGCTTTTTTGGCTGGCGTCATACTCGCTGTTGCAATAGGGCTTTCAACGACTTTTTTGCCCATACCCGCGCTTACAGATTATAGCAAACAGATTTACGTCATCTTGATTTTTCTTGGAATCGTCGTCGGTTCCATGAACGTTACCGGAAAAGAATCCCAGACTTTTTTGATGGCTGGAGCGGTTCTTGTCGTGGTGAGCAGATTCGGCATGGACGGAGTCACAGGAAGCCTCATAGGAATAGGATTGGGTGATTCAGTAAGGTCTGTTTTTGCCGCGCTTCTTGCGATGTTCGCGCCTGCGACAATAATAGTTGCATTGAAAACGGTATTTTCAATCGCAAAAGTATAATGGACAAAAAATGGTAATAAAAACAGGAATTTAGAAATTAAAGATTGGTGTTGGTTGAGAACAAGCCAGTTTATCGCTGACACGTTTTCTCAAAATATAATATCTGTTCAGAGTATTTGCTTTTTCCGCAGATTCCCCATACAGCAAATTTTCCCTCAATACAAACCTGTCGGAATTTATCAAAGTTCCTTCGGGAAATTGTGATTTTGTTAAATCTACAATAGTATGATCTTGGAGAAGATTGTAATAATGATGCAAGGATTTACAATTAAGGATTTCTCCACCCAAATAATCATTAACGACAAGAGCAGTAACGGCACATTGTCCGAGGGCGGAATTTTCAGAACTCCATTTTTCAGCGGAAGGCGGATAACAAGTATCTTTGCCCCACGATGATTTAACGGCTTCTTCAAGATTTTTTGGCATCATCTTGAACAATATTTATAGTTTAAGCTTAAAATGGTATATTTCCTCATGTCATAGCTGTGTGATTTTCCAGAAGAATCCGTAAAGAGAAAATTATTCATGAGCGTTCCCGAATTGTTCACATTATCAAAAACTTCAATCACTTTTCCCTCGTCTCTTATAGTAACATCGGACCTTGAGACGCATTTTTTTTCAATCGGATAAATGAATTCCCTCATCCCTGTTGCTTCCGCAAGAAGTATACCGCCTATAAAAAATCCTCCCGTCAACAAAGCTTTCGTTAAAGTTCTCATTTTATGAATTAGAATTAATTGAGATAGTCGTACTTGTTCTGTTTTTCTTCTTTCTTTATCTCTTCTTCTTTGTGAACCGTCGCGAAAGAAGGCGTTGCAATAATTATATTTTCTCCGAAACCAGCAATCGTTCCTTCAAGAGCTTCAACAGTCTTTTTGACTTTTGAAATTGCCCTCTTTAATTCCACTGAATCTTTTTGCCTCAATGTTTTCATATCAACAACGGCAATAGTGTATCCTTCCCTCAAGCAGTTAAGAATATTGTTAACATCATCGTACGTTCTCAAGTTGAATAATTTCACCAAAACTTTTCTGTCCTTTCTTTCCTGCCCCAAATCAATTTCAAGGTATTCCTCGTCGGACAAATCGCCGGAACCCGAAAACATCTTTTTTACTCTTTCCAAAACCATAAGCAAGTGAGAGGCAAGATATTTATAAAGATTTCGCAACTTTTTCAATTATTTTTAGAATCCACTGCAGACTCTCTCAGCGACGACAATTTCTGCATCATGGACTCTTCCTGCCTGTCCATCGTTTTCAATCTCAACTCAAGAATTCTTGATTTTTCAGACAATTCGGAAATCATTTTTTTCTTGTCGGATTTCAGCATCAATTGCCCGACAACTTTGTAAATTTCATCGGAAGAATTTTCAATTTCCCTCAACGCTGATTCAGTTTCCGAAAGCTCCATTTGAAAAGTTTGCTTTTGGAGAAGAATATTCTGCAATGTTTGCTCAAGAATCTGCAACTCTTGAAAATTGCCCTGTTCCATCAGACAGCCCTGACAACTTTTACTTTCGTTCTAGGCTTGTAGAATATTTTGCTTCCGCAGTGAGGGCATACGAATCTTTTTTCAAGAGCATTGCTCGCAATTTTTTTCTCGCATTTGAAGCATTTGTATGTTGCCATTTTATTTTTGTATTTTTATTTTATTTAATTGTTTCGGTTTATCTTAGATGGTATACGCTTGACGCAAATTTCTTTCCGCATTTTTTGCAATGCCAAACGCCTTTGGATATTCTTTTAACGCCAAGCTTATTACAGTAAGGACATTTCTGCTTTATTCTTTGTTTGTCTTCGACTCTGACAAGGTTCGCTCTGACGGTTTTTCCATATCTCGCTCCGAATCTTCCGGATGCTCTTGATTTTTTTGATTTGCTTGGCATTTTTTGTTTGTGTTTTGTTGTCACGACAAAAAGCGGAGCTTTTGGTCGATCGTGATTTTCGCTGTTGCGAAAATCCCAATGGGGATACCCGGATTTGAACCGGGATCGCGAAGTCCCAAACCTCGAAGGCTACCAGGTTACCCCATATCCCCAATCAATATTTTGAATTTGGCAAATTTATAAACTATTTGCTGGGTTACTTTTTCTCGGGAGCCTTGGCTTTTTCTGTCGTTGCTGGTGCAACTGCAGCAGCTCCAGGAACGGCAGCGGCAGCGTCGGCAGCAGCCTTTTCAGCTTCCTTGGCAGCTTGTTCCGCCTTCAATGTTTTTTCTTGATCTTCTTTGATTTTTTGGAAATACTTTTCAAGTTCGTCTTTCTTTTCCTTTGAAGTTTCCGTCTTTTCAGATTTTATTTCTTTATCATATTTTCCAGATTCAATTTCTTTTTGAATTTCATTTGGATGTTTGTTTTCGATTAATATTCCCAAACTGACGCAAGTTCCAACGACATTTTTTACCGCGGACTTCAAATCTTTTGAAAGCATGTTTCCATGTTTCGTCATGGCAACGCCAATGACTTGCTCAATTGAAAGATTTCCGACTTTGATTTTATTTTGAGCACCGGAACCTTTTTCAGAACCGATTTCTTTTTTCAATAATTCTGAAGTTGGCGGAGAGAAAACTTTTATCTCCACATTTTTTGTCGTCGGATTTACATCAATTTCAACGGGAACTTTCATGCCCTTGAAATTTTTTGTAGCATCGTTGACTTTCTGAATAACTTGCCCCATATTGATTCCAAGAGGACCAAGCTTCTGGCTAAGCGCCGGTCCGGGCGCCATGCTTCCACCATCTGCCAAAACTTTGATTTGCATTTTATTTTTCTTCCTCTAAGTTTTCTCGTTAGAGGAAATATTTAGTTTATTCATTTTCATCTTCCATGTCTTCTCTTCTGATGACCTTTACATTGTCAAGTTTTACCGTCACTGGGAACGAAACCGCAGCTCCGAGCAAACTAACGACAACTTCTTCCTTTTGTTTGTCCACTCTTAAAACTTTTGCTTTTTCTCCCTTGAATGTCGCGCCAATCATTTCAACGATGTCTCCTTCCTTTATTGAAATTGTAATCACCGAAGGTTCAACCATGCTTTTTATCTCTTCATAAGAAATTGTTTTTCCGATTATTCCCTTGACATAAGGCAAATTGAAAACCGCTTCCTCTGCAGATTCTCTGTTTTCAGCCTCGAGAAGAATGTAACCTCTCAAACCATGAGGACGCGAAACGGAATAGACATTAAGATTTTTTTTCGTCGCTCTGTCGGCAATCATTTCTATTGCTCTCTCTTCCTTGTTCGTTATAACTTTTATGATAAAAATCATTTTGTTTTATGCTCCGCTACACCTTAAAATTAAAAGGAGTAGTAATATTAATTGAAAAAATCGGTTTATAAACTTTTTCTCAGAAAAAGATTATAGTGAAAATCTTGCATTTACGCTATAAATTTTGGGATTTTAATTTTGAAGGCAACGAACGCTCATAAGTTTATTTTTGTCGTCAGAACTTGTGGAAGCAAGACTGAAATTAGCCATTAATTTAAGATAATATCCATAAAGCGACGAACTCTGGGAAGATATCCAAAAAAATGCGTCGGAGCCAATCAAATCGTATGAACCATTTGAATATCTTAGCCCTCCAGGCAATGCAGTAAAACCGCTTTCATTTGTAGCATCAGAATTAGGATACGCCCAATGAGATGTTCCAGTTTCTTTCAATTTACCTCCAGAATTAGTTGCACCTATCGCGGTTAACAAAGTGTTTATATCCCCATAATCTGGTAAACGCCATCCGGTAGGACATGCATTTTTTGCATCATTCCAAGAATATAATCTGCCATAAACATTGCAACTGCTTGAATCCCCATAACATAAACCAGTTGTTGCAAAATTCAAATTTTCAGCTATCCATAACTGAGTTCCAATCTGAACCGTCTTGTAGGTTTTACCATCTCTTGAATCTGTAATAGTTGAACTACTATTTCCTCCCCCACCTCCACCATTTCCACTTGACGCAAGCAATTCATTGAAGTCAAGGACCATTGCAGAAAAATCTGCCTTGTCACTTATCACAGTCATATCAATTCCGATTTTTCCCTCGAGACCGCCATACAAAGACCAACCTTGGCTGTTTGAATTAAAATCCAAATTCCCACTCATTTCACCGTAAGGTCCCGCAACCCCGTAAAATAAAAGATTTAATCTTGGAATTATTTTAGCTTTGAAGTTTGAAGTTTCTGGTAAAGTTGGTGGCGTGAATGTAAACAACTTATCAAAGAATTTATTCGCGCTCCATTGTCCGTAAAAATATTCAATTTTAGAGGTGAGGGAACTTTCTTGAGTAATGCTGGTGCTAACGGGAGAAATATTGCCGCTGAAATCAAGATTGACTTCCACTTGAGGTTTTATGATTATTGGAATTGGAACGGGCGTTGGAATGTAGCCTGCAATAAAAGGCGTGAAATTATATTCGGCAATCTTGATATTTTGCTGAAAATTGCTCAAGGAATTTAATGCTGTAACTTCAAGGGAAGAAAATTGGTCAAAATTTGCCGTGAATGAAATATTTTCAAGATTATCTTCAGCTCCGACAACTAACGAAAATCCGGAATCAAAAGAAATTAATCCCGTCGCTGTTACATTGCCTCCCAAAAAATCCAGCGTTCCTGCGGCTTCAAAATCATAAAATCCCAAAGATTGTGGACTAATGCCTTTTGCAAATTTTAGTGAAGTTAAATTTGAAGGAGTTAGATAACGAGGATTTATTACTATCCCGATTCCATTTCCAGTTTCTCTGGCGGTATCTTCCAAATTTTGATTTTGCGTATAAACGGTTTTCTTATCCGGAGAAATATAAGAAACTTTTCTCAAAAAACCATTTGGCGCGGCAGAAGTTATTCCCGAAGCAATAATGTCTCCGCCATTTAAATTCGTGGGAGACGAAAAATAAATTGTTCCACTAGTTGGAGAATATTCTGAAACATCTCCTTCAGAAACAACATGAGATGGAGTGGTTATCGGTGGCGGCGGCAAAGCTCCTCCCGCTCCACCAGAACCACCCACATTTTTTCCTCCACCGCTAGAACCGCCGCAAGATGCCAAAAAAATTGCAGATGACACAATCGCCGGCGCTAAAATCTTTTTAACCAAATTTTCAAGTCTCATTTCAAACTGAAAAAATATTTACAACAATTGAGATTGCAAACCCTACGGCGCCGACTATTGAAATTCCTATCGCAGATATTTTTGCAACCATCCAGAATTCCGTCATCGTTGGTTTTTTCAACGTATGCCAAACTCTTCTGCATTTTATAAAAAATGATTTCGTGTTGTTCACAAATTCGCTCATGCAAAATCTAAAAGAAAGAGGTTTTTAAGTTTTTAGAGAACTGAAAATTTGCCATCATGGAATGGGGAATATCTCAAGACGTTGGAGACGCCTAATATTTTATCCGTTTGGTCGAAAAAAGAATATTTTTCCCCAAAATTTCTTGCAGGTATAAGAAGAGGAGAATAATCGAACGGATTGTTATCAAAATAAAAAAATGCCATTTTCAATGCTCCATTTCCCCGATCCCAAGTCACATCAACTATGTCTCCCGCTTTATAGCTTTCAAACATTTTTCTTATTTCTTCTTTCATTCGTAAAACTCTATTCCAAGTTCCTCCTCTATTTCTTGATGTTTTATGTCCTTAAGGCTCTCGCTGTGCCCCAAAATTTGCGAACTTTTTACTCCCGTTACAATAAGCAAAACTCTTATTGATTTGTCCATCTCCGGAGAAATTTGCGCACCCCAAATTATTTTAGCATCAGGGCTCAATCTTTTTCCAACTTGTTCAATTATAGTTTTGCATTCGTCAAGGCTCATGTCTCCGCCGCCGACGATATTTATCAAAGCGCCCGTGGCTCCAGAAATATCAACGTCGAGCAATGGATTCTTTATCGCCTTTTCAACAGATTCCATCGCCCTGTTTTGAGAATCCGCTTCGCCCATTCCAATCAATGAAACTCCGCCATTGACCATTACCGCTTTTATATCTGCAAAATCCAAATTAACCAAACCCGTAGTTGTAACCAATTCGGTAACTCCTTTCACTGCGTTTGTCAAAATCTCATCGGCAATTTTGAAGGAAGTTTGCAGCGGCAAGTCCGGAGCCAGCTCCAAAAGTTTATCATTTGGAATAACTATGAGGGTATCAACGACGGCTTCCATTCTTTCCAAACCATTCATAGCGTTCTCAATTCTTTTTTTTCCCTCTATTGTAAACGGCAATGTCACGACGCCGATTGTCAAAGCGCCTTGTTTTTTTGCCAAACTTGCAATAACCGGAGCCGCCCCAGTTCCCGTTCCACCACCCAAGCCACATGTTATGAAAATCATGTCGCTCCCGGAAAGTTTTTTTCTAATTTCCATCTCAGATTCTTTTGCAGCTTCTTCTCCAACTTTCGGATTGCTTCCCGCTCCGAGCCCTTGAGTCAATTCTTTTCCAATAAGTATTTTCACGTCGGCATTTGTGTAAAGCAAATCTTGAGCATCAGTATTTATTGCAATAAGTTCACCGCCCTTTATTCCTATTTCCCTCATCCTGTTAAGAGAATTATTTCCCCCTCCGCCAACACCTATGACTTTTATTTTTGCAGATTGCTTCTTTAATAATTCCTCAAGCTCCTTGTCAACCTCTCTTAATTCTGAAGAACTCATGCTATCCATTTTCTATGAAACTCCAAATGGTTTATAAGAATTATTATATTTTTTCATATTCAAGTTTGCCGAAAGTCAGCCTCAGATGTCAAAGTAAAACTTTGTATCGCGAAGCCTAAATCGGCTTCTGAAGAATTATTGCGGAGAATTATTCACGGGAGCGGTTTCCTTCTTTTCTTCTTCAACTACAGACAAGTCCAAATCTAAAATTTCCTTGAATTTATCCTTGAACAATTCTAAGAATTGGACAAAATTCTTTTCCGCTTTGAGAATTATTTTTTTGTCAACAATTTCGAAATCAAATTTCCTTCTGAACAAAAATTCAACGAACGCTTTTGCTTTTTCTTTTATGTCATCAACTCTTCTAACAACATCCACATTGTAAATCACAGTTTTTCCCGCTATCGGATTGTTGAAATCTGCAATTATTCTTCCGCCAGAAACCGAAAGTATTTTTGCTATTCTACCGTCGAAGTTGAACATTACGCCCGGAACGGGATTTAATCTTTGCTCCCTGAAAATTCTTGACGGAACCATTTGCACAAGCCTTGAATCTCTAAAACCAAACGCTTTTTCCGGAGAAAGTTCTATTTCATATTTTCCGATTTCTTTTCCTTCCAAAAAATCTTCAACGCCTTTCAAAAACATTCCGCCGCCGATTGAAAAAATCACGGGCTTCGGCTCCAAATTCAATTTTGCTTTTTCCAAAACATCTTTTATATTTGAATCAAAAACATCTCCGCCTTTCACTTTAGCGACAAATTCTATCTCAACAAAATCTTTTTTTTGAAAACTCATTAAAAACTCTTGGCAAAAACGTTTATAAATTTAATTTTTTTGGGTAGGATATGGTTTTGAAGATAATTGCGGCAACAGATGCCAAATCCGGCACCAATATTCTTATTGAAGGAGTCCCATATACGGTAAAGAACGTCGACGTTTCAAAGACTGGAAAACACGGGGCGCACAAATGCAGAATTGAAGCGATAGGAATGATTAACGGACAGAAAAAAATATTGGCGGTTCCCGGACATGAAAGATTTGAAGTTCCGCTCGTTGAAAAAAGAAAGGGGCAGGTTTTGTCCGTCGGAGAAATGGTGAGCATAATGGATTTGGAGAGTTTTGAAACGATAGAACTTCCTTGCGACCCGGAAATAAAATCAGAATTGCAGGAAAGTTCAAATGTTGAATACTGGGATATCGAGGGAGAAAAAATAATCAAAAGAAAGGTTTAATCAAAGATTTTAAATAACCTCATTTTACACAATTAATATGGCAAAAATATTAGAAGCGACAAACAGAATGTTCAAGAACATTTTCGTATGCAAGAGCTGCAGCGCGAAAATAAGAAGCGAGCAGTTGAAGATTCTCGCCGGAAAAGTCAAATGCAGAAAATGCGGAAGAAAATCATTCAGACCAATCAAGAAAAAATAAGTAGGCTAAACAATAAAAGGGTTGATTACGTATAATATTCATGGCAAGTTTTATGTTTTATGATATAAGTTTCCTAATTGTATTCGCAATTTTCGTTTCAGCATTTCTTTATTTCCGACGACAAAATCTCAAAAGAGAAGGATTGCTTTATCTTTACCGAGCAAGTTGGGGAATAAAATTAATCAATCATGTTGGAAACAAATACAAGAAAACCTTGAAATTCATGAGTTATATTTCGATAGCAACAGGTTATATTTTGATGGCTGTAATGTTTTATCTTCTTGGAAGAATAGTTTACCTCTACATCGCTTATCCTTCAATTGTAAAGGAGATGAAAATTCCCCCCATCACTCCGTTGATTCCATATCTCCCGCAAATTTTCAAGCTTGATTTTTTGCCGCCTTTTTATTTCACATACTGGATAGTGATAATAGCAATAGTTGCAATATCGCACGAATTTTCCCATGGAATTTTTGCGGCTTACGACAGGATAAGAATAAAATCAACAGGATTCGGATTTTTCCCATTTTTTCTCCCTGTTTTCTTAGCGGCTTTCGTCGAACTTGACGAAAAAAATATGGCAAAGAAAAAAATACACAGCCAGCTTTCAATTTTATCGGCAGGAACTTTTGCAAACGTTCTGACCGCAATTTTGTTCTTTGGAGTCTTGTGGGTTTTTTTCACGACGGCGTTTGTTCCGTCAGGGGTTGTTTTTGACACATATCCATATGCATTCGTCGGAACATCCTCGATAACAATGATCAATGGAATTATTGTGGACAATCCAACATATAATGAATCTTTGAAATTGTTGAAGTCGGAAGGGTTCAATAAAATTGAAGCCGGTGAAAATTTCCTCATAACAAAAAATTCATTTGAATCTCAAATTGGAAATGAAAATATCTTGGCTTATTACGACGCTCCAGCGATAAACGCAGAACTTGAAAGCATAATCACAAAAGTCAATGGACAAAGTGTAACGAGTCTTGACGATATGGAAAAAGAAATTGCAAAATATTCTCCCGATGAAAAAATCACACTCACATTGATAAATAGCGACGGAGAAGAATATGACAGAGATTTGGTTTTGGGAGAACATCCGGAAGATGCGGAAAAACCATGGTTGGGAATCGGATTTTCCAATAGAGAAAGCAGCGGCGTTATGGGAAAAATTGCGGCATTCCTATCGTCATTCAAAAAACCGAGCGTTTATTATGAACCAAAATTCGACGGAATGAGCATCTTCATTTACAATCTTCTTTGGTGGCTTGCATTGATTAGCATAAGCGTCGCACTTGTCAATATGCTTCCAGTAGGAATCTTCGACGGAGGAAGATTTTTCTATCTGACAATTTTAGGATTAACTGGAAGTGAATCAAAAGCGAAAAAAATGTTTTCACTCTCCACGTATTTGATATTGTTTATCGTCTTTTTGCTTATGGCGTTTTGGTTTATTTCTTTTTTCTGATTTTTTGGAAGAATATTTAAATTGGTTTTAACTTATATCAAAAGTAAAAAGAGGTGTAAGATGGCAAAAAAGAAAACTACAAAGAAGAAGACGACCCACCATAAAAAAGTGAAGAAGTCTCCGGCAAAAAGAAAGAAAAAAAGATAATTTTTCTTCAAACTTATTTTTATTTTTTATATTAATTTACAAATCTATCACGCCTTCCTTCGTGAGGGCTGCGAATCTTATTCCGACGGGAAGATTAATCAACGCAGATATCAGGGCCATGTGTTCTTTCCCATCCCCGGAAGAAATGCTCAACGCAACTTCAGTGCCCCTTATTTTTCCGTCAAGCTTTTTCATAAAATCTTCCTTCAAGTCCCTGATTTTTTTATCCAAATCAACTTGAACAAACTGAAATGTTTTTTGATGTGTGAATTTTCTGGCAAAATTGCCCCCTAAAATTATCACATTATCCCATTCGCCATGAGTCAATAATCCCGAAACTTGTCCCCAAGTTCCTTCATCACCAGAAAGCAATGCAACGAGTTCCATTCCTTGGAAAAATAATATTTATTTATAAGAATTATTGTCCGGAAGTTTGAAGAAAAGTTTTATAAATGTACTTTTGATAGAAAAATCACCGATAAACTACATCGTTGCGATGCAATTTCTGCATTCGCGGCGCATAATGTAGAAGGTAATTGAACATGGAAATAGAAGAACAATTGAAATCAGCACTTGCCGAATTAAGAAAAGGCGAGGAAAGAAAATTTGATCAAACCGTTGACTTAATTATAAATCTTCAAAAATTTGACAACAAGAAAACCCCGTTGAATATTTTCGTGCAACTTCCGCACAAAGTCAAGGAAAAGAAAATTGCAGCATTCCTTGAAGTTCAAAACAAGAACGTTGATACCATAACCAAAAACGATTTCAAAAGGTACACGGATAAAAAAGAATTGAAAAAACTTGTGGGACATTATGATTTCTTTATTTCCCAAGCCAGCCTTATGCCGAGCGTTGCGACAACCTTCGGAAGAGTCTTGGGTCCAACCGGAAAAATGCCGTCCCCGCAGCTTGGAATTTTGATGAATGCCGACGACAAAGCGGTAAACGAATTGAAAATGAAGATAAACAAAAGCGTGAGAGTAAGAACAAAAGAACCAAGCATAAAAATTCCAATAGGAAAACAAAGCATGAAGGACGAGGAAATAATTGAAAATATCATGACTGTTTACAATATTCTCTTGAAATCATTGACAAAAGAAAAAGAAAACATAAAGAATGTCGAGGTAAAATTCACCATGACTAAACCTGTAAAAATAAGCGTAAGATGAAAAATAAATTTTTCAATGATACAAAGCGATTACACATACGCATTGTGAAAATAGGAGATTTTGCATAATGAAATCCAGAACAACAAACATCCCTGAGAAAAAAGTAAGCGCAGTAAAGGAATTGATTGAGCTTTTGAAGAATAAGAAAACTTTAATCGTAGCTTCGGTAAAAAATCTTCCAACATCGCAATTTCAGGAAATTTCAAAAAAATTAAGGGGAAAAGCAATTGTAAAAGTTGTAAAGAAAAATCTCGTCTTGAGAGCATTGGACGAATCAAAAAATGAAGATGTGAAAAAAATCAAGCCTCATGTTCAAGACAGCACCGCGCTTTTATTTTCAGATTTAGATTCATTTGAGCTTGCGGCGGAACTTATAGAAAGAAAAAGTCCGGCAAAAGCAAAGATTGGACAGGAAGCTCCAAAAGATATTGAAGTTGAAGCCGGTCCGACGGATTTAGTTCCAGGTCCGGCAATCTCGGAACTTGGAGGATTGGGAATTCAAATTCAAATTGACAAAGGAAAAATTGTAATAAAAGAAAACAAGATAATTGTAAAGCAAGGACAAAAAATTTCCGAAGGCGCCGTCGGAATTATGAACAAACTTGACATAAAACCTTTCATGATTGGAATAACTCCGCTTGTCGCATTTGACACTAAAGAAGGAAAATTATACGAAAGCATAAACATTGACAGAGAAGGAACTCTTTTGAGCTTGAAACAAATGTATTCAAAGGCTTTGGCTTTTGCTGTTGCAATTGAGCATTACTCAACAGACACAATAAAATTAATCATACAAAAAGCAGGAAGGCAAGGAATCGGATTCCAGAAAATATTATCACAATCTCCTGAAGTAAATTCGACATCGCCTTCGGCGAGCGAAGTTTAAAAACTTCCGGAGAAAGGAAACTAAAAAAATGGATTACATATACGCAGCACTTTTGTTGCACAAACTTGGAAAAGAAGTTAGTGAACACAATTTGAAGAGTGTTGTTGCGGCTACGGGCGCCCATGCCGACGAGGGAAAGATAAAATCCCTGCTTGTCAGCTTGAAGGGTGTCGACATTGACAAAGAGCTTGAAAACGCTTCTTTGGTTTCAGCAGCTCCGGCTCATGCCCCTGTGCATGAGAAGAAGGAAGAGAAACCTAAGGAAGAAAAACATGAAGCCGCAGCAGAAGGGTTGTCTGCATTATTCGGTTAATTATTTATTTTTGCCGAGCAGACAATCTTCTCACTTCCAGTTGTGACTTTAGTTTCGAATATATTTCTAAAAGGAAAGTTTCATAAATAAAATTTAATAGATTTAGTTGTGCCTCAGTAGCTCAGTCGGTTAGAGCGATTGATTCGTAATCAATAGGTCGCAGGTTCAACTCCTGCCTGAGGCTTCAACCGAAGGTTGAAGACTCGCATCAATTTCTAAAAAAATATGCTGGGAGGCTTTTTCGAAGAAAAAGCCGCGAAATTTTGAAAAATAGTCGTGGGGCTTTAAGGTTCAGTCCAAATTTTCACATAGTCTGCAAAGAAATCTCTTACTTTGTGTCCGATAAAATAAAAAGATTCCAGGAGCATATTAGAAGCTAGTTTGTAATTATTCCCCATAATTTCAGCCGGACTTTCAGCAATCCTTTCCAAATCTCCTTTTATCATCGTCATTTTTATGTTTATAATTTCACTTTTTTAAAGTTTATCATACTTAAACTTTTAAACTATTCAAAAATTTCTCTCATATGGCAGGATTTGTGAGAATCATCAATGAAAAGCTTTCGTCTCCAGATGGAAAGGCCCAAGGAATAACCTTGATAAGTTACGGGGAAAGTTCTCCTGAAGATATTTTGCCCATAATCAAAATGGCATTTCACAGAGCCAGAAATTTTCCAGAGCAGAAGCGAGGAGAGATGGTTTTACCTCATGAGATTGCGTCCCTAATAATAACCTCTTCTTTAAGCACCAAGGAAAATTTGCGCTTGGAAAAACCAAGTTTCGGCATACATTCCCTCCGTGACGAGATTGAAGGATTTTGCAGTTTTTATTACAGGTTGAATCAGCATCCGAAATTGCCCCGGAATGCGGACCCAAAAAGATGGGATCTCGAGGTGCGATCAAAAATCCCGCATCATTTTAGGGATTTAAGAGAAAGATATGACAGGGACCTTATTTTAAAAACCTTAAAAGGACCTGCATTTAGAAAATTTTTGGGTTATGAACCCGGGGGACATGTGCAGAGTAAATTAAAACTCGGGATGTATGATTTTGACGAGTATGAGTTTACAAAAAATCCATCACCGGAAAGATTAATTTCCCTTCTTCCAAAACTCACGCTGGAAGAACATTTTGAAAATCTATCTCAAGGACAATATTCCATCTTTAGCGGACCGGACCCATATGATAATTGTTGATTAAATTTAAAATCCTTGAAAATTTCCCAGTCTCCTAATGTGGAACTTATACGATAAAGGGGTTTTTTTAGAGCCATTAAAATTCTCAAACGGAAAAACTCAAGAGGATGTTGTAAGAGAAGTGATTGAATCAATAAAGGAAGGAAACAAAATAATTTTTGTTCACGGGATGTGCGGAACGGGGAAAAGCGCGATTGCATTGAACATCGCGAAAAATTTAGGCAAGTCTTCCATAGTTGTTCCCGGAAAAAATCTTCAAAGCCAATACAAGAAAGACTACGAGGGCGACAAATATCTGCTCAAAGACGACAATCAAAAATTAAGGATAAATGTAATAACCGGAAGGAATAATCACAAATGTCTTTTTTTGCAGGACAAAGAAATTCAAGTTCCGATATTTAAGAAGGAAAAAAATTTGAAGTTGAATGATATTTTCAGCCCCCGCGAAAAAGACGAAAACAAAAAAGAGGAAAAATCCGCCGACAACAAAGAGATTCCGTGTAAAATAGAAATCAAGGAAAAAAATTTTTGGAAGGCAAGAGAATATCTCAAGCAAAATAAAAATGTCGACATAAAAAATATCCAAAAAGTCAAGGACATAAAGAGAGCGCCGCTCGCAAGCGTTTGTCCGTACTGGTCGCCGGTTTTGAGAGACATTTACGAACTGAAAAACGTTGAATACTCAAAAAAAAGAAGTTATGAGGGCTTGAAAGACATTGATTTTAATCTTTATCAAAGAAAACCCGGATGCGGATTTTACGAACAATTCAATTCCTACATTGATTCCGACGTGGTTGTTTTTAATTCGTTGAAATACAAGCTTGAATCCGCATTAAACAGAAAACCGAAAACAGAAGTTGAAATAATAGACGAGTGCGATGAATTTCTTGACAGTTTTTCAAACCAGCGAAGCGTGAATATTGACAGACTTCAAAATTCATTGACGCAAATGTATGAAGTTGATGAAAATGTTGTTGAAGCTTCGGCGGAAATTTCCGACCTGATAAGGCAAATAAGAGCTCATCCAAAAACAATGGACGCCATAAATAAAAGAGACATTGTTCACATCAAGGACACACCCGTTTATTCTCTGATTAAAATGTTCCTCGGTTCAAACGATTTTCTTCAAAATATCGACGAGGAAAGTTATTTGTTTGAATTTGAAGAAACCGCAAAAATGTTTGAACATTTTTTGGATGAAACATATTTATTATTCAACAGGAGAGATAACAATTTGGTAATGGAAGTCGTGACTACAAATCTTGCAAAAAAATTCAAGGAGATGGCTGAAAAAAACAAAGTTTTGGTTTTGATGTCTGGAACTCTTCATTCTCCCGACGTATTAAGAGATATTTATGGATTGGATAAATTCAAAATCGTTCAGGCAGAAGACAAACAGCCTGGAAAAATAACAATCATAAGAAGCGGTGATGAATTTGACTGCAAATATGAAAATTTTTCAAACGGCAATTATACCAAAGACCAATATTTTTTGACATTGGATAAGTTAGTCGGCATGGCGAAAAAGCCCGTTTTGGTTCATGTAAACGCTTTTTCAGATTTGCCAGATGAGAATGAAATTCAGCAATATGGTTTGAAAAATCTTGTAAGCAGAGATTCATTGAGAGAATCTCAGAATGAAGACAAAGAAGGAGAGTTGATAAGCAAATTCAAAAATGGAAAAATGGACATTCTTTTCACGACGAGATGCGCAAGAGGAGTTGATTTTCCAGGGGAACAATGCAACAGCATCGTCTTCACAAAATTTCCAAACCCAAATCCCGA
>ERZ1292629.285-Hain-H43-01um-R1-285-length-54481-cov-18_pt1 | contig 50636 bp, 78 predicted proteins | sample MGYA00564399_ERZ1292629 | MGnify/ENA primary metagenome ERZ1292629 (study PRJEB36523, sample SAMEA6512636) | groundwater metagenome | collected 2019-01-08 | study: AquaDiva: Metagenomics assemblies of 32 groundwater samples
ATCGCGTACAACTCGATCTCTCTCCGCTGACTCTCCGCGGACTCGGCAAGCGCGTTGAGTACCGCTTGGCGCTGCTGATCGGTCAGCGAGTAGCGATCGCTCCACGAATCGATCAGGTCACGCATGCCAGCGACGAAACCGCTCTCAGCCCGAGCGTTCCACTGGACACGTCGAGGCGGCGGAGCGTCCGCGTCCGCGTCACGCATGCGCATGGGCGTGCGCGCTTCGGCCTGGAGCGCTTCGCCCACGGGCCGAAGTGGTGCGAACGACGGTGCGCGCACGGGCGCAGCGGCAACGGGCGTGGGTGCGTCCTGTGAGTGCCTATGCAGGCGAACGCCTAGATAGATCGAGAGGCCTACAAACACCGCGGCCCCCGCAATCGTGCGCGGGCGCATCACAGGGTTGACCCGTTGGGTCCAGTGTCTACGGCGTATTCTGGACAGATGCCGGTTGAGTCATTGTCAGGCGCGGCTTCCTGGCATGTCAGGAAATCCGTCCACGCTTTATCCTCGTCGGGCGTTTGGGACTGATTGCACTTCGTCGCATAGCCCTGATTGGCTGGCAAGTTGACGTCCGTGCTTGAGCCGTTCGTCACTTCGTAGCCCCCCAAGATCTCGATCCCGACCTCGCCCGTCGAGCCTTTGACTCCGCCGTTAGCAGTTTCGCCGCTCGAAGTGGTCTGAGTCGTTTCATAGGATCCGTTCATCCAACCGCTAATACACTGATCCCACATCGTATTCCGCACGCACGCATCGACTCCCTCGACGCCAACGCAGATCTCCGTGCCGTAGATTTCGAAGAGCTTCAATAGAACCTGACTGGTGTGCATGCCGCCACCCTGGCTACGGACCTGGCCATGGCTGCAATGTCCAGCCGCGAGCGCATAGCCCCAAGTATTGACGCACTGGGTTTCCTTGGCGAGCGCCGCGTCAATGGCTTGATCGCGCTCCTGAACACAATCCGCGCACTTCTTTTTGGGGGGCTTCGGGGGCTTCGGGGGCTTCGGGGGCTGTCTCATTTTTTTCTCCTGTGTGGGTCCGTGGAAGTCTTAGCGCGATGTGAGGAGTTTTACTTTCGACACGGATCTGGAGAATGGGGAACCGTGAGCACGCATCTCCCGCCGTTCACCCTTCTCCCGCATCGATCTGGGATCTTATCGCGCAGGTCGGCGAGGTACAGCCTGGCATTATCGTGGTCGACAGAAGCTCGGCGCAAAGTCTCTCGCGCCGCCTCCTTGATCTGCCAGGTGTTCAACGCTCTGGCCTCGGCATCTTTGATCTTCTCGGCGAGTGTCATGCGAGCTCTCCTCCTTCCTCTTGTACATCCTCAGCGGCGACCCACCGTCCTCGCGTGATCTCGCGGAGGGCTCCGCGCTCTCGACATGCCTCGATGATCTGCTCGGCCACGAGCTTCCGCCGACCTCGCGGGATACGCGCCGAGATCGCAGAGCCGAGATCGGCCTTGCTCAGAGATACAGAGATCGCAGCGACAACGGCGTTCGTATCGTCGGATCCGTCTCCGAGGACCGATGCGATTGCATCGCCGATTGATGCTCCCTCGATCCTCTCCTCCGGGATTCGCTGATACACCTGCCTCTTGCCTGCTCGTGTTGCCTCGCCGAACTGCTCAGCCACGCGACGCAGCCGGCGGCAGAGTCCCTCGACAGAGGACAATCGGTCGAGGAGGAGTCCCACGCGTTCCGGCGTGAGGTTGAGATCTAGCTCTCCGGCCACCTCTCCTCTGCCGATACTGGCCATCGCGAGGGTGCGTTTGGCGGGACAGCCCGCGTACGCGGGACAGTATCGGCAGTGATCGCCCTCCGATACCGTCGGAGTCTTTCCTTCCGCGACCATGTCCTCCGCGTCAGCAACGCGCCCGTCTAGATCGGCGAGCCACTGCCGCGCCTCCGAGAGATCGAACGCGTCGTAGGTGTGCCACGACGCCGGCGGCGCCCCGTCATCGTCGCGGCGGAGGTAGATATACCCGACTCTCACGCTGCCTGTCGACCGGCTCGACTGGGCCTCCCATGCGAGGACCGCGAGCATCCGGAGTTGCGCCGACTCCGAGGCTGGCCCAAGCCAGCGGCCCGTCTTGAGGTCCGCGATCATGAGCTGATCGCCGACCGCTCCGACGAGATCCGCCGTGCCCGCCCACCTGGCGTGCGGACTGTGCACCCGATATGCGCGGTGGATCGAGGTCCCGATCCTCCGCGCCGTGCCGCAGCGCTCTCTCCCATACGCCACTTCGGACTCGAGCCAGTCCAGGGGTCCCATGGCCTGGAGGATGTTGGCGCAGTCGACATCCACGCGCTCTCCACGCGCCACAGCCTCGAGAGTGGCGTGCATTGCTGTGCCCGCTAACGACTCCGGCGTCGGGGCATGATGCGCCTGTGGCAATGCGGCGCTAGCAGGGCAGGAGTCGATCCGGCCCGCTGCGCTCGCCGTGATCAGCACCCTCATTACAGATCCTCCCCGACTGGGCGGCGACTGTCGTGCGCGAGCGACATCACGTGATCTCGATCGTACACCCTCATCGCGTGCGAGATGATCTCCCGTAAAGCAGAAGAGAGCGAGACGCACCGATCGCGCGCCATCCTCTCCACGGACAAGGAGACATCATCTGGTAGTACCACCGTTATTCTTCTGCTCATGACTCACTCTCTCTCTCTCTCTGCGCCGCTCCGGCACATGGCACTCGTCAGATCCATACCTCGCCGCCTTCGCCGTTCGGCTCACCGAACGATATCGCTCCTCCCTCGACCCTCACCTGGGCCCGGGTGAGGAGCCGGGCCACGATCCATCGAATCGTGGCCCCATCGGGTAGCCGTGGCCCATTGTACTGAGCCACGATAAGCACGTCGTGCTCGCACAACTCCAGCCCGACGCGGTTTGCGATCACCTGACGCTTGAGCTCGATCGTCAGGAGTTGCGCCGTGTCGGCGTTTGCGATGTGCGATACCCACGGATGCTCGTCGAGCATCCGGCGAACTACATCGCTCGTCGCTCGCGAAAACTTCACTGTCATGTCTTCGGCCGGCAGCATCCCGGCCGAGAACGCATCCCCTAGATACACCATCAGCCCGGGCCCTCGGTGACACCGAGAAGCCGGGCAAGGTTATCGCGATAGGTCTCCAGCTCGCGTTGCAATGGTTCCATGTTCACCTCCCTTGTCTTTCCACAGCGGACCGCAGATCGATGATGCGCTCACGCGCCAGCTCGGCCGCGTATGCCGTGCAGGCTCGCACGTCGTCCACCGTCGGGGACGGGTAGCTCGCCACGATCTCTTCAGGCGAGAGGCCAGCGGCCAGGTTGTCGAGCACCACCGAGACGGGAATCCGCGCGCCGTTCGTGCTCGCGGCGAGTCGTGAGCACTTCTTCGTAGGCCGAGATCCTGTCGAGCAGATCACGCACGCGCGGCCATGCCTGGAGGCAGAACAGCGAGCAGATCGGCACGAAGCCATCGCCCTCTACGACGCGCTTCATCGACTCCCATCCACAGACCGCGCACGCGGCAGCGGATGCCCCGTGCGGCGCGAACCGCAACTCGTCATCTTTCCGGTTCTCCCTGGCGAAGGGGCCGTATCGGCGCGGGTCGTAGCAGATGCACCCGTGGTCGGTTTCGTGCCGATCGCCGTGGCCTGCGAGCAGCGTGCATTGAGAGTCGTGGTCACATCGGGTCGCACATCGGCCATCCCCCCGAAAATCTTCGTTATTCATAGGACGGCCATCCTGTCGTCCATGCGTCGTTGGATCTCCGCGACGGCAGCCGTACATGCCGCCTCGTACGTCGGGGCATCTCCCATCGCGCCGAGCGCCCACCACACCCATCCGACGTGCCCGGTCTCGGGAGACGGCTCCTCCGAGTACGTCACCACAGCAGCCGGGTCGGAGTCGTCGGTGGGCCAGCACCACTCGCCCTCCACGAACTCGGTCGGCACCTCATCCAAGATCGGCTGGCGCTCGATGAGCCCGAAGCGGTGCCAGTCGTCCTCGCGCAGACACGCGGCGCAGATGCGTAGCAGTCGCCCGGCGTTCTCGCCCTTGGTGGTGCGCCACAAGAGCGCGCCCGGCTCTCCGCAGTCGAGGCACGCGCGGACACGGTTTGCTTCTCTGACCGTGGTCATCGTTGCCTCCCCGAGAGCCCGCCCGCAGCGACGAAATCCGCTTCCTCGTCTTGGCACCTACGAATCGCCGCTAGTTCATCGCGGCACATGCTCAAGGAAAACTCGGCGGCTTCTCCGCGCTTCTTCCAGTGGTCGCGGTCCTCGCGTAGCTCGTGGATCGCCTCGATTACCTGAGTCCAGTTGAGCGCGAGCGGAGCGCCGTCCTCTGGGCGAACCTCGCCGAGAGCCTCTGCCGCGTCGGCCAGCCACGGCGGCGCGCACGCACGCGCACGGTCGCACTCCTCGGATACGGACTCCCATCGGAGGCGCCACGCTTCGGATTCGCGCGCGAGCCGTTCAGCCTCGACGCGGAGTCTTGCAAGCGCATCTTCCGCTCGGGCTGCGTCACAATTGCAGACGCACGACTCGCCACACTTTGTGTGGCCGCAATCGGGGCATGCGACGGCACGCACGAAGCCAGGCCCATGCTCATAGACGCGGCTCATACGTCGCACCCGGTGATGTCTTTGCCGGCACCGTCCCAAGGATGCTCCTCGGCCGCATGGCGATCGGCAGGAGCCATTTCGTTCTTCGGGAACTCCTCGCGGTACTCCTCAATCGTCATCTCCTCGCCGAAGTCCTCCATCGGAAAGTAGATCTCACCGCCGCGGTCCACGGCGAGACGCCAACGAGCGCCTGAGCCATCGATGTCGCAGTGAATCCACCACGCGCCAGACGCGCTGACTTGCCTGTTAACTCGCGGCTTCGGTTTCGCGCTGTTAACCGCTTTCCGGCGCAGTTGAAAGACGGCGCGTTGAGCCTGGATCTTGTCCATTGGAGCTCCATCAGGCCCGATCGGCACGCTGTGCTGCCAAGCGCCGCGTCCGTCGTATTCATCGATTGCCCAGCCTTTACCGCTATCTAGCGGACGGACATGGAAAATGGAGTTGCTCATCGGCTGTTAACCTCGTCCCTTGTTAACCGACATCGAGTGATCGAATGCCTCGGCACTCCGCCCTCCCCCAGGAGCCCCTCCCGCTCGGCGGCCTCGATCTCGGCGAACAGGCCGAGCTGCTTCTTCGACGACTTGGCCTTGCCCTTGGACTTCGGGGCGTCGGCCTTCGCGGCGTCCTTTCCGAACAACGCCTTTGCCCGCTCGGCGACCGACAGGAGCCGGGCCTTGTCCCCCTTCACCTCCACGACGTGGTCGAGCTTCTCCAGGTGGGCGCCGAGCCCCTGGGCGATCTTGCGGGCCGCGTCGAACTCCATCGAGATGTGGACGTGTCGGATCGACTTCTCTCGCCGAGCGTGGGCCGAGATCTCGCGGATCGGAAGGTCCACCTCGATGAGCCGCTTGGGGTACGGAGGGTTCATGGCCTTGGCGGGCTCCTCGGGCGGTAGTCGCGAGGATCGACGCAGGCGTCGTACGTAGCGCGATCGATGGGAATCCAGTCCGTCTTGTCGACGCCGGTGAGACATCGGCCCCCCGCCCAAGCCCGCCACCGTCGAGGGGGCTGGGGGGCGAGCAGCCCCCAGCTCATGCCGATCTCACCTCCTCCTCGTCGGCTGCGAGGAGGAGGTCCGCCAGATCGGTCAGGGCGGCCTCCCCCACCGTCGCCCACGCAGGCTTCCAAAACTCGGCCTCCGCCCGCGCCGCCATCACCCGCGCGTCCATCACCCGCGCCGCCGCCGCCTCCGCCACCGCCACCGGGAGCAGGCGCTGCAGCCAGAGGATGTCTAGGCCGATCGCCGCCGCCTCCGCCAATCTCTGGGCCGTGGGCTCTGCCCCGGTGGGCCAGATCCGAGCCACCCGGTCCACTTGTTCTTGGGTTGCGCCATGTCGGCGCAGCAGCTCCTGAGTGATCCTCATATCTATCAGCGGTGATCGCAGCCGCCCGCGCAGCGCCACCGACCATCCCACCAGCGTCCACCGTCGCGACGGGCCGCAGCCTCGGTCGCGCTACTGACGTGACGGCACACGCACGAGCTCCCATCCGCGTGCGGCTGTGCGTAGCTTTCTTCCAGCTCGGCATCATCGACCCGCTGGCCGAGCTGGCCGCACCAGGGGCACTGTCGCTGACTCATGACTCCCTCTCTTTCTCTTTCGCTCTGCCGCTGTCCCGAGCGGTCCACGGAACCCTCGAAGATGTGGCAGCAACCGCGCCGGTCAACTTCGAGGGCTCCGGGCGCCGCTCCGGCGCCCTGGTTCTCGTACTGCTCCCGCTACAGCGCCCCGTACTCCCGCGAGACCTTCAGGCCGTCACCCAGATCGACGGTCACGATCACACCAATCCGTGAGACCGGCCAGCTGGGGCAGGACGGATCGTCGCACTGTCCCTTGTGCCGGCGGATCGTACCCTCGGGCAGCCCGGCGGCCGCGAGCGCAGCGCGGATCCCGGTCACCACCGCCCATTCCTCCGCCTTGATCGCCTCTGGCTCCTCGGCCAGGTAGCTCGGATCACATCCAGAGCAAGACTCGGAGCACGCCTCCGCAACGTCGTCCTGATCCAGCCTCTCGAGCTCGACGAGCCCCTTCGCCGCGTCGACCGGCACCGTGCAGTCCGTCGCCACCCGCACCGCCTCCTCCTCGGGCAGAAGCCCAAGGGGTCCAGGCCCCGCGGCGAGCCGATCGCGCTGCGACTGGGTCCCGTGCTCCAACACCACCGCAGCGATGCGGTGGAGACGTTTCTGCTCCGCCGCGACGGTGGCCGCCTTGGCGGCGGCGATCCTCTCGCCGACGAGCCTCCGCACACGTCCGTCGAGCGCCGGTAGCGGCACCCCCAGCAACACGGGGGTGTCCGGATACAACCCCCAGCGGCCGCTGTTATCCTTCCTGGCGACCGCGTACATCCGGCCGTTGTCGAGCCGAACACCCGGCTCGAGCTGGGCCTCGGCCAGCTCGGCCGTGAGGCGCGCGACCAGCGCCGCCTGCTCGGCCGCCTTGGCCGACTTGGCCGCCTGCTCGGCCGCCGCCTTCCGCGCGTTCTCCTCGGCGGCCAGCACCAGCGCCGCCTGGACCAGCGAGATCGCCTGCGCCCCGCTGGTCGGACGTTGCGCCAACGTTACGTTGTCGGTCGCTGCGACCTGCACCTCCCCATCGTCACTCACTCTCGCTCCAGGGAGCGAGAGCAGCGCCGGCAGGTCCGCCGGCAGCACCTCGAATGTCTGGTCCCTCCTCGCCGGCTCGCCGGCGAGGAGGGCCGCGGTCTGCGCGGCCTGCGAGAGTCGAACCCTGATCGTGTGTCCCATGGTCACTTCTCCTGGCCCGGGATCCCCTCCCGGGCTGCGAGCGCAGGATCCCCTCCTGCGCTGGCCGTCTGCTCGGCGGCTCGGACTTGTTCTTGGGTTGCGCCATGTCGGCGCAGCAGCTCCTGAGTGATCCTCATATCTATCAGCGGTGATCGCAGCCGCCCGCGCAGCGCCACCGACCATCCCACCAGCGTCCACCGTCGCGACGGGCCGCAGCCTCGGTCGCGCTACTGACGTGACGGCACACGCACGAGCTCCCATCCGCGTGCGGCTGTGCGTAGCTTTCTTCCAGCTCGGCATCATCGACCCGCTGGCCGAGCTGGCCGCACCAGGGGCACTGTCGCTGACTCATGACTCCCTCTCTTTCTCTTTCGCTCTGCCGCTGTCCGGAGCGGCGCCCGGAACCCTCGAAGTTGTGATCGGGTGTATGCGGCTGGCGTTCCATCGTCGCACGACCGCACACTGCGTGTGACTCCGCGTGGTTATCGCCGCTTGTCTGTCGCAGAGCGCGAAACTGTTTCGGCTCAATACACGGCAGACGCAAGCGTTTCGCGTTTCCATCATGCTTGGAATATGTAATATCGCGTGGTTATTCTGATTACTGAGGTCACGCCAGGTCTCACTCCGTAAGCGCGCACAAGTTGCGCTATCTTCGCACTGGCATGACGACGGACAAGTAATCGGTGCGGTCCTTTGGCCGCAACACGCACGGGTCGAGCTCTCCGTTCAGCCCGAGCTCCACGACCTTGTCATCGATGTGTGTGAGGACATCGATCAGGTAGCGAGCATTGAATCCGATCTGCATCGGCGCCCCATCGTACGCCACCTCGAGCTCCTCCTTGGCTAGCCCGAGGTCCGGGTTGTCGGAGCTGAGCTCGAGGAGGTGCGGCTCGAGGCGCAAGCGGATCCCACGGGTCTTCTCGGACGAGAGGAGCTTGATGCGATTCAGTGCGTCAAGGAGGGCGACCCGGTCCAGGTCCAGCCACCGCGCGTTCTCCTTGGGAACCACCTGCTCATACGGCGGGAACTGCGCGTCGATCACCTTCGCGGCAAGGCAGACCGCGCCGATGCGCACGAAGAGGTGGCCTTGGGCGAAGCCGAGCTCACTCTGCCCCTCGAGTGTCTCGAGCGCCCGGTTGATCTCGATCAACCCCTTGCGCGGGACAATATGGCTCTGAGCGAGCTTGGGACACGCCATCGTCCGCTCGGCCATTGACAGCCGGTGTCCATCCGTGGAGACCATACGAAGCCTGGTCCCATCTGATTCGAATAGGACGCCGGACAGGTGGTACCGCGTCTCGTCCGTCGAGACCGAGAACAAGGTCTTTCCGATCATGTCACGGAAAGCCGCGCCATCGACGGCAGAGAATGCGACCTCTCGATGGTCCGGCAACTTCGGAGCAGACTGGTCTGAGAGTCCAAGCAACTTGAAATAACTACGGCCGCTGCGGATCTCGAGCAAGTGCGCCTCGGCGGTGCGCACGTCGAGCTCCGTGGCCGGTAGTGCGCGCACGATCTCGAAAAGCTGGCGTGCCCCCACGGTGACGCCACCGTTGTGGCGGATTTCGGCCGAGAGAGTAGCTGCGAACGACACGGTAAGGTCAGTGGCACCGATAAAGAGGGCCTGCGGTCCATCGGTCCTGAGCACAACATTGGCGAGGATTGGCACCTGGCTCTTTCGATCGGCAACTCCGCTGGCCAGCGCCAGCGCTCCGGCGAGCATCTCACTGTTGACCCGGAAATCGATCATGGCTCACTCCATTTCTGCGATCATGCGCAGACCATCATCTCGTAGGAGCGCGCGCCGCACGCGAGCCGTCGCCGCGTACACCGCGCGTACCGGGACTCTGGCTCGATCGGCTACCTCTGCAGACCGAATCTCTCCGCCGAGCACCGGCGCTGCTAGACACAGATCCTCCTCGGACACCAGCCGCCGGATCCGCTCGCGGATGTGGCGCCTGGTCAGCGCCTTGATCGCTGCCATTTCCGGCGACGGCGCACCGTCGGAGATGTCCTCGTCGATCTCTGCGCGGTGCATGCCCTCGAGATCCCGCACCGCGTTCCGCGGCGCAGACACCGGCGCAGACTGGAAGCGAGCGTAGGTGGAGAGGGATCGCAACGCCGCAGTCGAGAGGTACGCCTCGGGAGTTCCCCTCGATGGATCGAGGGTGCGCAGCGCGCGCACAACCACGGCACAAGCCTCCTGAGCGAGGTCCTCCTCCTCTGTCCACCAGCACCGTCGGTGGTATCTCCGCGCTGCGGCCCGAGCGATCCGCAGAATCTCGTCGGCCGGGACAGTCACCTGTCACGCCAGAAATCGAGAGGGCACCGCCGCTCGGAGACCCGAGCCTCTGCGAGATCCTCGAGCCGGCGGGTCTCCGCGGCTCGGTCCGCCTCCTCCTCGATCTCCTCCTCGGAGAGCAGGCACTCCTCCTCCTCGTCTGCGTCCCTCGTCGCGTGGCCAGCGTCGGTCTGCATCGGCACCTCCGTCCTGGAGCCCAGGTCGCTCTAGGATCCACGAGCGCTCGCCAACGTCAAGAATATTCGCCGTTTCCGTCGACCACGCCATGGCGCTTAGATCGTGCTACGACGGTGTCATGGTCTGCTCATTCTTTCTGGCGCTCTCACTCCTCGACGGTGCCATGACCTACGCAGAGCATCATCCTGGTGACTACGTCAGGACGAATGGAGAGCCTCGCACCGCGCGATGGTTCTCGCTGCCAGTCGACACGCGCTATCGGATTCTGATGCGATCTGCCTGGGACCATCGTATTGCGGAGTGACACACTGCCGTGCATCAAGACGGGGTTACTTCTCCTTCGTCGCGAACAGTTTCTTCGCGAGTTCCTCCGCGTAGATCCTCGCGTCGGCCGCATCGATCTTGTCTGGCGCTGGCATCGCGGAGATCGCCTGGTCGAGCAATGCGAGTTGTTCCTCTGGCATGCTCGAGAGCGCCCGCGCCACGATCGCGATCACTGGCGCGAGAGAAGGTAGCATCTCAGAGAGCGCGGCTAACGCTGCGAGGATCACCATCAATGCAGGCGTTGACTTGTCGATCATAGTGCGGCTCCGTCGAGAGTACGACGATCCCCAGATGCGCTGGGTGGCTTCGGCGGTATCGCACCGCCTTTAGGCTCGATGGCGTCGATCACCTCCCTCACTCCAGAGATCGCCGACAACACAGACGACGGGACCCTGACCGCTGGGAGCGGTGGGCTCGAGAAGGCGAGGAGCAGATCGTCGGCCGTGTCAACCACCCCTCGCAACAGCACAGCCATCTGCGCCTTTCCGCCATCGCCAGCGTCGTGAGCCGACCTCGAGATCCGGATGATCCGTATCAGTTCCTTCATCGCGGAGGCCCTGACCTTCTCCGCTGCGGCCAGCGACTGGTAGTCGGCAATCGACGCCTTCGCGAGGCCCTCTCTGTAAGCTTCTTCGCGCGCCTGCTCCAGCACCACCGCAGCGATGGACAGCGCGGTCAACGCACCGATCTCCGCATCCCTGCTCGTCGCGCAGCTCTGGACCGAGGACACCAGAGAGATCGCCAGCCCGAGGACAGCTGAGCATGCCACAATCCTGCGAGTGCCTCGGTTGGCTCTCACGTCTTCCTTGCACCTCACGATCGTCTTCTGGATCATCTGTTCTCCTCTTCGTTATACTGTCTATTCAAGCGTCGTGTCTCGTCGTCGTCGTCTCGGATGTCATCGCGCATTCCCTCGAGAACGGCGACGACAACTGAGAAGATTCCGAGAACGAACATGACCGGCCACACGTTCTCCACGAATCTTCTCCTATGGCCGCAGGAGTGCCGCCGCTGCATCCAAATCATCGCCGAATGACTGTGCCGCCGCCTTGACCTGCGCCGTCTCGTCTCCCGCGCACTCGCGGCTCGCACGGTCCATAGTGCGTCTCAGTTCGCAGAGAATCTCTACGGCGTCTGCGCGCAGCATCGCGATGCTCTCCACGTCGTGAGCGCAGGAGACTACACTCCAAAGAATCGGCGGTGTATGTCCCATGTGTCCGGTCTTATCTCGATGGCTCTTGGTGTGCGTTCCCCGACGAGAACCTGTGACGCGATCTCACGATGTCGATCGGATCGCTCCAGTCGTGATACAGCCCGATCAGTGAAGGGCCGAGCGACTGACACGACGCCATCACCCTAACGAGGGAGTCTCCCATCCTCCTCCCACGCGAAAGAAGATTGACCAGCCCCAACAGCACGGAGGCGATCAGGCCCCAGTCCATCCCATCCAGGTTCTTCACGATGTCACTCATGGTCACCCTGTTCTGATTGGTCCAGAAGGTTGCAGCCCGATCGGGCATGGTCTCCGCTCGAGATCGGACACGCGATCCGCCAGCTTCTCGAGTAACACAACCACAGTGCCATCGCTGCGGCCAAGCGGACATTCTCGTCTCTCGAGATCGTCGAGCCTCACACTCACCTTCTCGAGCATAACAGAGAATAACCTGTCCCTCTCCTTCGCATCTTCGCGCGCGATCAGATCACGTGCCTTCGCGTCTTTGCGATCCTGAGCATCTCTCGTGCGCATCCAGTATAGGAGGTACGCCGCAAATCCGACGACAGGACCGAACCGCAGTGACAAGTCGACGATCCAACTCCCGGTAGATGGCAACGCTTGATCTGTTGGACTCGCAGGCGTGGGAGCGGACTGAATCGCACCCAGTGCTATCTCAGACATTCCAACGAGCGTGAATCCCACGATCGTCCCGATCGCCGTTACGGACAAGCCGGCGAGCGCGCACGCCAAGAACGTCCGCACACGTGTCACAGCCCGGACCTACTCCCGGACCATCGTCGAAGGTAGAACGACTGCCGGATGTCGATGTGCACGAACGTCGTGTACGATCCGAGTCCACGCAACCGAGGGATCGCCTGCGCTCTGTACAGCTGGAGCACGAGAGCATGAGAGTCTATGGCTGACATGCCGTCGATCTCAATGTCAGCCGCGCGACCATCCATGTGCTGCGACTTCCGCGCTCCTCCGATCGCAGCGTTGTAGTCTGCATCGCGGTATCCAGACAGCACCTTGATCCGTCTCCTACCTGCAGCCTTGCCGATGACCTCGAGCAGCTCGCACAGTGGAGTGAGTCGAGAGATGACCCACGTATGCGGATACGGGACTACGTCAGGGAACCCGTGACGCGCGGGTTGGGCGAATTCATCCACAGAGAAGTGCGTCGTCACGCGGGTCATGGCGTGTCTCCGAAGTTCCCATGAACTGGGTCTGATGGGTGAGTGGTCGTTGGGTGCGCGGCGTCGACGGAGAACCAGGAGCGCTGCCAGCCGCACGCTTATGAAGGTAGCACATCACATCCGTGTACAGCTTGCCGCTCTGCGGCACATCTGTCGCATCGACCACCGACACGGGAACCCAACCGGACGTGCCGGTCTGAATCCTAAGCATCGTCGTCCCGTGTCACGGCGAAGTCACGGCACGAGCGCCACGGATGGTTCTAGGACGAATGGCGAGGTTGGGAATACAGGCTCACGAGTCGCCGGAGACCCGGATGTCATCCACACGTCTACCACGTACCGCCCTGGAGAGATGCTCTTTGTGTCAGATGGCACGAGAGAAAAGATCACGAGCTGCCCGACCAAGCTGCCAGCTTTCGCGATCAGCGCAGATGGATCCTGCGGGCGCTTCTTCACGGTGAGCACGTAGCTTCCGGTCGGGACAGGCGCACCGCCTCGCGTCGTGACCCGCATCCGCAGCGTGACATCGGCACCGAGCGGCACACGCACCGTCCTCCTCGGATTGGATGGCACTCCGAATGCCGCAGGAGATCCGTTTTCGGAGACGCCGATGAGATCGACGATCACGCCCTACCCCAGCCAGTCACCATCGAGGAGATTCTCTCGGAGCGGACACACGGCCGTGTTCTCTGCGACAGCGTCCCAGAGCAGCGCGTCGAGCATCGCGTCGTAGTCGACCGTAATCGTGATGGTCACGGCGAGGGTGTCGCTAGACAGCAGAGTTCGTGGCGTCCTGAGCGCCACCACGTGCCCCATCGTGCCACCAGAAACCGCGGAGAAGAGCGCCATGGTCCGCACCGTACAGTTGCTCGCGCAAGTCCCGGCGGTGAAGGTGTGAGACAGCGTCGCCGTCTTCGACCCGACGCCAGCAGTGTGCTCGTACGTTGCCGCGGCGCGACCGAGGCCATTCGTGTTGTCGAGCTCCCCGGTGAGAGTCGAGCTCGACGTGGAGAACGATCCGATCGCCGTATCCGTGAGCGCCATGAACATCAGCCCAGTTGCCGCGCCGCTCCCCGAGTAGACTTGCGCAAACGTGTAGTCCGTCTGCGTCTTCGTCTTGAGGTTCACGGCGTCGCCAGTCCAGATCACGCGGCCTGCCCTCGAATGGACGAAGTGCGCACTGGCCCGAGAGATCGGAAGAACATCTGCCGTCTGCCCTCGAAGCTTCGCACGGCTCGCCACGCTCTCCTTGGTCCGCACTGTCTCACGCAACTCCGAACCAGATGCCGCTGCCACGCTGGCCACGAGCACCACCGAGAACACCGATGCTGTCCTGTTGATCATGCCATCCCTCCTCTAGAAGCCTAGCCTGTTAACACGCTCGTAATCCGTCTCTCGCCGCAAGCCCCACTTGTTGAGGAACTCTACGGAGTCCTTCCCTTGACCTGTATCGTCCTTCAGCCTAGACCATTGCCATTGCGGTTCCGATCGCCCCCACGCAACCGCAAGCGCCACGGCCTGATCCGGGGTGACACGCACGGAACACCACCGATGCGTCTCTACGCCAGTCGACTGGTCAAGAACCCATCGTGAAAAGTTTCCAGGTGCACCACCGACGACGGCCACAAGCGCTGCATCCGCACGGCCGGCGTCCACCGACGGGGCTAGAAGAAGCAGATGCCGGTCGTAGGTCATGGCGTAATCCCAAACTGGGTGTAGAGAACTGACTCTACAACAGCACGCTGCGCATCGTCGTGCGTGACACCGTACAAGAGCACACGGCCAATGTGCCCAGGCATGTATAAGTCCAGTCCGCCAGAAGGCGCGCTGTACGGAGGAAAGTTCACCACCGCCGGTCCATAGCGTGTTCCGTTGACGTAGTGATCGTATGTCGATGGAGTGGCAAACTTATAAACACGCACCATGGGTATCGTTCTACTTGGAGTCGACACGGCGCGTGCCGACCAACCCAGACCGTTTTGGTCCAGCAACCGCTGACCTAGATGCAGCAGGTCGCTCAGTGAGTGGTTCGCGTTCGGCGGAGCTTTGAACACGAAGAAACTAGGGTCGTCGGTTGTGCAGACCGTCACGAAGTAGAGTGTACGCGGAGCCTCAGGATCCAAGCCAAAGGTGAGGAGCTGGTAGTAGTCGTCAATCAGATCCCCCTCGAGAGAAGGGCGCCCGTTGAGACCAGCCGCTCTGTATGTGCTCCGAGCGGCCGCGGTCGGCATGTCGAAATGGCGACCATTTCCACTCTGATCTGTGAACGTCTCTACTGGGTCTCCATCGGTGAAACCAACCAACTTCGTTGCGTCGAGATCGAAGAGAAGATTGGCAGTGGGAAGGCCAGGCGTGTAGACCTCGTCGACGCTCTCACCGATCGGGACGCCATCTGCCAGTTCGATCTCATAGGCGCTGAATACGTCTCCTACCACTCCGCTGGCAGACACAGCCTCGGCGAGCCCGCTCTCCGAGCGACCGACGATCTCGATCGCCTCTCCTGTCTCCTCCATGGTCTCCTCGAGACCGACCTCCTCGATGGCCTGCGAGTTCATGCCAATCGGCGCACGGCCACCGTGGATCAGAGAGCGGCGGAGAAACGGCATCTCTAGACCGTCGATGCCATCACTTCGACAGTGGCCACGTCGATTCCTGCCGTTTCTCGCCTCACCCAGAGGCGCTGGCACTTCGACAGGCGGCTGATTCCCTCGTTCGGCTTTCCCGGTGTCATCGGAATGTGATCGTTCACGCCGTCGAAGCTCACCCAGCATGTGGCCGCTGCACTCGTGTTGAGCACGAGCCACTCATGCGGCACGAATGCGTCGCGCAGGTCGACCTGTGCAGCCGCGGGGTAGGTGGCCTGCGCCGTCACAATCACGACCTGAGAATGGTGCGGCATGGCTTCTCCTGTCTATCACGACGCCGTCGGTGGCGCCAGACCAGTCCCTCTCATCCACACGAGCATCGGCCGCCGAGGTGACGGACCGCCAGGCGAGACTACCTCGCCGCTGCCTCCCGCGTCGACAGCAGCACACCACCGCAGCAGCACCTCCGGATCGACGAGATCCGACGAACCCCCGACCGGCTCGCCCGGGAGTGGGCAGTCGAGGAACACGACGGGAGCCACGGCCAAACAGCGGAGGAACAATTGCACCGCTTCGTCACCGCGACCGTCGGTGAGGTAGTGGTTCAGCACCGAGAGGAATACAACGAAGTCACACCGTCGATGGAACCTCGACGCCTCGGTCCACTCCTCGATGAAGCTCACGCTGGTCTGTGACCACGCCAAGCGTTCGGCGATCCTCAGTGCATCTCGATCTGTGTCTGTCCCGACCATCAGGTATCCGTGCCGCGCCAAGGCGCACGTGAGAGCCCCCGTGTGGCATCCGACATCGAGACCAGATGCATCCGAGAGCAGGCCCGCGCCAGACCGACTGCGCATCCAGCAGGCGATCGTGTTGGCGCGCTCTTCGGTGTCTGTCCTCCACACCGGCAGATGCGCTAGATCGGGATGGGCGATCGGCTGGTAGAGCCTGTTCTCTCCGCCGTTGAGCCGCTTGATCGCATAGCGCAATGCGATCCATTCAGCCTCGCGATATGCGATGTGAGCCTCGCAGAGGATCCCCGAGAGCATCAACGCAGCGCTTGATCGGTGCAGACCATCCATCAGCACGCATCGACCATGGCGCTCGACAGCGATCGTGATCCTGCTACCGGATGTCCATCCGCCGTTCGCCATCGATGCCATGAGGCCGTGGATGACTGCTCCAGGGTCCTGCCCGTCCATCCGATGCGCCGCCTCGAAGGATACCGTCTCTCCTCTGGCCGCTCGAGCGTGCAGCGACTCTTCGATCGGTCTCAGCCCATCAGGTCCGTCGCAGAACCACAAGCACTGTGGATCGATCTTGACGGGACCAGGAGAAAAGAAAGGTGTCATCCTTGTCTCTGCCAGTTCGCGAAACACGCTGTGCATGATTCTGGCTGCGGACGATCTCCGGTCATCGCGAGACGGAAATTCAGGATTGCAACGGAGTGCCACACGTTCGGATGATCCACGTGGCCGAACGCCCTTGACGGAGGGTAGACACGTCGGCAGGGAGTCACGTAACCTCGCGCGTCGATGCCGACGCTGACGAACGGGCTGATGCAGCGCAGCGGATTCTTCGAGAGATCGATAGGCGTAGGCCAGAGCGCCACGATGTCCGCGCCAGGTGCCGTCTTCGCCTTGGCGACCAAGGAGAGCGCCTCTGCTGACTCTGTCGTAATCACCGACGACAGGAAGTTAATATGCGATACACCGGCATGTGGGAGAAGATTCGTGAGATTGATGAACTTCGCTCCGCAGTCCTTCGCGAGGGCAATGACGTCCGGTAGGCGATCGACGTTCTGCCGTGTACACACGTAGCTGATTCCGGTGCGCACCCGAGACGCAGCCATCTTCCTGAGTCCGGAGACCACACGGTCAAACGTTTGCGTCTGAGTGATCGTCTTGTGCTCGACGGACGACGAGGCGATCATGCTCACGCTGATGTATCCGAGATCCCTGTGTTGCAGCCACTCCGCATGTTCCTCTAGGAGCACTCCGTTCGTGATGAGCCCGACGAACTTCTGCCGCTCAAGACACATGTCGATGATCCCAGGCAGCGCAGGGTGGAGCAGCGGCTCTCCGAACCCAGCGATGCATACGCTTTTCAGCGTCGGGAACCTCTCGAGCGCGAGACTCGCCATCGCCATCGACATCTCGCCAGATTCCGCCGTTCCGCCAAGTTCGCGAAGGCAGAAGTTGCAACGGAGGTTGCACCGGTCGGTTACGTAGAGCGTGAGCTCCGTCGGTCCCGTCGCATACGAACCATGCATCATCGCCCATCTCCGGTAGTCGTGTGGCACGTCCAGCGCGTCGACCTCTGTGTCTGCGGCTGGTGCTCCTACGAGCCCAGCGACCACACCCGCGAGTGCTGCTTTGTGGATCTCCGTCGGCTCCTCAGCGGCCCGGTTTTCATGGCTTCTCGCGTGCGCCGCAAACCACCCCATGTGTCCGATCGCCCTGAGCTTTTGCGTTGTGCGCTTCGCCCGCCGGAATGCCATCTCGGGGTTCTGCTCTGCGTAGTGCAGACCCATGCATCCCTCTCGCACGCTCGGCATCCTCGTCACTACCACTGGATGCCCGTCACGTTCCATCGATCGGACCTGAGGCATCTCGCACGACAGCGAATCCGTGTACGGGTACAGAGAGCTGACCGCGTGGCGATACATCTTGACGCCCTGGATCGGTCTTCGCTCTGCGTCTCCCCAAAGCCAACCCACTGCTATGGACGCCCGCGCGTTGATCTGCATGACCGAAAGCAACCGTTCTATCGCGTCGGAGTCGAGAAGCATGTCGGCGTCGACCTGCACATAGTACGGTGTTCGGCACCGCTCGATCATCTCCTGGAACGCACGCCACATTGGCGTGACGTCGCGGATGATCTCGATAAGCGGGACCACCGTCTGGGCTCGTACTAGCTCGATGCACTTATCTGTCGACGGTTCGCCGGTCGTGATCGCGAACGCTGTCACAAGCTCCGCGGCAGATTGGATCACATCCTCACCGCCGCGCGAAGGCAGGACCGCCACGTGTGGATCTTCGATCTCCAATCGTGTGCTTCGGCAGCGTCGCGCGCCGCCTGCCCCATCTTCTCGAGGTCTGACCTGGTCGCGATCGTGTTCATCGCAGCGGCAATCGACTCCGCAGTTCTGTCGACGAAGAGACCGTTCACTCCGTGCGCTACGATGCGCCGGGTGAGACCTACTCGCGTGGTGATCACCGGCCTTCCGCAGGCCATGGCCTCGAGCACAGGATTGGGAGTCCCCTCGATCCCACTCGCACAGATGTAGGCAGAGATCGCCGCGTACCACGACGGCATCGCCTCATGGAGTAGCGGTGGCTTCTCGGCAATGTCGTGGGTCACGAGCGCGGCGCTGGCGAGCGCCGCAGCCTCACGGATGATCGACAGCCCCTTGATGTCGGCCCCTCCGGTCGTCGCCCGCGTTGCGCCGCTATTACCTGTCCATCCGAACCTCACCGTCGCAGGAAGGGGTCTCGGAGAGAATCGTGTCGTGTCGACTCCATCCTCGGCCACCCACGTCGGCAGTGGAAGGTTTGCATCGACTGCGATCTGCTCGTTCCCGGCGACAAGAATGTCTGAGCGTTTCACTGCCAGATCTAGTTGCTTTCTCGAAGCTGGAGATGTCCACGAATAGCCGTCGTACAGACAGAGGACTAGACGGCGTGACTTTGTGTTTCCTCGCAGCAGGCACGCCGACGCCCACCAGAACGCTACCACGACGTCGTACTCGCCACTCGTCGCAGCACGGTATGGCATGATCTTGAAGTCAAACTCTTCTGCGAGATGGACGACGAGCTGTCTTGCGATGTTAGCAAAGGCCCAGTCGAGCCTGTCGACAGCGAGCAACACGCGATGGCGGGACATCGATCTCAGGAGACGGTCAGCGTCCCGTTCTCGAGGGTGATCGTCTTCACAAGGCCCGTCACTTGGTCGACGAGTCTGAAGGCAGCCATCGTCGGAGGATTGGTCCCGTCGATGTCCAGCCACGCCCAGTTGGCCGCGCCGTAGTATGCCGCATCGCTGCCACCGAGACGGATGGCTCCGCGCCCGTCGTGGTCGACGTTGCCGTCATGCGAATTCGACACGTTGGCGTCTGCCGTCTGGTCGGCGAAGAGCGCCACGACTCCTCGCAGCTGGCTCGCGCCGCCGAACGCGGCGATGACCTCGGTCTTCGTGCCCTTCACGATCGCGAAGCTCCCGGGTGCGACAACTCCGTGGTACGGAGCTGGCAACACAAGGGGACCTGGGGAAATGTTGTAGACTCGGACGGCCATCGCTCTCTCCTCTCAAACGATCGTGAGCACTCCGGAACGCATCTCAACGGTGACCAACTCGCCTGTCACCGCATCGCGAAACCGCAAGGCAGGGATGGTTGGTGGGTTGACTCCATCGATCAGAAGCCACGTGTCCCCCTGGGGGTAACCATAGAGCGTGTGATAGGCCGCGTAGACCGAAGCGTAGGCATGCTCGAGGCCGGCGAGCAACGTCGGCATAACGTCGTCCTCGAGTGTGTGCGCCACAGGAATGGCTACGTGGATGGCGAGCACACTATCTAGTGTGGCCTGCTCATCCGGCGTCCAATCGTCCGCGACGAACACGTGGACGTGTCCGGAATCCTCCTCGACCTCTGACGCGCCGAAGTAGCGTGTGCCACGCACGATGCCTGCTGCCTGGATCTCGGCGTCGAGGCGCCTGATATCGACGTCCTGCCCGTCGTAGGTGAGAGTCTGCATCAGGTCCCAACTTCCTCGACGAGGAGGCTCAGATGATCGGTGTCCACAGATGCCACGGGGCGGATCATACCAACTCCGCCGGACACATACCACTGGACTGTCACGCTATGCGCCGCGGCCGAGAGCCCGGTCTTCCGGTACGCGATGGCACCGCTTCCCAGACGGAACTGCGCTCCGCGGTTGACCGGAGCTCCGTCGACGAGAAGCCGCAGGTAGACCTGCTCGTTGGCGTCGCTGTTTGCGCCGGAAAACGTGGTCAGGATGTCGACGATTCCCGGAGTGCCAACGGTGATGTTGGCGACGAGTAGATCGACCCACGTGCCGCTCGTCGTCGTGGCATCTCCCGAGAGTTCCGCGAAGACGCGGTTGGAGTCGATGACATCGTGGTACGGGCCTCCTCCTCTCGATTGTTGGAGTCGACCAGAGGATCCCCGCAGACGTGCTTTGCCGCTTGCACCGACGACGGTTCCGGAGTTTGGAACGTCGACGGCCACGAACTCCGGTGACGAATCGAGAAGCCTGCCATCGTACCAGATGCGATAGGTTCCTCCGCTTGACGATGCGACGAATCCAACGCACCTCCGGTACGTTCCCTCCGTCAAGGAGAAGTCACCCGCGTCGTTCACAAACACAGGGTCAGCAACGGTGGGCGCCCCAGTGAAGTTTCCAATCAAGCCGAAGATCCGGAAGTAGCAGAGCGATCCACTGGCCGGAGTCGTGCTGCCGTTCACGTCGGAGATCAGGATCCCGATGAGCCCGCGCACGTTTGCAGCGCTCGTCGCCAGAGCGCGCGTGAACTTCGGCATGGTCTCTTCGCCGGGCAGTCCCGTCTTGATCGTGTCGGTCGCCTCGACCTTGCAGATCGCTCCACGTTGCAATCCGCTCGCGCCAACAATCCCGACGACGAAACCAGGATCCGCGCGCATGCTGTCGACGTCTCGCAGGATCTCGTTGAGCGATCCGGACCACCCCTTCGTCGCCTCGGCCTGAGTCGTCTCCGATGCCCCAGGGACGCGCCTCCTGGTCTTCAGCTGCTTCACTGCGAGGACGAGGACATCTGTGTCCTCGGTGCCAGTCCCCTGATTGACCGTCAGCTGGACGACGTACGTGCCTTCTTTCTTCGGCCGCAACGTCGGGTTCTTGATATTCGGATCTGATAGTGAGTCAGTGGCGCCAACTGGCTGATCGAGGAGCGACCAGAGGAAGGTTGACTCACCTCCCTCGTTTGAGTTGTCAAGCTGCGCCACAGCATCGATCGTGAAATCGACGTTGCTTCCCACAACGCTGTTGATCGTAGCTAGCGCGCGCGCCACCGTCAGCTCCTAGCTCTGCACGTCGATGCTGAATGCATACCCGATGGGATCCGTGGTCGGGAAACTCACGGCTCCTCCATTCGCCACTTGCGTCGCCATCAGACCGAAGTACAAGTACGGCTGACCGACGGCCGCGTAGAAAGGTGATGGGTAGATCCCCGTGCCCATCAACGTCGTCTGCAACACGTTCGAGACGGTGCCGACAGCGTACCCACCCACCTGCACAGATTGGATCGGTGAAGCCGCTAAACGTTGCGCGTTGACCCACCCGGCAAGAGGCACCGAGAACGTCGGCCCCGTACCCGAGCTCCCACCGCCGGCGAACAGGTAAACGTCGGTCTGAGTCTGCGGCGACGCGCCGAGGAGACCAGGCACTCCTGCGACCACCTGGATGCCGGGGTGCGCGATCAACTGCGAGATTACAACGTCCTCGGCCCCAGCGCCCACGTATCTCAGGATGTGCCCTGAGACGCGACCCGCTCCATGCAGGCCGAAGATGATCGGACGGAAGTCGATCACGTATCTACCATCAGGTATATCCGTAGTCCCACCCGGAACGAGGATCTCACACAGCTTCATGTACCCCGGGCTCGTCGACGGAGGAGAGATTGCGCCCCACGCGGCTGTGTTGATCGTGCCGGCATCAGCGAACGGAGTGCCAACCTTATATGAAAGCGCAACGACAGAGTTTCCACCGCCAGGAGCGACGCGCCCAGTCTGGCCGTCGATGGAGAAGGACAGCGTCTTCATCAGCGATTGAGCAGAGAATGCTCCGGATATCTCGTCGAGCACCTTCCGACTTTCTGAGTCCGTTCTTCGGCGGGCGATCTTGATCTCGATGATGTCTTTTCGAGCAAAGCCGGCCCCTGGATCGGGATCGATCGAAACGCTCTGGTCCGCTGACAGTACGATCGGCTTCACGCGCGCGCGATCGTCGAGACCGGAGACCCCATCGATGTCCGTCGGAACATCTCCCCCTGACGGGTAGAGAGCCAGGCCGGCCCGCACGAGGACCGCCATCGCAGCCGGGGAACTCGGCACGACGCGGAAGCCATCTCCGATCGCACCGGCCGGAGTCACAACCCCAGACGGATCGATCTGTGACGATCGAACCATCGTCAGCCGATCGATTACATCCATCAGTGTGCGATGTGCGGTGGACGCCGCACGGTTCACGTCAGCGACGAGGAGTTTCTCCTTCGCGATGAGAATCGTGCGCTCGAATGGGAGGTTTGCCATCGGTTCGCTCTACGGCTGGTAGGCCACGTGGACGTGATAGATGACCGCACCAGCTGTACACAGTCCGGCAGGCTTGTCGCCGAATGTCGCCCATGGGGCACCCGGAAACCACCCGTTGAGTTCATGTGTCCACATCTGGACCACCAGTGCAGGAGTACCGGTCGGGACAGGCGTCGATGGAAAGGCTGCTGCCATCTGCGCTATCGTTGGGACACTTGCCGCGCCAAGGGTTGCAGTCGTCACGAGATGATTTGTTATGAGCGGCTTGTACTCTGTTGGGATACTCCCACTCGGCGTGACAGTTGCAGAACACTTCCCGACGAGGGAAGCACCTGACCTGCTGTACCCAGGTACAATCACGATCATCACTGGAGCAATGCCGTCTGGCGCCGAGTATATGGCATCGATGAACGGCATCATGCATACGCGGAACCCTGGCGGTGCCTGGATCGCCGCATTGCCTACAAGCACCGGGAGAGTCGTGGACCGGACGACCGATGCACCGACGTGGTGCACACCGCCAGCAGCGAGCGGGATTCTGGCATCGATCAGGTTCCCGTATCCGATCGTCGTCGTCCCCGTCGGCACGTACACGTATGCGAGCGCAACGTAGCCAGGGCTCACCACCGGCTGGAGCGCCGTCCCTGTCGTGGCAGCAACGCCGACCTTGTACCCGAGTCCGGCCGTCGAGTTCACCGGGCTCACCACTCGATCGGCACGATTGAAGAGGCTGTAGGAGAGAGTCTTGAGAACGCTCCCGACGAGGAAGTCCTCTGCCGCAGGATCGAACACAGATCGGGTCAAAGGGTCCTCGAGACGTCGATCGTATCTCACCTCGATCAGATCCCAGCGCTCGAGACCTGCACCCGGCGCAGCGTCGATCGTGATCGTTTGGAGGTCTGCGATCGTGATCCCAGGAGGCATGACGAGTGGCTTGGAGATCGATAAGTCGTCAACGCCAGGGACGCCACCGAGTGCCGTCTGGAGATCCGCAGTCGCATAAGCGACCTTGAGGCCCAGTCCTGGGAGGACGTAGACGTTCATCCCCAACGTGGTAGGGGTTACGCGGAACGCGGACCCGATGAACCCACTGATCGCGTCGTCATTGCTCCCCGTGCTCAGCGATCTCGTCGAGAACACCGAGCGGAGCGTGTCGAGCAGAGTCCTGTGCATAAGCGATTGTGCCGCGTTGATGTCCGTCGACGCGGGACGCTCGCGCGCATTGATGACCCGTCGCTCGTATGCTCTCGTCGCCATTTTCGCCTACTCTCCTGCCAGCTCCATCGACGCACTGACCCCCGCCGCTCGTGCGCTCTGGAGATAGTCCCACGTCGCGCCGTAGACCGCCATCTTCACGGCGTCTGATCCATCGATGGCGCCTGGCAGAATCACGGATGGGTCCGGAGCATCAGGCAGGTCGAAGGCGCTGGCAGTCCGCACTCCACCCGTGGACGCGCTCGTTCTCCCCGCGACGGTGTCCGCTGGGTCGTCGTAGCAGAGGCCATGATCCTGGCAGGCCGCGAGATTCGGAACGATGACGATGAGCCCGCCGAGTTGGTCGAGCGCGTCAAGCCATCGGCCACGGAACGGAGTCGCGGCGCGCGGGTCGTCGTAGACGAATCGTGTCCCAGAGTAGCCCCCAGCATCGTCGTGCGGCCCGTCATAGCACGTCTGGTAGTCGAGCTGCCACGTCTCGATCACCTCCACGAGGCCGACGCCGAATCGGTCCCAGATGGCGGCCAGCCCACGCCTGATTGCGTCTGGCGTGACCGTGTCCGGGAGCCTCGCGATGCGAGCGCGGTATGGATCGTCGGCCTCTCCGGTCTTGCGTTGGATCCCGCGATCTCGGCCGAGAGCGTCGAGCATAGGAGCACTGCCACCAGTCGCGTCCGACACGTTCTCTACTGTGATACTCGGATCTCCACTCGGCGGATCCTGGATCCACATCTTCACCGAATCGATGTCGCCCTCGAGCGTTTCGTTCGAGGCCGACACCGCCTGACCTGACACGTTCCAGTCCCATCCTTGAGCGATGGCCGCTGCGCTTACGGTCTTCGGGCCGAGGTCCGCGGCGAGAAACACCACATCAGCGAGCAGAACGAAATCACGACCGCTCGTCGTCGCTGACACGATGGTCCCTGCCTTCACCATCACGGCGCCTGCGCTCGCGTTGCTCCTCTTCAGAGACACTGTCACCGCCGACAATGATCCACCGCTTGCCGTCGAGATATAGCTCCCAGCGCTCAGCTCTACGATGGCGCGCGACACGCGGGCGAACAATGCGGCATAGGACTGGTAGAGCTCGTATCCAGATCCTGACCCGCGCTTCATCGGGTCGAGGTAGGCGAGAGGGAGAATCCGATCGAAGAGGGCGAGCAGATCACCTTGTGTCAGCGCGACGATCGGCGCTGGGATCTTCGGCGTGCCGACGACGGACGGAGGACCACTCTGTCCCGACGGAGACGTGACGCTGAGCGACCAGGAGTAGCTCAGCGGCATCAGGCGTTCTCCGATGCGCCGACAACGTCGACGGCCACAGGGTAGAGAGTTGGAGCTTCGGGCCAGCCGCCGGTGCGGAGCACGGTGAACTGGATGCCTCCCGCTACGCTCGCTGCGCCAGTTGTCGGGTTGTCGTATGGCACCGCGAACGCTTCCCCGTCATAGACCAACTCCTTCCCCGTCGAGGGAAATGATGCCATCACAACGACGCGGCGCAGAGGAGCAGGGCCCGTCACGGTTAGGCTGATCGGAGTCTGTCGACCGATCGCGCTGCCGACGGGTGGCGATATCGCTGAGATGAGCGGGCGGCCTACGACGTTCAGCGTGTACGAACGCGTGGTCACCAGACGATTGCCAGCAGCGTCGACGGCGGTCACCTTGATCGCGAAGTCATCAGGCCAACCATCGGCACGCACCAGGATGAACCTGTAGCCTGTAGCTATTGGCGTTCTCGTCGAATTTGAGACATACGGTGCAACGAATGAGTCACCGTCATGCACGATCTCGGTGATCCCTCCCTTCGCGCCGGTGAAGCCGATCGACACGACAACACCGCCAAGAACGAGCAGGTCGTCGGTCACATCAAACTGGATCGTCTGAGACTCGCCCACGACACCAGGAGCAGGTTCTTCACCGCTCACACTCGGTGCGACGAGATCGGGGGTACCCGCCACCTGGAACAGCAACTCCGACGCAGTGGCCGTCTGCGCGGACAATTCAGCCGCACGCCCCGTAGCCAGTTCCTCTGCGGCGAAGTCGGCCATCCTAGATCGCCGGGTCCGTGCCCTTCCACACCGTCACGAGATCCCCGAGAATGATCCTGTCTTTCGATGTCGAGACGGTCTGAGTCGAGATGTTCGCTCTCGTCGTCCCCTTCCATCGGAAGAGCGACGAGATCCCCTTGTAGCCTGTCGGAGCAGCTAGCGCTGAATATCGGCCGTAGACGATCGGAACACTGTCGTCAATCGTCGACCCATGGAATGGATTGCTCCCCAGGCCGTTCGGGATCACGATCGTCGATCCAGCAGTGATGATGTACCCGCCGATCGCGCACACCTTGAGAAAGTTTGCCGCGCTGTGCGTGGTCGCCATGAACGCTAACAGACCGTAGAAGTTATCACTCAACCTAGACGCCAACAGACAGTTTGGGTCCTTGCTGACGTACACGACGAACTTGGAAGTATCGTTGGCATGCGTGTCGAGCAGTGGGTCCTGAAACCAGGACGACGACACGATCCCGGTCCCGTTGCTGTGCGTCTCCATCCAGAACGATGCCGGCGACGCAGAGTTCACGCAGACCTCGATCTTGTAGGTCGCGTCCGCGTCGAACAGCGTCGCGAACGTCGGAGATCCGTCCGACCCTCCGCCAAACATCAGCTGTTCATCTGTTGCGTTTGGGACGAGGGTGGCGGTGTATGATCCGAGCGAGAAGCCTGTGCTGGTAGACCACTTGATGCGCCATGCAACGTGAGTCGTGGTGTTCCTCTGGATGCACCATTCTGTGCCGTCGACGAAGCGCACGACGAACCACGCCCGGTTATTGTCCATCCCGTTGGCGCCGGCTCCGGCATGCGTGATCTTGTCGGTCCCGGTGTTGTCGAATGTCGACCCATCAGAACTGCGGGGGATCGTGGCGCCAGCTGCTTTCATCGTTTCCTTCACGATGAACATCGCGGCGGCGCCAGTTGCAGGAGATTCGTCGACGAAGCTGTTGTAGTAGAGAGACACGGCTATGCTCCTAGAGAGCCACCCCCTGTGAGGTGGACAGGACGAAGCCTGGGTTCACTATGCCAGTCTGAAGAGCGATCGAAGGCTGATTGTAGGTCGCATTCACTACAGACACGAGACCGAGCGTCGTGCGCAGAATCTGAAGTGGGTTGATTGTCAGATCCACCGACGGAGTCAGGATCTCGTTTCCGGTGACCAGCAGCCCGGAGATCGATCGTAGCGCGTTGACCAGATTCTGCCGCTCGAGTTTCTGCCCTGGTCGGAGCGCGTTGATCGTATTCACCACCGCCGCCCGTGCCTGCGCTGTGATCGATCCAACCGCCAGGCGACTGCTTGTCCCCGTCCCAGATGCATCGGCGCCAGCCTGAAACGTCAGCGCAAGTTGTATGGATTGCAGAAGCACCGAGGCGACGATCACCTGCACGAACACGCCAGCCGGCCTGACATCCGCGAGGGCGTTGAACACCGTATCGGCGAGTGCCTGTGACTGGAACACCGTCAGAGACGTCCCCGTAGTGGCTCCGAACGCGAGCGACTCAGTGAACGCATCCGTAACCACGAGCCCGACGTAGCGCTCTGCCCTTCCAATTGAATCAATCGCCTCGAACGCCGTCGCCGATCGCACGCCTGGCACTCCGAGAGCTGCCGTCTCGATCGCCCTCAGCGTCCCCGCGCGCGCGGTGGTCCAGAAGGCTCTGGCCCTCGCGCGCAGAGACTCGTCCGTTTCCTCGTCATCCGATCCAGATGTCGCAGATGCGTTGATCACCTGGAGGTCCGCCGGGGCACCGGTGATCGTGTCGACGATCCGCGTAATGGTCCCGAGGCGAGCCTGCTGGTTTGCGCCGGCGAGCAGCGAGCGCACAGTCACCACGATGGGTCCTGCATTGCGCGCGGGGAAGGTCGTGTCTGCCACCGCCTCGAACTGAATCCCGTCGCTCGTCTGGAGGATCGTGCCCTGCGCGATCACGAAGGACGTCGACGTCGACCCCTGAAGAGTCGACACGAAGCTGACCTGCCCCAGCGCAGCAGCAGCTGGCTTGCGCACGAGGCCATACCGGTCGAACACCAGAAGGTCGAGCAACGAGCCGCGCGCGCTGTCAAGGTAGAGCCCCGCCGCCACGCGGGTCAACTGAGCGATGCACTCGTCCGCCGCCGCCGCCGCCGCCGCTATCAGGATGTTTGCGTCGGATCCCTCGCGTTCGACCGCGTCGCGCGAGAGCTTCGTGTTTCTGATCAGCGCCTCATCGCGCGCGACCCTAAACAGATCCTCAAATGATGGGAAGTCCACGCGCTACCTCACAACGACAGCGTCGCAGGGTGGATTGTGATCCCGAGTGGCACCGTCTGCCCGGTCGGTGCCACTGTGACGCGAATCGAGATGTTCAGCATCCCAGTCGTAAGTAGCGCGAGTGACACGCTGGCAGCAGACACTCCTTGCTCACGCAGGATCTGACGCTCCATCTCTCCCTTCATCGCGATCAGGTCATAGACCGTGTAGATGTTCTTCGCCGACGGGAACATGCCGTAGTCCGGAAGGTGGAAGAAGTCACCTCGCATCGTGGTCAGCCGGCGCATGACGAGCTTCCTCACCAACTCTACTCCCTCTACAGAGACGTAGTCTCCTGACTCAGCGATCTGTAGTGTCCCGCTGACGTCGTCGCTGTTCGGAACCGGCGGGTTCGCGAGATCGCGGATGGCCTGCCTCTTCTCCACCGCCGACTTCTCCACTGTCGACAGAGCCTCGGAGATGAGACCGAGAAACTCAGCGGCCCGCGGATCCGCCAGGAGAGATCCGGAGACGGAACGAAGAGTGTCAGACCTCACCCGATGTGTGGTGTGACGCGACGCGAACGAACCAAGGACGAAGATGTCGAACGCGAGCCTCGATGACTGAGACACGCCGATCACTGGGAACGATGCTCCGGTGTCGACTCGCGTCACGAACCAGGTCGCTGGATTGAGAGCGTCACCGGAACGTGTAGGGCTCTCGGCCTTCGCCTCTTCGCTCAGCACCACGCGGACCGATCTCACGCTTAGAGGAAAAGCGTAATCGAGAGAGATCGACGCACCGGTGACACCGTAGCCGCCACGGCCATACGCGCCGATCCCGTAGCCGACGGAGGCCATCAGACCACCCGGCCCTTCGTCGCCAGCGTCGTCGCGACGAGGGGCGTCACCGTCGCTGCAGCAGGGGTCAACATTGCCGGCGGAAACTCCGCCGCACCGGACGGACCTCCCGAAGTGGTGTGGACGTGCCCGTCGATCACCGCGACGAGCTGAGCAATGAGCGCAGCTAACTTCTGCCCGAGGATCATGGGTTCCATCGCCGCCGGCGGAGAGCTCGTGACGGTTCCTCCCACCTCGACCACACCGGTGCCCTTCGGCTCGATGATCGTATTCCCGGTCCCGCCTGTCTCGATCCGAAGATGCTTCCCGGACTCGACTACGATGACCACGTCTGCTACATTGGCGGCAGCCTGTGCGCTCGTTGGAGGCACATCGCTCGAGCTCCACAGTCGGGACACCACCACGAGACCTTCGTCTGGCTCCCCTCCAGGAGCCACCACGAGCACTTCGTCATCTTTCTGGAGCGGGGCGTAGATTCCAAATCCAGCTCCAGCGTAGATCGCGCCGACACGTGCGCACTCCTTGGTCTGCGACGGGATCAGTGTCACGTCCACCCATACGCCATCAGCATCGACCACGAAGTCATCGACCACGGCGAGGCTTGCCCAGACGCGCGGATCCATCCCTGGGCGCGCTAGGGCCTCGCCGAAGCGGCCTACGTCGAGCTGGCCGGACACACGACTGTGCCTCAGCATCTCGCTCTACCCCGCATCGGCGCGCACCTCGACATAAGACTGGTAGTCTGCGGCGATTGACAGACCAGAAGGAGACCACTCGAACTTCACATTTGCGACACGAAACGGCCGCTGAAGCTCCTTAATCGATCCCCTCGCAGTGGCGACGATCACCCGGGCGATGTTCTCGTCGCTGGTGTTGAGCGCTGTCTTGACCGCGAGAACCTGCTCCGACTCCGATCGTCTCTCGTGATCGATCAACTCTGCCACGAGCGGAGACCGGCTCGATAGCGCACGTGCATCCGTGAGCAATTCGATCGGGTCTCCTGGGCGGAGTCGCACAAGGTCCGGGTCTGCGTTGTCGCCCCCAAAGCTCGCCAGGCTCTTCGTGCGGAAGGAACCTCCCATCTCCCCGCGTCCGACCTCCTCGTAGATCGCGTGTGCGATCATCCGTAGCCGGTCCTCAGACCTGACCCCCGCCACCTTGACACGGATGACTTCTTCCTGCGTGGACTGACCAGATGGTGCAACGTTCGTTGCCGTCGGTCCGCTGTTGGTCGCGGGGTTCTTCTGCTTCGCAGGTGGCGGCCACTTCGCTGAGATGATCTGGTTGGGTTTCCCTTTCGCGCTCCGCCCCTTCGTCGTGTTGTCCGTGTCGACGCTATAGCACTCGACAATTGGCGCCTTCACTCCGGAGAGCTTGCGCTCAACTGTCATGTCCTCGATGTCTCGACCGTAGACCATCCGCCGGATGTTGATCGTCTGTCCGTCTACGTAGCGCGGAGTTCCAGCGGGACCGTTCTCCGGAGAGAACGGCGTCGGATACCTCGGATCGGAGCCCGCTTTGTTCTGCACGTCAAAGATCGCTCGAGCGGGGCGCAGCATGAGATTGTTTCCCTGGAACCACGGGATCACTCCGACGAAGTAACAAAACCGAGTGATCCAATCCCAGTAGCTGTGCTTGTCAGTATCTCCCGCTGGCTTGATGTGCTTCGCGTTTCCTCGTGCTCCACGACGTACCCGCGGGTGCAGTCCCACTGCACTTGGGCTCGGAATGAGCGCGGGACCGAAACCTCCCTCACCGGTGAAGTCCAGAGGGTCACACTTGATGTGATCGCGGAAACCTGCCCCGAGCGGGTGCATGTCGAGTATTTTCCCCACCACCTTGTCGATCGGCTGGCTGAGATCGATCTTCTCCAGTAGGCGCGGATCGACGGTGCTGTCGAGCAGCATTCCTCTGAAGTCACGACCGTCGATTCTCACGGTGCTCCCGTTGGCCGCATGGTGGACGAACCAGTTGTCCACCGTTCCGGCCAACACCAGAGTCTCCGGTCCTGTCCCAACGTCCCCAACGTTCGCGCGTAGCAGTGAGCGTCGTCGTCCGTACTGGTCCACTCCCCGCATCCCAGCGGCGAAGGATGCCGCTGGGACCGTCCCAAGGTGGATCTCGACGGCGGCGCTTCGGACCAGCCTCGGATCGATTGGCAGGTCACGGAAGGCGAAGGTCAGGTCAAACTTCCCGGCCATCCGGTATCCAGGCAACTCCACGCTCGCGATGTTCGGAACTCGGTTACAGACCTGCGACAGGTTGTTGCTGGGGTTCGGCGGTCCGATCATCGACCTGCTGTATGCACCGTCGACAATGAGTGGTTTGCTCGTCGGGGTGAACGGCCCTGGGAGGTTGATCTGTTCGATCATGTCGGACGCAGACATGGATTCGACGAGTTGCACCGAACTGAATGCCTCGTCAAAGCGAAGCGCGATGTGCACAACCATCGACGGATAAAAGACGGCCGAGTTCATCACACCGCCAGATCTCGCGACGGCACGAACACCACCTGCCCAGCGCTCAGTCGCGACGTTTCGAGCTGATTGAAACTCATCAGCCGCCTCCAGCCGTTCTGATCCCCGTAAAACCTCGTCGACACCTCACGCAGATCCATATCTGCGCGCGCCACAAAGTGGGACAGCATATCTGGCGCCACGCGCTTGGTCAGGTCTGCCTCTTGCCGCGCCGCCGCCGAGAGCATCTGTCTCGCGACCCGCAGCATCCCCCTCTTGTACACGGCCGCCTGTACTCTCTTGTCGACTCCGACCAGGATCGCGGCGGCGGATGACGACACCGTCCTTCCGCGCAGGCCGCTCAGCGTCCCAGTCGAGGATGAATTCAGCGACGGCAGCGAGGCACCAGAAGCGCCAGCGCCTGCAGATGGACTCGCGCCCGTACCGGCCGATCCTGCGCCCTGCGCCGGGGCGCTCGCGATCCCCGTCGCCCCTGAGAGGGCAGAGCTCGAGGTGACCGGCACCGACAGGTCTGAGCCGAAGATGTCGTTCGCCTGGTCGACGAGTCCAGCTACGCCTGCAATTATCTGGTCTGGAAGCGACCCAATGGTCCCGATCATGGCCCCGATGGCGGCCTTCGCGCTTTGGATTGCTCCGAGCAGCGCGCGCGCCGCCTCGATTGGGGACATGATGGCCATCGCGATCCCCGCCACGGTGTCCTGGATCTTGTTCACCGCCAGCTTGATGCCGTTCGCTGCCGAGCGGATACCGTCTGAAAACTCAGAGATCACGGCGAACGGTGCGGCGATGCTGTCCAGTAGTGAGCCCAATAACCCCGTCCACGACGTGCCGATATCGAGGACGTTGATCTCGACGGAAAAGACGGCCGGCACAGATGGCTCCACCTTCCCAAGCCACGTGAACTCCATCTCCCACTCAACTACGCGCCTCGTTTGGAACGACCGAGAGAACTGCGTCAGGATCCCCTTGTATGCCAGTTCATCCCAGACCACCTCGAGCATCTGCCCTTGCCGCCGGATGTCGTCCACCGTCTGCGACAGTTCCATAGCAGTCTTGATCGCGCGACCGTCGAGTTCCGCCGGAGGGCGCACGTTGAAGATCCCGTTCTGCTCCCCGCCGAGAGACAGCAGCGTGTCTCCCGTGACAAGCGTCGAGTCCGCCAGGAACTTATCCTTCCAGGTTCCTCTGAACGTCGTCGGGTCTTCCTTCGCTCCGAGCAACTGAACGGTTGCCTCTGGGTTACCAGGATTCCACGTGAACTCCGCGCGCATTGTACCAACCCATTTCGCCGGGCGATACGGAAGCGCACGAGTGCACAACCGAAGAAGTCTCTCCATCCCGGAGAGTTCCCTGATCGTGAATGCGCTCGCGACGGAGAGGATTTCAGACACTTTTCATCGTACCCCGAACAGAGTAGAGAACCCGGACTGCAAGCGCCTCTCCCCAAGAGTTGCAAGGTCGTTTGCGAATGCGACGGCGATCCTATCTGGATCGAAGCCCTCGGCATACTGCTGCTTGATGTCGAAGCGCGATCCTCTGAAGTCCATATGCATGGACACCTTCGCGTCCTTGATCTTCTCCATCATCCCAGAGAGCGCATCAGGAGATTCCCTGATCTCAACCGGGAGTGCGGGGAGCACCTGCTTCGCGGCGGACATCAAGGCGTCGGAGTACCGCGTTTGAGCTTTCACCGAGGCGTGCTCACCTGGGACGCGCATGCGGATGGTCTTCGCTGCGACACGAGCGGCGTCCTCACTGATAATTCTCGCTCTCTCGGACTCTCGCAGTCTCCGCTCCTGGTCCTCCGTCGTGCGCTCGATCGCTTGCGTGAGTGCCTCTGTGGCCTTCTCGACTGGGATCTTTCCGAGCCTCGACCAGATGTCCGCCACCTCAGCGATCCGATTGCGCGCTTGGATCTGTGCCTCAACAGTGGCACCGGCAGCGGGGATCATGAGCCGCTCTTTCTCGACGGCGGCCGAAGCCACGGACGCCAACTGCGCCTCCTTCTCGATCCTCTCCTTCACGGCGACCATAGACCCCTCGAGACCACCACGGATTTTCTCAACCGACGCTTCGAGTCCCAACCCGGTGGCAGCGCTAAACTCGGCAGCCAGCTTCAACACAGAGGCGTCCATCTCTTCTTGCGTCTTCGTCGACGTCACGGCTCGCACGTCGACGACCTTTGAGAAGTCTCGCATCGCTTCTGCAACCTTCCGCTCTCCAGCCATCTTCGACGCAACTTCGATGGCAGCCTCGCGCTCCTTGCCGGCCGCAAAATAACCTGCCTTCTCGACGGCATCCATCGCCTCGCTTCGCCGCCGCCCTTCTGCGTCGAGACCGACCGCCCACTTCTTCGCTGCGAATCCAAGCGCGTCGACGTCGACCCCAAACGTTTCCGCTGCAGATGCTGCGATCTCTAGCCCGGCCGCCAGGATCGCAGCGTATCCGCCAGCACTCTCGAGAATGCCGCCAACCTTCCCCAGCTTTCCTCCATGCTGGAATAGCACTGTGCCCACCGCCTGGGATGCGGCTCCGAACTTCGCGAGGCGGTCAATGGTCTTGTTCTGCTCGGCCCCCATGGCCATCATCAGAGCCATTGCGGTTCCGTGCGCGATCGTTTCTTTTGACCCCTCAAGAGCAATGTGTCGTTTCCTCTGTCGTCTGACGAGCATCTCTTCGCGCTCTGCCTTGAAGAGTGCCGCTTCCTCTGGGTCCACTCGCGCATGCGTTGGTGCGCGGCCCACTGGCTCTCTGCGCCCGAGGCCAGGAAGCACACCGCCTTGCTTGACGGTCTCCCCACTTAGCTTCTGCGCAAGCGGCGGTGGCAACGCCCCACCGACGCTCTTCTTCGCGCGCTCACTGCTCTTTGCGGCCTGGTCCGCACCCTTCGCCACCGTCGCAAGCGGACCGGATGCCCGGTCCGTCACGGTGAAGACGGTCTCTACGACTGATGCCTCTTCAGCCATCGCCGGTCACTACCGCGGTCCGCGCTCTTCTACGATGATCCGTGAGACAGCCTCGACGAAGACCACGACCTCCGCCATGGTGAGATCCATCATCTCTGACAACGGCTGATGTCCGTATCGCGCAGCGTAGGCCATGGAGTCCCACAGCTGCTCGGTGCGTCCTCGACGAGCCATCGCGAGTGGGATGGCGACAGCCAGCACGCTCAGACCTTGACTGTCTCGCTGGCGAAAAAACCGTCCTCCTCCTCCGCCGCGGGAGAAGACATTCGATCGTATGCCTTGAGCAGCAGCGTCCTGAGCTTCGGACTTGCGTGTTCCCAAAACCGGTCTACGTCTTCTCGGTCCTTGACGCGCACCCCGCCCAACTCGACGATCGCCATTTTCGTCGCGTTGTACTGGCCTCGCATGTAGTCGTGCTTCCCGAGTTTCGCGGCGAGCAATTCCATTTCTGCCGTGAGCGCGCGCATCCCGATCGTTTTCGGCCCTCCATCAGCGCAGAGACTCTTGGGCACCGTGAACTCCGTGATGACCACGGCCCGCTGCTGTTCCTCTAAACGCTTCTGCAGGAGATCGCTCATCGGCGGATCCTAGAGAACCTGGATGTCCTCGCACTCGAAGTCGAGCGCGAGTGTGACGTAGTCAGTGCGCGATGCGGCGCCGATCGGCATCTCTCCGAAGAAGCAGTTGTTCATCAGCACGAGAGCAGGACCACCGTCTACAAAGTTGAACGTGGCCTTGATGTTGATGCGGACGTTCGGGTCTTGCCGACGTGCTCTGTCGATCACCGCCCGAGCGAACGTGAACACCTCAACATCCTCGAAGTGTACCTCCATCTTGCCGCTGACGCCTTTGAAAATCTCGTCACGCCGCATGGATGTCTCTCCGAGATACTCCTCGCGTTGGATCTCGAGCAGCGGAGTGATTCCAAGGGAACGCACTAGCCCGAGGGAATCCTGCCGCTGCCCATCCACCATCACGCTGAGCTGCACCTCATGCCCGCGAATCCGCATCGCTCAATCCTCCAAAACAAAACGGGCCCGCGAGCGCGCCCGAAGCGCAACCCGCGAGCCCTATCCCGGTAGCAGCACCGGTGCAGCCGCGCCCCCCGGCTAACCGAGGGTAAGACTCACACTACCCCCCCGTCGGCGAATCGTCAAGTCTGTCTGCTGCCCGGTAGTGTCCTAATTTGGTGGAGCTGCCCCACCTGACGGCACAGGCACCATGGGCGGTATCAGAACCCAGGAGAAGACGAGACCTCGTGCAGGGACCAGTCGATCCCCCCGTCGACGCCTTGGGCCGTGTCCTGGGAAGACCCCGCGTCGAGTCCCGTGGCACCTGACTCGATGCCAGCGTCAGCGGGAGCGGCGTCAGCCGGCGGCGGGGGCTGCTTGTCGCAGGCGAGAGAGGAGGCGATGAGCAGGCAGAGGACTAGGTCGCGCATGGTGAGCATGCTACCCAGCAGATCGCGTCATGTCCACCTACGCGACGGTGACCGTAACCCCCTCGCCGATCTCGCATTGCAAGACAAGCGCATCCATCGACGCGAGCGTCCGCACCTTCACGATGAGAAACCAGATCCCCTTGGCCTCGAGCTCAGGCGTGTTCCCACTCTTTCGATCGATGATGAACCCAGAGATCCTCTGGGCCGCGGGGTTGTTCGGAGAGAGCAACTCCTGGAGAAAATCGAACGTCTCTCCGGTGACGATCCCCTTGAGCTCCTCGCTGAGCAGTCGCTTCGAGAAGATCACGAACCGAGCGGCAAGGCTGTCCTCGATGAAGTCCGCCATACGTCGACGGTTGATGTTTTTCCTCCCGCTCTCGAGAGACGTGGTGATCCCTGATTGAAGGATCGCCCCAACCTTCTTGTCCATCCTGAGACCTGCGATCCCAGCACGTCGCATTGCAATATACTCGTTCATCCCGAGTCCAGACACACCGCGCTGCACGCCGAGAATCCCGGCGAGCACCTCAGAGGTGAACCCGGAAAACTCTCCCGGATTCCGCTCCGGCGGGATCACCGAGCACAGAGACGCGACCCACTCGTCCCAGTGCGTGTCGAGAATCCCGTCGGTGGTGTACGTACCGGTCGCCGTCTTGATCTTGATCCCAGATGCCTCCGGAATGAACGTCTGCGCGCCAGGCCAGCAGAAGATCACTCGCTCATCTCGGTTCGCGCCGACTCCAGGATCCGCATCTCCAAGCAGCGGAGAGAGGGACTGGCTCGTGAGCTGTGGAGCGACGAAGCACTCATGCCCGAGCTGGCTGGCGCTGGCCGCCAGCACGTGAGCCTTCATGCTGCTTCGGATCGTACTGCTCTTCCTCGAGCAGACAACGAGATTGATCTCTCTCGCAGGCAGTTCCTCCGTGATCAGAGACGCAAGCGCGTTGCTGTAGAGGGTATCGAGAGCCGATGAGTTGACGGCATTGTTTCCCTGCTGCGCCGCGAACACCAGGCCATCACCGCCGGATTGGACCATGAACCGGAGACCCGCCAGCGGCACGCACGCCGTCGCCGTAGGCGCTGCCTCTGCCGACACGGGCTCGAGGACCAGACCCTCCGTGATCGTCGCGGTCATAGGCCTGGCTGGCAGCGTGTAGGCTGCGGCCGTCCCGGATGCGCCGTCGGCGCTGTCCGCGCAATCCCAAGCGTGGAGGCGCCACGCAAGGCTCACGCCCGTCGCCCAGTTGAAGTTGCCACCGTCCATCTTTTCGACGACGAGGGTGTCTTCCCCGGAAACCTCGGTGACGCGATAGGTGTCCGCGTTCGTTCCTTGCGCTCCCGCCGCACCGATCACGCCGAGCACGAGGATGTCACCGACGGCGACCGGAGACGTCCCGGTGAGGAACTTCTGCCCGCCTGAGAATCCCACCGCTCCCGTCTCAGCAGGACCGTAGAGTCCCTCAGTGACAGACGCTCCGATCCCAGTCAGGTAGGCGTCAGTCGAAGCGAAGGTCACGCGAGTTGCCAGGCGCACCTTGACTCCGAGCGACGTCTTGAACTCTCGCCCTGCGTCGACGGAACCTGCCGAGATCGGAACCACGGGTGCTGGATTCGTCGCGCTGGTGTTCGTCGGCAGCTTGCGAAACACGCGGGCGCACTTCGGAGACGCGAGGCTGATCGGAGCCAGGATGAGTCTCGACCACTTCTTGTTCCGCTGCGAGACGAAGCCGTTGCCGCCCGCTCCGCCGAAGTCCCCGAGAGTCGCGTCAAACCCGCCGACCTTGTCGAGCATATCTTTCCCGGAGAATACCTCGACGGGCTGCGTCTTCACCGTCCATCCTCCCGTTCCATCCTCGATTCCTGCATAACGCATGTCGACGAACTCACCGACGATGCAGGCCGTCCCAACACCGACGCCTTGGACGGAACCGGGTGGAGGCATGTCGAGGATGTTGACGCCCTCGATCGCAGTCAGCTGCTCGGTTCCAGGGTAACTTGTGAATCGACGGATGAAGCCAGCCACGGCGATCTCCTGTGCTCTCCGTCTGGCTATTCGCCAGCGACGGTGACCTCGAGGTTGAACCTGAGACGCGCTTGCGGGGTCGCTACAAGGCGACGCATTGCGATGCTTGACCGCACCTTGAACACGGCGCGCCGGTAGCGGCGGATCGTCTCTACTTCCTCATCGATGTACTCGACTGACAGCAACTCGTATCGTCCTACGGTGTTGAAGTAGTGAGGCAGCAGCAGGCGCATGCCGTACATCCACGACACCGGACACGACAGAGCGTCCTCAACCATCGCCACGCAGGCAGTTCTCTCGGGTGGATCGTTTGCCCACACATCCACCGCGAGATCCTGGACGAAGTCGCATGGGCTGACGAGATAGCGCCCATCCGGCAGAGGCAGCCTGTCTTTGGCCCGTGGTTCTGGCGTGAACTTGCTCGCGTCATAGGTGCCAGCGCCGGTAGATCCCACGCACGCAGCGGGAAACTTCGCTTTGTCCTCTGGATCCGCCCACACCTGAAACACACGCTCGAACCTGACCTGTCGTCCGCCGGCCACATCCATCGAGAGCTGCTCGAGGTACTCTGCCAGTCCTCGCGTCAGCGCCGTTCGTGCATCTGTCTCCCGATTGTCCGTCGGAATCCACGTGTCATTTGGACTCGAGACTATGCACGTTCGCCCTTGCACCGGCAGCGCAGACGCATCGTTCATGACGTCCTCAGTGCTTCGGCCATCTCGCGCTTGATCTCATCCACCACCGCAGCCCGCATTGCGGGCCGTACGCCGTGCATGACGCGCCGAGCGCGCAGACCGCGTCGTGCGATGGCGCGAGCAATCACGAATGCGATGTTTCGCAGTTGGCTCTGTGAGACGCTCTTCGATGACCGACGAGCTTTCGCGGCACGCAGTCGTGCCGTTCTTGCAGGAGCGAATGACTTCACCTTCAGCCTGAACTTCCTCTGTGCCCAGAGTTGGATCGCCGCGATCGGCGGAAACTTTCCCCGCCTTCTCCCGTGTTCGATCACCGCCGCGTAAACGGAATCGTTGTAGACGCGGGCTCCTCCAGAGATTGGCTCGGCCCTCCACGCACGCAGATAGGCACCGGTGTTGAACGCCCCGCCGCTTCCAACCTGACCCGGGTTGGCAGGGATTGCTGTCCTCGTGGCCTGGTGCAGGATTGGCAGACATCGCTTTGCGCCTGAGAGAACTCCTCGACGAAGACCAGCCCGCAGGTCTCGCTTGATCCTCTTCATTCCCTCTGCGAATGCTCCTGGACTCACGCGACGAGGCATTAGCGCACGTCCCCATCTCGCGTCCTATCCTCATGCGCCCTCTCCAGTCTCACTCCCCATGACAACTTCCCGGGCGCGTAGTTCGGAGTTCCGCGCAGGCAGAATCGTCGGTGCGTGCTCGGCCCTCCGTCGGTTCGGAAGAACTCTGCCTCGTAGTAAACCTGCTCGTCGCGCGGGAGTTCATCTTCTCCCGACTCGAGACCGCGGAGTTGCTCTTCGGTGTACCGCCCGCTTATTTGCGTCAGGTCGACGGTACCCACTTCATCAATCCCGATCGAGTGCAGCGTTTCAGTCAGTGACGTCAGATCGCCTAGTTTTGGCGTGGGTTCGAGCCGCATCTCGCTGACCATGGACTCTGTACCAATCCCACGCTCTCCACCGGACCAGCGCGTGCGGACTATCATGACGCTGTATGCTCGGAGGCCGTACACGGTTAGCAGGTCGCGCAGTTGGTCGGCCAGCGGAATGAATCGACGTGCCAGCGTCGCCGCTGCGGTGGTTGTGGTCAGTCTTGTGAAACCCCGTTGCGACATCGATCAACCACGCACCGGGACGTTGACGCTGTTCCCCATGAAGCGCGTGCTGAACGGGTAGAGAGGCACACCAAGGATGTCCGCCAGTCGTTGCGCCCATCGCTTGTATTCGCGCTCCAGCAGATCCGGCTCACCGTCTCGAAGGTGGAGGTCTTCTAGTTGCGTCGCCACCAATCGATCCGCAGACTCGAACAGCTTCTCCTCCATCGCGTCGAGCTTCACCAACAACGAGCGCACCCGTGCCTCAGATTCTGGCATCAGGTTCGCCATCGCATCCTCGATAAGAAACAGCGTCTGAAGCGGCCGCGGGATCCCGAGCTGCATCGACGCGGCCATGCCCACGCCGAGATACCCGGTGTGGTAGCGCACCCTCTCGCGCTCCTGGATGCTGATCGCCATCCCCTTACCCCGTCGCCTCGAGCTCCACTCCCTGTGCTCGGAGCCGCGCGATCCCGGCAGGTCCGCCGTAGCCGTCTTCGCTCACGATCGATCCGGCCGTCAGCCTCGTCATCGACCCACACCACGAGATCGATCGTGTTGCGAGCACCCGATATCGTCCCGTCTGAGACACAACAGGGAGAGGTGGGAGGACCCGCACGATCGGCGTAACGCTTCCGCCGTCGGTTACAGAGTTCTCATGACGGCGCCTCGATGTTTCCGCGGTGACATGGACGGCTGCGTTCTCCCGAGGACGTTCCGCAGGCGAGTGCCCGCTATCATCCGTCCTCGGGAGGAACGTTCCGCGCTTCGCCGCTTCGATCGGATCTGACACCTTGATCATCACAGACCCGTAGAGAAAAGGTGGGGCGTGGTCACATCGGGCACCGAGCTGGTTGACCGCCGATTTCCCTCGACGTAGGGGCCAGCTCCGCACTCCCCATGGCCCACAGACGCCGCGTCCTTTGACTCCCCACTCGAGGCGGGGTGCATGGATGCGGTTGAGTCCTCTCGCCGTAGCGAGTGCCCCGACGTGGCGTCGCTGGTCCGTGGTCCAAAGACCAGGATTTGCGACACCACGGTTTAGCCGCCGATCCTCAGACCGAAGTCGTGATCCGCGCGGCTCGAACCCACGTGTTGTCGAGTGGCCAGCCGAAGATGACCGTCGTCACGTGGGGCGGAGCGAAGGACAGCGTCGACAGACGCCAGTCCGCTGGGGCCGCCACAGGCGTGCCTCGCTCCAGATCGCCGAACCGAAGTCCGGCGAAGCATCCCCGACAACGCACGCCACACCGAGGACCATCCGATCCTCGGTGTTCCGCAGTTGTGATTGTGTGCGCACATCGTCGGTGAGATTGTGTGTGTGTCGCCTGCTACTCTCCATGCTCGATCACGCAGATCCGCTTGTAGCGCGCCGAGTCACCCGTCGCCGAATCGGTGCGCACCGGCCAGTCGCCAATGAACTTGTAGGAACTGGCCACGTTCTCCCCGAGCCGGTCGAGCGGACTGCGCACGATGAGTTGTATCCGGTCGGCGAATATCTCGATGCCGTTGTTCACGAGCTTGAAGTCGCCCACCTTGCCGGTGACGCCCGCCTCGGAGATCAGCGACTCGAGGTCCAGGTAGTATTCGAAGAGACCACCCTGTGCGTAGAAGATCGGACGGTGGACCTTCGTCCCGTTCGCCGTCCCGTCGCTGTAGAGCTCGCCCGCGATCGGGTCGTCCTGAGAGAACGTCACGCCATCCTTGGGCTCGACGTTCTCGATCTGCGGACACTGGTTGTCGCGGTAGAAGACAGTGCCGAGAATGTCCTCGATCGCGAACTCCCGATAGGCGTAGTGGTCCGGCAGCGCCGTGTGCAGCCTCTGCCACTCGGGATCGTCGTATATCTGACCGATGCTCGACGGATCGAGGTGGCAATGGAAGCGCCCGTCTGGCTGCTCGGGAGCGTTCACGTTCCAGAAGCGCGCGATGGCCGAGCGCATGTTCGACATCCGGAGCAGATCGCCAGCGCCGATATCGTCGGTCTTGAACCCGCCACCCACGCGGACCACGTAGCTCCGATCGTAGGAAATCACGTAGGCGCGATCGAGGACCGTCACTGCACCGGACAGGGCCAGAGTCCCTGGGCCGATCTCGTCTCCGACCGTGTCTGGCGTGTAGCCGATGACGTTCACGGAGGCCGGAGCGCCAGAGCTGTACACGGTGATCGGCAGCGGATTCGATCCAGTCACAGTGTCGAATCCGATCACGGAGGCACCAACTACATCTGGGCGGCGAGCCTTCGTGAACCCGTTCAGGCGCTTCACCCGCAGCGTCGTCACACCGACCTGTGCACCGTCGGCCACCGTGTGGCCAGATGTGCCAGCGTTGTACGACCGATTGCGCGTGAGCGCATTCAGCGACTCCGCGGCGGACAGACCCAGTTGTTGCGTGTTGGTCAGGAACAGCGCGGCGAGCGCCGTGACGTTCGTCGGCATGTTCGTGTCGATCGTGTCCACGTACTTCTGGATCTGTGCCTTCCACTGCTCCTTCGGGTAGCTGCTCGGAACAGGGTCCTGATTCGGCGCGATCGGGCGGAGCTTCTTCTTGATCAGCCCGACGGCAGTGAACACCATCGACTCGCCGACGTTCTGCGGCCACTGGACGACGGTGGCCTCACCGCGAAACATGAGTCTCGGATACAGCGCATCGTGGAACGCACGCTGAAGGATGTTCTGTTGGAGCAGGCCCTGGATGAGCGGGTCCTGCAGGGCAATGCCGAAGTCCATGGTCTTAATCCTTTCCTCGTGCGCGCTTGTCGGTCGTCTGGCGTGCCGCTAGATATCGTGTCCCTCGCGCGAGTGGATGGATCCGACGTGGACTGCACCACTACGCCGGAACACCTCCGTGCGAGTTCAACCCCATCTTCCGAAGCAACTTCTGAAACCCGCTCTGATCGAGCTTGTTCGCGTCGACGATGGCCGCACTCGTCGGATCTTGACCGGTGATGTGCGTCGGTCGAGGCGCTGGAGGATGACCAGTGATCCCTGTCCCCGTGGTGGCCGGTCTCACCGTCTCACCGAAGATGAGAGGCGTCGTCTCGCGGAGCGAGGAAAACCACTTGGTCTCGTCGAACCCCTTGAGCTGCTCGGGGTTCTTCCCCTCAATCTCTCGTCGGAGAAGATGGATCGCATAGTCGACATCCTTGACCCCTGCGCGCGCGGCTGCGCCACGCAACTGGATCTCGACCTGCGTCCGTTCGAGTTCCCTCTGACGAAGACGTGCCGACTTCTCGGCGCGAATGCGGAGGCGCTTCTCCTTCTCGAGCGCAGCTACCGCAGCCTGGTGCTCTCGCTCGAGCTTCGCCTGGTCGCGACCGCCGCCGTTGCTCTTCGCCCCGTGCTGAGGCTTGCCGTCGCGCTTGCCGTCGCGCTTGCCGTCCTCGTCGCGCTCGTCGTCCGTAGACGGCTCAGCCTTGGATGAGATGGGCGTCTTGATCTTCGCCGACGCTGCCGCCGCGAGAAGCTCCTCCATCGATCCGTAGCCGAGTGTTTTGAGCCGCTCGGCCTGATCGACAGCGGCCTTCCGCACGCCGCGCGCCACTTGCTCCTCCTTCATGCGCTTCCAGGCCTCCGCCGGGACAATGGTGTTCTTCCCGGACTCCTTCACTTGCAGCCTCGTCTCGAGCGAGACCTCGTCTCGCGTCTCTGGCGGAACTTTCCCCTCGACGACTTCGGAAGTGCCCTGTGGAAGCGGTAGCGTGGTGCCCTGCATCTCTTCTGGCGGCATGTCTCTCCTTGCCCTTGCTCGTCAGTTCCGACTGTATGCCGCCGTCGTTCGCGTGGCGACGAAGTCGGGCCGAGGAACCAGGCCGCGTTGTCGTGCGTTGGACTGAGTTAGTGCTGTCATAGTGTATCGACTGTCCGCGCGCTTCTACGCGATGGCGAATGCCTCCGCGAGATCGATCGCCGAGCGCGGGATCCACATGATCCGCAGCGCCTTGATCGTACCCTCGAAGGTCAGGGTCTTCCCGTCGGCGGAGAGCTTCGTTACCGTCGCACTCGCGCTCGCTCCTGGATCCGAGATCGTGCGCTGCCCCGCAGCACCCGTGCCGCCCGTGACGTCGGTGACGCGCAGCGACTGGATGATCAGAGCAGGGAGCTTCTTGCTCGATAGGACGCTCAAGTCCACCGTCGCAGCGACGGTGGCCAGAGTGATCGTCTCATCGATCGGAGAGATCATGTCCCCGAACTGGATCCGATTCATCGCGTTGGGGAAGTCCCCCGGGTTGGCGCGATTCAACGCCTCCTTCAGTGTGTCGGTCTTCTGCGTGATGGCCATCGAATGCTCTCCTTCAGTTCTTCTCGCCTAGCACGATCTCCACTGTCGTCGCAACGCCAGCGGTTCGCGTGACATCAATTGCGGTGATCGGCGTCGTACCGCTGAACAGGATGATGAATCCGTCGACGGGTATCGCCTGCAACGCCCCCTTCGCGCTCGTGAGACGGAGCCTGATTTCGCTTCCGACGAGCACCTTGACGATCAAAAGATGCGCGTTCACGACGCCGCCGAAGCTCACCGCAGCCGGTGAGTCAGCCGTGAGTTCCATTTCCACGAGAGACTTGCGCTTCAGACTCAGCGCCTCGTCGAGCGGAGCAGACAGTTCAGCGTCAGCCGATCCGATACCACTTAGTGGTTCGGTGACGATCGATCCGGTGAGCTTGAACGAGTCAGCCATGCGAGTGTACGACGGTGTTCACTTCGCCGCTGGAGAACGCAGCACGGTGAATGGCTGCTTGTCTGGGCCTCGCGGCATCTCCTTCAGCGGCAGGAGTTCCTCGAGCGGCATGCTCTCGAAGTCGCAGTGGTACTTGCCGGCCGCGCCGTCGTACGCCTCGATGGGAGTCGAGTACTTCCGCCCGCCACCGACGAGCTTCAGATCGATTGGCATGGTCACTTCCCTCCGCGCAGCGTGAACGGGGTAGGAGCCTGAGGCATCTTCTGCGACCCATCGATCGCACCCTCGGCGTCGTCATGGTACTCGCCACCGTCGGCGAAGTACCCCTGCCCTCGAGGCTTGATGGTGTCGTCGAAGTGCTTGGGGTCCGTCCCGATCTCGAGAGCGCGGGTCCGTGGGGTTCGCGTGCCGCTCCCGGGGAATGGCATCAGGAACCCCTCTTTACGGATCGGAGCTCCGACCACGGAACTCTCGCGGTCGACTCAAGGCCGTTGATGTAGTGCAGATCGAACCGCACCCTGAACTCCTGGCTTTTTCCGATCGGACTTCTGACTGGAAGTCTGGCACTCCTGACGCTGCAGATGCGTCCTGGCGTGTCGGTTGGATCTTGCGGGATCGGTTGGCCAGCCACTGTCGGCGAGCCTAACCGACCTGTGCGCCGGTTACAGAAGAGAGCAGACGATTTGCAGGTAAACGGCGAATCTCTCTGGATCTTCTATCTTGCCCTCATCAGCGAGCGCTTCGGCAAGATCGGCACATCCGTCCGCCGACATGCCCTTGCAGTGCGTTCGCAGACCGTCGAGGATCCCGGCAGGGAGTCTGGCCATCGACTGCTTCACGAGGCCGACCGTCTTCTCCGACGGATCTTTCTCAAGGTCATCCACGTCGAGCTCGTCGACGACCAGTTCCATCTCGATGGCATTGGCCCGCAGATCATCGGCGAACGGGCCCAGACGTTCGAGCGCGCCCATCGCGTCGACGGCCTCCTTCTCTTCATCCTCGTCGATGTCCTCAAACTCCTCCTCGTCGTCTTCCTCGTCCTCCTCGTTGTGGGGCAACGGGGTCATGTGCTTCTGCATCTTCTGCCCGCCGGCGTAGGCGGACAGTCTCGTCGGATCGATCGGCATACAGACAGCCTATACACATCTCACGCGATCCAGCAAGTTACATCTGTAAAAGCGATAGTGCGACGCTAAGATAGCTGATACCCATGAGCGCCGCTCAAGACCGGAGGGAGATCGCTCTCTACTCGTTAGGAGACGCTGAGGCGATCCTGCACATGTCTCGCAGCCTTACAGCGCAATGCGTCATGGAGCGCCTGGTAGTGTTACCGGCGAGTCGCCCTCTTGCGTTCTCGTTTTCCAACATCGTTGCTCTTCACGCTCTCGCTCCTTTTCTGCGGAACGATCTCAACCCGGACGAGACAAGAACTTCCCGCGAGCACATCGACCACACGATCGACTTCTCTGCGCTCCGCACTTCGCTCTGCTACGTCGAGCAACAGATCGGTGAGAACCGTCCGCTAATTCACCTAGAGTTTCAGACATACGGCATTCCACTGTTCATCGAGAGGTTCTCGTCTCTCGTCGGATCGTCGCTAGACCGTCGTGGCGAACTGACCACATCGCTCGTCAAATGCGGCAAGCGGATCTCATTCGATTCTAACGGGATTGCGGCGCGGCTCTTCCCTTTCGGGCGTAGTGGTAGGCTCGACGATCCGGTATCGCTCGAGCTCGACCCGCTTCTCTCCGACGAGAAGATATGCGTCGCTCGGTCCAGCACAGGTGCCGAGGAACTTTCCGGAAGGTTCCTCGCAGGTGAGACGATCCGAGACCTAGCAAGAGAATTCCAACTCACGCAGATCCTCGTCGAGGACGCAATCAGATGGTGTGACCGTCGCATCAGGACCAGATCGTAGTTCGCTCCTTTGCCGGCGCAGATCGGAGCGACCGGAGGCGAAGTAGCGCGCCACGAGGTCACCCCGGCATCAGGTCATCTCACCGTCTTAGCCGGAGGCTGGCGCTTTTCCAGTTGCCTCGGCCGTCAGGAGGTCCGACAGGGTTGCGATCTGTAGTCCATCCTCTGCAGCGATATGATCCTTGGTGGAAGACGTGAGCCCGCCGAGAAGCACGACCGTCCGCCCACAGGATGACGCGCCTCGAGGGTCCGGCACGACCCCCTCTGCGTACGACAGCGAAAGAATGGATCGTGACCGGCGCGTGTCCAAGTTTTGCGCGTCCCGGCGCGCCAGCTCCTTTGCCGCCCGCGCCGCCGTTTCAAGGTCAGAGTCGGACACGGAAGCAGGATAGATCAATCGCAGGCGGATCAGAGCGAGAGCATTCCGGGTCCAACCCCGCACCCGTGCGGATCGGATCATACGCCTGGCAATCGAGTAGCAGAATGCCCTCTGTCCGCTCCGTCCCTCGATAGGGAGCAACAACGTTAGCGCGCCGATGCCAACGTCGGATCCCACGATCTCAGTCAGAGTTCCAACGTCCGGAGCATAATGGAGACGCAGTTCCTCTGCTCGTTCTATCTCCCACAAGAAGGCTCCGGCACGCCGGAGCAAAGGCGCTAAGAGCCTCACCGGTTTTCTCGATCCGTGCTCTTCGACGGCACTGCCTCCGCGCCGCTCGGCATCCCGTCGATGGCTGAGGCGAGGAGTTCTGGAAGTCCTGGGCTCACAGGCTTGCCCTCGATCAATCTCCACAACGTATCCGAGGAGAGCCCGACGAGCCGCGACGTAGCGACCTCGCCGCGGGTCCGTATCATCCTCTTCAGGATGGCCAGCTTTCTCTTGGAGATCGTTCTCATCGTCCTCTCCTACAACTGGACACGGCGTCCGCGCCATGTCCATCCGGGAACTCCCCACTCCCGGCGCCATGGTCCGACGACGGCGCGATCTCGTGGACGGTTTGGTGGATACGCCCATCGCTGTCCGACCAGCGCGGGCGGGACAGGCTCACCGTCTGGCGCCGTCGGAGGCATCACGAAGTTCTCTCCCGGCGAGGCCACCTGCCCGTGCATCGCGAGAGAATCAACGGACACGCGATCATCCATCGGCTCGCCGGAATCGTCGACGTGCTCCTCCCATCGCATCCTCATGCTCGGGATCTCCTTCGCAGCCTCCTTGATCCCGTCGGCGTGGCTCGCGTTGTACGCGGCCGCAGTCTCGGTCACAACGATCCGCTCCGCGCGATACCACTCGCCTCCGATCGCTGACTCCACACGTGAGATGGTACCGGTAAGCGGTTCCGCCGTCGCAAGCGACAACGCCATCTGCTGCTCCACTTTTTCAACTACGGCAGCTCCGTATCTCGCCATCGATGTGGTGTGCTGCTTGAGCAGGCTCGATCGCCTCTTGTCGATCACGCCCTCGAAGCGCGCGGCCTCTTCGATCGGGAGAACGGTCGCGACGCCGATGAACTGTCTGTCCAGCTTCTTGATGCTTGAGATCAAACCACGCAGGCTTTCTCGTTGTGCCTCGGCACTGATGTCCCCGAGCTCGCCTGCCATTCGGCGAACGATCAGCATCTGCCCCTGCCGCACCTGCGCGAGCATGAGCCGATGGATGTGCGAGGTGAACGTGTCACTTGCCGAGCCGAGCCGACGGAGTTTTGCCACCAGCACAGCGTTGGCCTCCTCGTAGAGCTTGCGGATCACGTCGACGCCTCGATGATCGATCAATCTCTCGAGCTTGCGTCGATGCTCTGCGAGGATGGCGGAGTAGGACATCGGCATCGCGTCAGCGCGGAGCCTCCTTCGATCCGACGACCGTGAGGTTGCAGCCAACCTGCATCTGCAGCGGCTTGCCGTCGACCTCGACGGTCACCTTTCCGCTCGTGTACCAGCCAAAGGAGCCCGTAGAGAACTCCTTGACGACGGCGGCCATGGGCGTCCCGGCGACGTCGATGCGCAACGGCTGGGCCTTCTCGAGGAACTGGATCTTCGACAGCGGCGAGATCGTCTTGGCCATGGTGGCTCCTGGGCTTTGGCAAACGCGCATCCGAACGCTACTTCTGGACGCGCCCGCAGCACTGCTTGCAGAGCGGATTGGACCGTGGTCGCGAGAGCGCGTCGACAAGCGATTGAGCACCCTCAGGGTACGCTACCAGCGTCTGAACTCCGGCCTGTCGGAGAGACGCGAGCACGTCGCGTTGGGCGGCGCGCAGTCGATCTGGCTTCACCTTCAGTTCGATCGCGAGCAGGCCCCTCGTCGGGTGCCAGCATAGGAGGTCAGGCCACCCGACGATGTTGACCGCCGTCGTCCATTTTCCTGCCTTGCCGATGCTTCTCCTTGCATGCATCCAGCACCAGCCGAACATTCCGAGCGCATCGGTGACCTGCCGTTGCCATTGCTCGTGGGTCATGGCGTCATTGTCTTCATTGTCTTCATGTTCTCTGCGTTCCACCAACCGAATGGCGACTCTCGATCAAGCCTCGCGACGACGATCACCACAGACACCTTTGCCATGTATCGTCTTCCGAGTTTGACATCTGCCTTTTTCATTTGACTCCTCAGTCCTCGACCCTCCGCCAGCCCTTTGGTGACATCTCGCGCTGCCTTCTGAACTCCCACAGCGTCCCAGGTGTCGGCGCAGCGAGACAGAGTGACTCGTGTGCGCCGACGTCGCGACGATGAACGAGCGTCACCATGGAGTCGATCTCGACCACCGATACCATCGCGTCGACCGTCGCGTAGTAGCGCGCATACCCACCGTCATCGATGATGTGGTGGTGCCCAATCTGGCTGTGCGCCACGATGATTGGACCGTTGCGAGCAACGAACCTCGCCCCGTCTGGGAGTCGTGTGATTCGCCGCACCATCAAGTCGCCCTGGAATGCCCCGATGGTGATTGTCCTCAGATCGCTCACGTCCGCACCTCCATCCTCGAGAACTCCTCGACGGTCACCCCGTAGGTCTCGGCATTCGCCTCGCGCGCTGTCCGCGCGCTGCGGGACACCGACAGCACGAACGTCCGCCCCGTCGGGCAGGACACGCGCAAGAACCTCTCACCTGGCGCATCGGGCAGATCCACCTCGAGCAGCGTCCCGATCTGCATGTTCTCGTCGACGTCGATGATGCGCACCTTGCATCGCTCGAGAACACGCTCCCATCCGACGATCTCCGCGGCGGCTCTCCTCCTCTCGATATTCTCCTCGGTGAGGGCGACGCTCGGATCAATCGTCTCCCGGTGTCGAATCCAATCGCCAGGGACACGAACACCGTGCCAAAAATACAATGCCGACCCATCAGACCAGGAGAGCGCCGGGCCATCCTCGCAATGAGGCCGCCGCGCCTCATCCATCCCAATCGTCGTCGGGAAATCCGACACGACCCAGAACCTCTCATTGACCCATCTGTGGGATCCGTGGATTGCCGCCGCCTCGTAGTGCTGCCATTTCGAGTAGTCGACAGGGAGACGGATTACGTGCCGACCGAACGACAGATATGCTACCCATCCGGACCAATGATTCCCTCCGTTATGGGATCTGTTCCACCTCCGGAAAGCGTGCAGCATGAAATGGACGCACCCTCCGTGCGTGGCGGCCTCCGTGGCGTCGTACGTGGCGGCCTCAGTGGCGGCCTCAGTGGCGGCGCTCGTGGCGTCGCTCGTGGCGCCGCGCGTGGCGTTGTACGTGGCGGCCTCAGTGGCGGCGTGCGTGGCGTCGCTCGTGGCGGCCTCAGTGGCGGCCTCAGTGGCGCCATACGTGGCGCCGCGCGTGGCGGCGCGCGTGGCGTCATACGTGGCGGCATCCGTGGCGGCGTCCATGGCGTCGTCCGTGGAGCCGCGCGTGGCGGCGTGCGTGGCGGAGACCGTGGCGGCGTGCGTGGCGGCGTGCGTGGCGTCGTGCGTGGCGTCGTGCGTGGCGTCGTCCATGGCGGCGCCCGTGGCGGCGCGCGTGGCGGCGTCCGTGGCGGAGACCGTGGCGTCGCCCGTGGCGGCATCCATGGCGCCGCGCGTGGCGTCGCTCGTGGCGGCCTCCATGGCGGCGCCCGTGGCGTCGTCCGTGGAGCGGCGCGTGGCGGCGACCGTGGCGGAGACCGTGGCGTCGTGCGTTGCGTCGTGCGTTGCGTCGCTCGTGGCGGCGTGCGTGGCGGCCTCGGTGGCGGCGACCGTGGCGGCGTACGTTGATTTGTGGGTTGCTTTGTGCGTGGCGTCGCGCGTGGCGGCCTCAGTGGCGGCGCCCGTGGCGGCCTCAGTGGCGGCGCCCGTGGCGGCGTCCATGGCGTCGTCCGTGGCGGAGACCGTGGCGCCATACGTGGCGGCGCGCGTGGCGGAGACCGTGGCGGCGCCCGTGGCGTCGCGCGTGGCGGCGTACGTGGCGTCGCGCGTGGCGGAGTACGTTGCTTTGTGCGTTGCTTTGTGCGTTGCGTCGTCCATGGCGGCGCGCGTGGCGGCGCGCGTGGCGGCGTCCGTGGCGGCGCCCGTGGCGCCGCGCGTGGCGTC
>ERZ1292629.321-Hain-H43-01um-R1-321-length-50616-cov-10_pt1 | contig 50616 bp, 41 predicted proteins | sample MGYA00564399_ERZ1292629 | MGnify/ENA primary metagenome ERZ1292629 (study PRJEB36523, sample SAMEA6512636) | groundwater metagenome | collected 2019-01-08 | study: AquaDiva: Metagenomics assemblies of 32 groundwater samples
TGAGATTACATTAGGAAAACAACAAAAGTTGTTACCAACGTACTCAGCCAGTGCAATCTCTTGAAAGACTCCCCCAAATCGACTATACTTCATGGATATCAGAAAAAATAATGGGCCGTTAGCTTAGCTGGTAGAGCGCCGCATTTGCACTGCGGAGGTCGCCGGTCCGAATCCGGCACGGTCCACCAACTCACTATATATACTAAGCGTCCACTGTGGCATAGAAAGAAAATGGGCTATACCATACGAATTTCGGCGAAGGGACTGTTCTTTAGTGACAAGAACGAGGTTTTGCTGATCAAGGGCATAGATGGAATTTTTTGGGCTGCTCCGGGCGGCGGTTTGGAGGATGGTGAGAATGCCATCGAGGCGGTTTTGCGCGAACTGACCGAGGAGACCGGGTTTATCGGCAAAGTGGAGACAATAGTCTTTGCTCAGGATTTTGTTAACCATATTGGGATAAAACAACTCGAAATCTTTTTTAAGGGCAAGATCGCCGGCCAGGCAGAACAGACTGAAACCGATCACGAGTGGCAATTTTTCAACCAGGCAGAATTTAAGAAAATTGAGTTTAAACCAAGCGAACTAAACCCCTTTGCTCTCGGCAAGGGTGTCCCATACAAACCCATAAAGTCTTAACCCCTCTCCTTTTTCTCCAACAATTAAAAAAGGGGCGCGGAGCGCCCCGGCGGAACTGCCGCCGCGTGAGATTGTAAAGTTGCGGCACCGGTCGGCGAGTTTTTGGAGCGAGCCCACCTCAACCTATCGTTGTATCGGTTAACCCGCCGGCCGAGGGGCAAGGAACAATCATCCTGCCGAGTGCCCCCTCGGCTTTTTAGTTTGTTTTAACAAAGAGCCTGTTTTCTTCAGATTTGCAACGATCGTTGCGAATCTGAAGAAATTTGTGAAATATCATACCACCTGACAAGAGAATGAGGTTTAAACCCTTTGTGACCTGCTGGCGGTTTGGGTTAAGCCGGAAAGCGATTGCCCGAGCAAAAAGATGCCGGTTGGCTGGATAAGCGCTATTTAGAGTATATCACCAGTGTTGCGTAATTAATTGGCGATTCCTCGAATTGTCATCTCGAATCCGCCAACCGGCGGATGAGAGATCTCCGATGTAGCAGCAAACCAATTCGGAGATTTCTCGCTGTTCGACTTTCGCTCACAGCGACCTGAGTCAAATCGAAGGTCGCCTCCAAGGCCTCGAAATGACAGATTGTGGGCAGGGTTGCGCAACATTGGTAGCATATCTCAAAGCGCTATGCCGAGGCCAAAAAACAATAATCCGCCAAAAGCGGACTATCGTTTCTTAAGAAAAAGTTGGATTACATTCGCCGGTGTTCAGCCGCACCCCAAAAGCCAAGGATGGCAATGACGAGGCCGGTTACAACCAAAACAGAGGTTAGTGCTTCCGGCGTGAAACCCAAGAAGGGCACAAGAAGCACCCAAATTCCCAAGATGCCATTAACCCATTGTTGCCACATAATTCTTTTGCCTTTCCCGTCTCGATTAATTTTAGTTTTGACTCTACTATATTATCAGGTTCCCGTTATCTTTGTTTTGGGCGAATCGGCCAATTTTGACTCAAAATCGGGAGCTTTTTTTAGTTATAATTATGAGGCCACTTTCCTTCTCTCCCAGATAAAAAAGAGACCGCTGCAAATATAGACTTGGGTGCTATAAAAACATTGAATAATTTATATTTTCCTGTCATACCGAATTTTGTCAACTGATATGAATTCGAGACAATTTAACGGTAAAGATGTTTACTAAGGCCGGAAAAAGTCCAATACGGAGTATCCCCCAAAAAGCGGCGGTTGGTGTAAATTGAGATTGGGGGGTTGAATTCAATTCAAAGACGGAAGGATGGGAGGTGAATTAAATGGCAAGAGCAATGGAAATGGGTCGCGGTGAACAGCGGGGCGAGATGTCGGTTCGTGAAGCTGGCCGTAAAGGCGGAGAAACCACTAGCCGCACACATGGTCACGAGTTCTATGAGGAGATCGGCCACAAAGGTGGTCAGCGCGTTCGGGAGCTTATCCAGCAGGGCAAACAGGCCGAGGGCGGTCGTCGCGGTATGATGTAGTAAACCAAGGAGTGAATATGGCCAAAGAAGGAAAGGGCGAAATGACTGTTCGTGAGGCTGGCCGCAAAGGCGGCGAGAAGGGTGGTGAAACGACAAGCGAGCGTTATGGCCACGAGTTCTACGAGGAGATCGGCCATAAAGGCGGACAAAAGGTCAAGCGCCTCATCGAAGAGGGGAAGGAACGCGAGGACGAAGAGTAGCCCAAAGACAATAAAACAATGACGAATCTAGATGATTCGTCATTGTTGTTTGTCAGGCTAGATACTTATTAATAAGGAGGGCGATTTTGATGAGGAGGGCATTGTCAAAACGGCGGGGATCAAATCCCATGACCTCATTAATCTGGTTTAAGCGGTAAATAGCAGTATTGCGGTGAATGCCGAGCTTCCGGGCAGTTTGGGCGAGATTTAAGTTGTTGTCAAGGAAAACCTCGAGGGTCTGGTGAAGCTCGGGGCTAGCCAGCTTGGCGAGCAGTTTTTGGGCAAATTTAATTTTGTGCTGAGTACTGCTGTCGGACAAGATTGAGAGCAAGCCTAAATCACCAAAGTAGTGGCACCTTTTTTCGGGATGGATCTTTTGTCCCAACTGCAATGCCAGTCGAGCCTCTTGGTATGACTCGATGACACCCGGGGCGCCAAGATGGGAGTTGCCGAAACCAATTCGGATGCCCGAGATGGAGGTATCTGATATCGGGCCAAAGATTGATTTGTAGGAACTTCTCATTAGGCGGCGGAAATTCGCTTCTTCTGGCTCCGAAATCGCTTTAAAAATAACAAAACGATCATGGCCGAGATAGGCGGTGATCATATCCTGGTTGCGTGTAAAGAAGCCCTTGAGAGCATTTTCCAGGCGCGTTTTCCAGCGTCGAATAACTTCATTCCGCTCAAAACTCAATTTTTGGGGTGAGAGAAGGAGGTTGTCCCAGAAGTTTTCCAGTTCAACCAGTATGCTCAGGCGCTGGGCCTCCAGGCTCAGGCCAAGAATCTTGGCTTCCTCGGCGATGAGAGCGGTCTCCTCCGGGCTTTTGGTGTTAAGGAGCGTCAGGATTAGTTGATCAACCGGATCGGTTACCGGTTTTGAGTTCTCAATATATTGTAAAAGTGAGAGTTTGGCGAGGTTCTTGAGATAGCCGAGCTGATCGGCGGTATAGTTTTTCTTATCTAAGAGCAGGGTGGCGGTGATTTTGGGGCTGAGCTTAAGCGGCAAGGTGATTTTGTTGTTGCTTGGACCCGGCCGGTTCTCACCGGAGGGGATGAGTGCTTTTATCTCTTGCCCAACCTTATCGCGGTCGGAGGAGGCAAGACAGGTGCCGTCGCCGGCGGCGATAGTAGCGCTGCGCCCGGAGAGGCTGATAATGAAGCTCGGTTTTGATGAAACTTGGGGCACTCGGCTTTCTCCTTTGGCTTAATTTAAATATTGGTGACAGCAAAGCATCTTAAGATGAAGGCGGCAGCCTTGTCAATAACAACTAAAAACCAGTCAGAACCCTGACCGGTTTTTAGTTATACTGCAGTTCTTAATTTTTGCGATTTGCCCGAAGAAGGATTTCCAGTGCACCCTAGGGTAAGACGATTCCCAGGAATCCGGCAGCCAGATAGGGGAGAAAGCCCAGTGGATTTCGTCTTTTGGTCGTGCCGCTCTCGGTTGCACCCAGGATTCCCGGCGCATAATCGGCGGCTCGAGAAATTGGCGTTGTGCCTTCGACACTTTGGCTGCCGCCCTTGCCGAGGGCCAATTTGGCCCCGGCGGCCGAGACGGGAGCGCGCGTGACTCTTGGCGCGTCCGAGATCTCCCCAAGCTCTTTAGGCGCCTCGGTATATTCTGCCTGATCTACCGGTTCCGAAAACACACTGACCTCAATATCGTCCTCAGTTGCATCTGTATCGGTCGTGCTGCCCGTATCCGGCGTGACGGGGTTATCGTCGCCACTGCCGCCCTCATTACCGCCGCCGGTTCCATCTTCGCCGCTTGGCTTGGTTTTAATCTTGCCCTTCCAGTTACCAAAGATGTTGATGATGCCAATGGTGAATTTGCCCGCCTGATTACTCAGGGAGTTCAGAACATTAACAGCATTGGCGGAGATGTTAATGTTGCCGGTCAGCAGATCACCGACACTGGTGTTGCGATCAATCTTGTTCCGGCCGGTGTTGGCCTTAATATTAACCCTGTTGTTCACGTCAGCGTTATTCTCCACATCAACATCTACTTCGGTGTTGCTGTCGTTTGCGTTGGTGTTATTGGAATCCGGTCCGGTTAGAGTATTGCCCATCGTGTTGATGATGACCTGATTCGGATCGACGCCCTCAATCACTCCGTCCCACTCACCAAAGACATTGACCAGATAAATGGTGGGGGTGAGGAGATTAGCGGCGTTGGTGATACTGCTCTCGACCCGGGATGCCCCGGTTGTAATGTTGCCGATTTGGGTATTTGCCTCAACCTCGTTTTGCCCGGTACTGACATCAAAGGTGAAGTCATTATTAATGTCAGCGTTATTCTCTATATCAACATTGACATCGGTCGTTTTCTCGGTCGTGTTGGTATTACTGGAATCCGGTCCGGTCAGGGCGTTGTCAATGATAATGTCGCCCTCAAAGTTGCCAAGAATTGACCAGATATCAACAGAGAGGGAGAGGTCGGGGTTTATAATGTTTAGGAGATTGATCAGATTGACCGAAAGATTGATATTGCCGGTCAGGATGTCGCCAATTTTAGTGTTCTCTTTGATCGTGTTTGCGCCGGTATCGGCTTCAATGTTTATGGTGTTGTCGGCATTGGCATTATTGTTCTCTAGGATTTGAATAATATTATTGTTGCCGACGTTATTGGTGTTGCTCGAGCCCGGTCCGGTTGTGCCGTTGGAGAGGAGAACGCGCTCTGTGCTTGGCGTGAGCCAAAGGTTACCCTTGCCGCCGCCGAAAGTCTGGCTGCCGGCACTGCTGTCCTCGGCGAGAACTGAGTTTTCCAGGTTTATAACATTAACCGAACCGTCGATGTTGCCCGTTGTTAAGTTGCCGGCGACGGAGTTTTGGTTGATGGTGTTTTGGCCGGTGACGAGTTTAAGATCGGCCGTATTGTCAACCGCCGCGTCGTTAGCAACATCAACATCGATCGATGTGTCTGTTGCGGCGCTGTTGTTGTTTTCTGACTCCGGCCCGGTTGTCCCGTTTGTCGCCGCAATATCGGTTGCGGCCACATCTTGTGTTTCTTGAACTCCAACCGTCTCGGTCGGTCCGGTCGGTTCAGTAGTGCCGGTTTGTCCCACCGGACCGACGCTCTCCTGTGGTCCCACCGCCTCGGTCAGTCCGGCTGCCAGAAGCGGCGATCCGCCGCCGATTGCAAGCAGAAGTGCCAAGAGGAGTGAGAGGAGTCTCTGAGTAATATTTTTCCTTATTTCTTTCATATTGTTACCTCTTCTTTAATTGATGATATTGCGGGATTTAAGGATGATTATCACCCTTAAATCCTCGCAAATTCATCAGAATGACTAGTTAGCAATGTTTGTAACGGAAGCACTGATCGAAACATCACCTGTTGTTACATCGCCAACAATAGTATTCTGGGAAACATCGTTCTTGCCGGTGTTGGCATCGACATAAATGTTGTTGTCAATATCGGCATGATTTTCAACATCAATGTCAACCTCGTGATCCAGATCCAGCTTGTTGATATTCTCTGACTGGGCGCCGGTGAGCTGATTAGAGAAATCGGCGCTGACCGGAGGAACAGCAAGGGCACCGAGATCGACGTTGCCGGCATCCTGGTTGACAACGTTTTCGACAACGATGGCAACATCAATCGATCCGGTTTCGACATCGCCGCCGACAGTGTTCTTGGTAACATCGTTTTTGCCGGTGTTAAGGTCGAAGTCAATATCATTGTCAACGTAAGCATGATTATCAATATCAACATCAAGGTCGGAATCAACATCAACCAAATTCTTGTTGACGGAGTTGTAGCCGGTTAAGTAGTTGCTCAAAGTGATTTCGGGATCGCCGCCGTAACCGTAGCCGTCAAAGGAAACGCCGCCGACGTTTAATTCATTTACAACATCAAATGTTCCGGTTATATCACCGGTTGTTAAGCTGCCGGCATCGGTGTTGCAATCGAGAAGATTTTTACCGGTGTTGAGCCATTGGTCGATGATGTTGTCGACATCAGCTTTGTTCTCGACATCAATATCAGTTTTGAAATCCAGATCCCAGATATTCTTGTTTTCGGAATTGTAGCCGGTGGTGTCGTTGCTGCCAGTTATGTCGATTTCTGAGCCGTAGCCGCTGTCGTAACCGCTGTCGTATCCGCCGTAGCCGGCAAACGAAAGACCGGCACCCGAAACAAAGACAACTGCCGCCGAAAGCGCGAGGGCGCGCGTCACTTTATAAGCGTAAAGTATTTTTTTCATATCTATCCTTCTCCTTGCATATGTCTCTTAACTTAATTTATTCGCCGGGAGCCTGGGGCATCGACCGCGGCCTGGGAAAGAGTCGCCATCCGCCTCTGCTCCGGCATTTTGTGGTGCGGACATATGCACCCTTATTATTTGTTAAGTGTTCAACCGATAGAATGGGCGTTATTGATAATAATTCCTCTTTTTGGGAGAGAAATTTGGGCAAAATGAATAATTAATTGCCCGCCGCATTGCGGTATAAGAGAGTTATCGTACACTGTCATCGCTTTGTCATCTCGCACTTCCGTCTAGGCTCGGCCTAGCCGAGACTGATGATGTGGGATCCAGATAAGATAGTGATGGATCCCAGATCGAGTCTGCCCCAGACTTGATCTGGGGTCTGGGATGACAGTGGTTATGAGTTGCCTATTAATGAAGGAAAATGATATGAAAAAAGTACTCGTTATTATAATCGCTCTGGTTATTATCGGAGCACTCAGCTTTCTGGGTTTCCGGCTTTACGCTAAGCCAGGTTTGAACCAAGGAACACGTTACGGTCAGGAGAATCGACGACAGGCCGTCTTTCTGACCAATGGTCAGGTTTACTTTGGCAACATTCTTAATGCCGACCGGCAGCTGGTGGAGCTGCGCAATATCTACTATTTTAAGACGCCAGAAACCGCTGACGGTACGGATCCAAACAAAGCCAATGAGAACAAAAACCAGCTTTCGCTGGTGAAGTTGGGGAGCGAGCTCCACGGTCCGGAGGATGTGATGTACATCAACCGCGACCAGCTTCTCTTCTTCGAGGATATGCGTCCCGACTCCAAAGTCAACGACGCCATTAAAAAACTCGAGAGCGAGAAGAAGTAAGGCAAGGAATCTTTAATTAAAACGAGAAACCACTCGTATAAATGGATAGTTTCTCGTTTGCTTATTGGCAAAAGGAAAAGGAGGGGCTATAATACTGATAGAGATTTTTCTCGCAACTTTTTCGATCTATTGGAGGGTGGGTGGAGAGTAAATACCGGAAAATATCAAAGCTGGATAAAAAAATTCGCCGGGCGCAAAAGAGCACCGGAACGCTTTTTAATTTAGCCATTCCTCTTCATGATAAACTGCGCCAGCGTTTCAATTGGTACTATCGCTGGCACATGCTGCCGGTGGCGCCGCTTGTTCACTGGCTTGTTCTCTACTGCTACATTTTTGGTTTCGTCGTCGCTTTTTACTCCGCCTTTCTCTTTTCGTCCACAAACCAGCCGGTTCTGGCTTCAACCGGCGGACCCAATGAGCCCGGAAGTGTCGTTTCGGATTCATCCGGCGGGTCGGTCGCCTGGTCTAATCCGGGCAATGCCCAGACCGCTGATGATGCTTGGGCAACCGCATCAACGCCAGGTATAGCGGCATTATCCCAATATTTAAAGGCGACGAACTTCGGTTTTTCGATCCCGAGCAATGCTGTAATCGATGGCGTTACCGTTAAGATTGAACGTCATTCAGGTGCTTATGCCGGATTGGGGGTCAAGGACAACACGGTTAAGTTGGTCAAGAGCGGTTCAATCTCCGGAGACAATCAGGCGGATACAGACACTGCTTGGCCGACAACAGATGGCATAAAAACATATGGGTCGGAGTCTGATCTCTGGAATGTAGCCCTAACCCCGGCTGACGTTAATGCCGCTGATTTTGGTGTAGTTTTGTCTGCTAATCACTACAATCCCGGGCCGCTGACCTCTTATATTGATCACATAACCATAACAATCAACTATACTACCAATTTTCCAACCGTTAACTTTAGTTCAACCTCAAGCAGCGGGAGCGAGTCAGCCGCCGCCGTTAATCTGACCGTCTCTCTCTCGGCTTCCTCCGCCAGTGATGTCAGCGTTGAGTTTAGCGCCGGCGGAACGGCAACGGCGGGCAGTGATTATGCGTTGACGACAACTACTCCGCTAACAATTCCGGCGGGCAGTACGACGGGCAATATCGCTCTCTCGGTCACGGACGACTCGGCCGACGAGAGCGACGAGACGGTAATTATTACCCTCTCAAATCCGACGAACGCAACTCTGGGCACCAACAGTGTCCATACTTATTCCATTATTAACAATGACGAGTCAACTGTGGCAACAACAACTTCATACACCATTACCGCTTCGGTCGGGAGCAATGGCAGTATCTCGCCAAGCGGCAACGTCGATGTTTCGAGCGGAACAAGTCGGACTTTTACCATCACGCCCAATACCGGCTACAGAGTTAACACTCTCATAATAGATAGTGTTTCGGTTAATCCCGCCAACAGTTATACCTTCTCAAATGTGACGGCAAATCACAGTATTAGCGCCACCTTTATTGCTAATAAATCTGCCGCGACTACCACCTCCGACCCCTCTTCTGATGATGACGACCAGACAGTTGCCGGTGCGAGCAGTGATGGGGCGAAGCCAGACCCCAAGAGCAATGTTAAATATATCATTGATGCTTCGGCCGGCGAAGGCGGAACAATCGAGCCGGGCGGAGCCGTTTCGGTTGGGGTTGGCAATAACCAGAGTTTTATAATTACGGCAGACACCGGCTATCGGATCAAAACAGTGAGAGTTGACGGGGTGGATTTAACCGGTTTAGTCTATGACCGGATCTATACTCATAACTTTGAAGCGGTTGGGCGCGACCACAGTATCTCGGCTCAATTTGAATTGGCGCCAACAGCCCTGACGAATGTTGCGGCGAATGCTGTAGCGGCGGAGGCGACGGCTTCACCGCTGGGTAAGATCTCGGCGCCGATATTGCGGGGACTGCAAGCACTTGGTGTAAGCTCAGAGGAGGCGACCCCCGTTTTATCAACGACTGTGGCGGCAGTAACGGTTGCCTCTGTTGGTTTGGCCGCCGCCGCCAACGCTGTAACCCTTTTCTCTTTGCCTGAACTGTTCCATTCTCTCTGGTATTCCATTATCGCTCTTGGAATGCTTGGCCGCCGCCAACGCTGGGGACGAGTTATCGAGCGGGGGACGGGTATCTCTCTACCCGGTGTTCGCATCGTTTTAACTTCGGCGACAGATGGAAAACAGATCGGCACAACTCTGACGGGCAGTGATGGCAGTTTTGCTTTTGCCGCACCGCCCGGCCGCTATAAATTGCAGGCAACCAAAGATCTCTACGAGGTTGTTGCCGGGGACAAGAACAGCTTTAAGCCGGAGAGTATAATTGAGATAAAAGATTATAGCCAGGGGTTAATTGTGCCGACAATCGTGATGGCAACACAGGAGAGGAATTTGCAGTCACGGCGAGAACTGATTGGCCACCTCAATCGTTTGGAGAAGATCGCTACCTATTTTTCGGTGATTGTTCTTCTTTTCGGAACGGTCGTGGCGGTCAGCGAAGTGATCTCGCAGCTGAATCTAAGAAACATCATTTTTTCGCTTATTTACCTGATATTTTGGGTGATGAACGCCAGAGTGGTGATGAAGCGGTCGCCATGGGGCAATGTTGTTGACAAGGCAGACACGAAACCGATTCCTCTGGCGCTGGTTAGAATTATTGACAAAAACAACAACAGACTGATTAAAACGGCTGTGACGAATGAGGCGGGCAAATTCTCAGTTTTTATCTCGCGCGGTGTTTACGGGGTTGCCGTAGCTAAGCCCGGGTACAAGATGAGAGAGAGCGTACCCTTTGTTGCCCTGGAGCGGCTTCGGGCCATGAATCGTGATATCGCCCTGGAGAGGGTTTAATTTTGATGAGATTTGTCTTGACACCCGAGCATCAAATGTGGTACTTTCTAAAGTAGTTTGGAAAAGAGCTTTCTATGATAACCGGAACAAAAACAGATTGGGAGTGCGGATGATGTAACCAATTATCTTGTTGGTTCTCCTTTGTCCGCCTCAAGCGGATTTTTTGGTTAAAGTGATGCTAATCTACAAATAACATGCGAATTATGCGAATATTCGTATCATTCGCCTGAAGATTTGCGGCATTTGCATCGCTGTCTTGGTTCTTTAACAACTGAATAAAAATATGCAACTGGAGAGTTGCATATTTCACCAAAAAATTCTTCCGACATCGTCCCGATGAAAAAACGGGACAAATCAATTTTCGAATGCCGTCCAGACGGACGAGTTCAAAAATTGCTAGTCAAGAGATCCCGCAGATTTGCCAACCGGCAGATCACGGGATTATAGAATAATATTTCGTTTAAAGGCGTATGGTGGATGCCTTGGGAGAAATGGCCGAAGAAGGACGTAGTAGCCTGCGATAAGCCTCGGGGAGCTGGCAAACAAGCTCTGATCCGGGGATCTCCGAATGGGGAAACCCCATGGACCTGTGCTTCGCACAGGTAGGTAAGCCGGGGAACTGAAACATCTTAGTACCCGGAGGAAAATAAATCGAATGAGATTCCCCCAGTAGTGGCGAGCGAAAAGGGAACAGCCCAAACTCGCTGTGTTTCACACAGCTCCACAAACGGATAACGAATTGACCAAATAACGAATGACGAATTTAACCCCCCATATTAGTCATTTAGACTTATTAGTCATCCATTTGTGGTTGTGTGAAACACAGCGGGGGTTGCGGACCCGCACAATCTTTGCGAAACGATAGGGAAACGAGCCTGGAAAGGACGACCACAGAGCGTGATAGTCGCGTACCCGAAATCCAAGTAGCAAGGAGGCGGTGTTCCAGAGTAGCACCGGACACGTGAAACCCGGTGTGAAGCTAGGCCGATCATGGTCTAAGGCTAAATACCATTTCTCACCGATAGTGAACAAGTACCGTGAGGGAAAGGCGAAAAGAACCCTGAATAAGGGAGTGAAATAGAACCTGAAACCATATGCTTACAAGGAGTCAGAGCCGTGTGTTCCACACAGCTCCACAAACGGATAACGAATTGACCAAATAACGAATGACGAATTTACCCCCCCATATTAGTTATTAGTCATTTAGACTTATTAGTCATCCATTTGTGGTTGTGCGGAGCACATGGTGATGGCGTGCCTTTTGTAGAATGACCCAACGAGTTAGCTACGTGCAGCAAGCCTAAGGGCAAATCCCGGAGGCGCAGTGAAAGCGAGGCCTAAACAGCCGAAAAACCGTGCTTTGCACGGAGTTGCACGTACTAGACCCGAAACCGGGTGATCTATCCATGGACAGGATGAAGGCCGAGTAAAATCGGCTGGAGGTCCGAACCTTTATGGGTGACAAACCGTTAGGATGAGCTGTGGATAGTGGTGAAATGCTAATCGAACCCGGAAATAGCTGGTTCTCCTCGAAATATATATAGGTATAGCCTGTTTTTAGTTATGAAGAGGTAGAGCACTGACTGAACTGCGGGGGCTTCGGCTCTCGTATTCAAACAAACTCCGAATTCTTCATAATATATGCAGAGTCAGACTGTGGGGGCTAAGCTCCATAGTCGAAAGGGAAACAGCCCAGACCGTCATCTAAGGTCCCTAACTGTAACCTAAGTGGAAAAGGTGGTGGAATCTCCAAAACAACCAGGATGTTGGCTTAGAAGCAGCCATTCATTCAAAGAGTGCGTAATAGCTCACTGGTCTAGTCAAGAGGTTCTGCGCCGAAGATTTAACGGGGCTCAAGGTTACGACCGAAGATACGGACCCGTACGTAGTACGGGAAATTCCAAACACCAAGGAACAAATTCCAAATAAATTCCAATAACCAAAAATCCAAACATTTAGACGTTTGGAGATTGAGATTTGGTGATTGTTTGGTTCTTGTATCTTGGAAATTGGAGCTTCCCGCACTGCGTGCGGGTGGTAGAGGAGCGTTCTTGGGGCGGTGAAGCCCACGCCGTGAGGCGGGGTGGAGCGCCAAGAAGTGAGAATGTTGGGATGAGTAACGAATTAGTCGCCAGAGTAAGGCGACCACCGAATACCCAAGGTTTCCTGGACTACGGTAATCGTTCCAGGGTTAGCCGGTCCTAAGCCGAGGCCGTTGTAATGGCGGCGCAGGCGATGGCCCTTTAGGTTAATATTCCTAAGCTTCCGTCTATATAACTTGATGACGCTTCGCCCGGGTTCCGGCCAAATTATGGTTTATTGGCCGGAGAGCAAGCGGAGACAAGAAAAACTCAAGGTTAACAGTAGACGGAAACCGTACCGCAAACCGACTCAGGTGGGTGAGGCGAGGAGCCTCAGGTGATCGGAAGAACTCTCGTTAAGGAACTCGGCAAAAAAGCAGCCGTAAGTTCGCAATAAGGCTTGACTGTGCGAAGCACAGAGTTTTCAATGACTAATGACCAAGTCTCAAATATCAATTATTGAATGATTGATAACTTGACACTTGAAACTTAATTGAACATTGATCGTTGAACATTGACCATTCTAAATTGATACTTCTGCGCTTCGCGCAGCCCGCAGCGACTGAGCCCAGCCGACTGTTTACCAAAAACACAGGTCCCTGCTAAATCGCAAGATGATGTATAGGGGCTGACGCCTGCCCAATGCTCGAAGGTCAAAACCGTCCCTGATCGCATCTCACTATCGTTCGATGCTCCAAAAATGGATAACGAATTGATCAAATAACCAATGACGAATATTGGTTATTAGTCATTTGAATCATTAGTTATCCGTTTGTGAAAGCATTGAGCGGCAGCGAGATGCGCTAGGGGAAGGTCTAAGCCCGAGTGAATGGCGGCCGTAACTATAACGGTCCTATGGTAGCGAAATTCCTTGTCGGGTAAGTTCCGACCCGCACGAATGGCGTAACGATCTGGGCACTGTCTCAACGAGAGATCCGGTGAAATTACACAACCGGTAAAGATGCCGGTTACTCACAGCAAGACGGAAAGACCCCGTGGAGCTTTACTATAGCCTGGTATTGGAATCGGGAATCACATGTGTAGGCTAGGTGGGAGACCGCCGCAAGGCGGTCGAAAGGTGAAATACCACCCTTGTGTTTTTTGGTTTCTAACCCGCCTCAACGGCGGGAACAGTGCTTGGTGGGTAGTTTAACTGGGGCGGTTGCCTCCTAAATTGTAACGGAGGCGTTCAAAGGTGCGCTTAGCCCGGATGGAAATCGGGCCTCAAAGCATAAAAGCAGAAGCGCGCTTAACTGGGAGACCTACAAGTCGAACAGACGCGAAAGCGGGATTTAATGATCCGGTCCGATCGAATGAAAGACGGACCGCTCAACGGATAAAAGTTACCCCGGGGATAACAGGCTGATCGCATCCAATAGTCCACATAGACGATGCGGTTTGGCACCTCGATGTCGGCTCATCCTATCCTGGGGCTGAAGCAAACCATCCATGTAAATGGATTATCTGCTTTCCCTTAAAGAAATTTAAGGGTAATCAAACAAGCCCAAAACGGTGAAGGCCATAATACAGTGTTTCAGGGAGCTGCAATTGCGTAATTCGCAGGTCCCAGGTAAAATATAATTATGGTTAATACCGTGGGAAAGGAAACTTTTGTAGCCGATCGAGCTTACTTGTCTGGTTTTCTTGATGGTGATGGTGCTATTATGGCGACCATTGAAAAGCATCAAGAAAAGAAATTTGGTTTTAGAGTTCGAATTGTTATCAAGATATCGCAAAAGGATGAAAATGCTTTGCGCTGGTTTCTTGATACGTTCGGTGTTGGCAAAATCAGGCAAAATATTAGATCGTTTGATTGGATAATCAAGAATCAAACTGATGCAAAATATTTGATTGATCTGATGCTGCCATATCTCAAAGCCAAAAAGAAACAGGCAGAAATAGCAAGAAGTATTTTGGAAGTTAACAGTGATGTTGATTCGAAAGATCAATTTCTTGCCATAGCTCGGTTAGCCGATTCATTGTCTTTTTTGAACGTTCGATCCAAAAATCGGCGGACAAATTATACAACAATGATCGAAGAAGTTTTCTCCCGTAACGACTGATCGCTGTTGTTTTTTGGCAACAAGCGTGAGATATAGTCAACTTCTTGACGTATCAGACGGCTTGCATCTACGCTCCGATTGGTGACAATCGTGAATATGATGAAGGTATAGTCTGGCACCCCAAGTAATTGGGGATTACAGATAGAGGTCCCAAGGGTCTGGCTGTTCGCCAGTTAAAAGGGTACGCGAGCTGGGTTCAGAACGTAGATAACATTGCGTTCTACCGCAGAAATGCGGTAAAATAAAGTTAGTAATAACTTTATTAATATCTGACTAATATCGGTGAAACCCTCCTTAAGTTTCAAACTGCTTAAAAGGGCAATACCGAGGGAAGTCGACTTTATGCTAGAAGAAGATTTAGCCTATGTAGCTGGATTTTTAGACGGCGACGGATGCTTGATGGCACAGTTGGTTAAGAGAAGCGGTTACTTGCGTGGATATCAAATTCGCTTAAGTATCGTTTTCTACCAAAAGGTGCAGAATATCGGACATCTTGAATGGCTCAAAGCACAATTCGGTGATGGTTATATTCGAAAGCGAAATGATGAAATGGCCGAATATACAATTGTCGGACTTGAGCCGGTTGGACGGATTCTACAGAGAATCTATCCTCATCTTCGTCTCAAAAGGAAACTGGCAAAATTGATATTGCAAATATCAAGAATGCCAAGAAAATTAACCATCGATAGATATCTTGAATATTGTCGACTGGTTGATGAAACCGCCAAGCTTACATATTCCAAAAAACGGACAACGACGGTAATGAATGTAATTGAATATCTGGAGAAACATAAAGTTTGACCCCGTAACGACTTAATTATGCATTAGGCAATCATAATTAGATCCCGCCCTGGCGGGATAATACGTCAGCCCTTCTTCCGAGACGTCGGAAAAGGTGAAGATATAGTCTGCGCCCCGAGAAATCGGGGAATTACGTGCGTGAGACAGTTTGGTCCTAATCTGCTGTGAGCGTGGAAACTTGAGTGGGTGTTCCCCTAGTACGAGAGGACCGGGGAGCGTGGACCTCTGGTGTACCTGTTGTCTGACTCTAAGGCAGCGCAGGGTAGCTATGTCCTAGTGGATAAGCGCTGAAAGCATATAAGTGCGAAGCCAGCCACAAGATTAGGTTTCTTAGATCCCTCAAAGATAATGAGGTTGATAGGCTCTAGGTGTGCGGCCAGCAATGGTCTTAGCCGGGGAGTACTAATTGATCGATTAAAATATTATTTTTGCTTGACTAGCAATTTTTGAACTTTATCCTCCGAATCAGGGCGATCTCGATGTGCGGTCGCTCGATTTGGAGAATACCGCAAAAATGCTATATGTTGGTGGTTATGGCGAAGTGGGTACACCTCTTCCCATTCCGAACAGAGAAGTTTCAGCCAAAGGCTGATCCGCCTTTGGCGGAAAGCCACAATTGTTAAAAAGGTTTTGTGTTGGTGATTATGCTGGCAGGGGTACACCTCTTCCCATTCCGAACAGAGAAGTTAAGCCTGTCAAGGCCGATGGTACTTGGACCGCAAGGTCCCGGGAGAGTAGGGCGTCGCCAACACAAAACCTTTTTTCTTTTATATAGCGCCGATGGTACTTGGACCGCAAGGTCCCGGGAGAGTAGGACGCCGCCAACATATAGCATTTTTTTTGTTTGTCCTATTGACAAAGTTGGAGGGTAGTCGTATAATGGTTTCAGATTTTGGCGCCAGGGGATCATTCCTGGCCCGGTTCAGCGGCGGTCGCCCCGCGACCGCCGGGAGGGGCCAATGGAACTCTCACTTGATGAGGTTAGTCTTCGCAAATTGCGTGATCTGCGCTATGGAGACGAAACTTTAGCCGAGGTGGCTCGGCGCTTGTTGGTTGAGGCGATCGAGAGTCGCCGACCAGCGGTTTCGACGATTAAGAAGAAGCGAACCCCTCGCCGGGGGTTGCGCGGCTGGATCCGCCGACTTCTTTGGCGGGGAGGGACGACCTATGTCCCAAACCCCGTCTGACTTTTCCGGCGGCGTCAGCCGCCCCTGTTCGGCTCGACCGTGCTCGCACGGCCGAGCCTTTTTGTAAAAAATAGGCCCCGCCAGCAGGGCTGGCGGGGCAAGCAGTCATTCCAGCTGATCCGATTCAGATCAGCTGGAATGTGGTTAGCGGCCGGGTTGGCGGAGGCATACCGGGCTAGCTCTCGGTCGGGAGACGCTGGGCAAAGATGCCGATGCTATCGTCGGCTTGATCGCGAGGCCAGCTGTTTCCTTGCAGGAACTGCTGCCTCCCGGCATCAACAATGCTCAGTGCTATCGACATGGGTCTCGCGTCCTGTCTTAACTCGTCTGATGTCCAGCCACCGAATGCCCAGGTGCGGGATTCATCCGGATAACCCAGCCAGTTGGAGGTTGGCTGGTTGAGCCCGATGTGGCAATCCAGCGCCGAGCAGGCAATGATGCTGGCTGTGGCCTCCGCCACGGAAACAGGCCCGTAGTCCTCCGGCAGTTGAGCGACGAGTTTGTCGTAACTCAGATAGCGGAGGCCTGGTGCCGGTGTCTTCAAAACCAGGTACCAACGGAATTGGAGAGGAGTCGAACTGCCGTATCCTCGATATTCACACCTAACGCTCTGACCGAGGTTGGTTTGATTGAGGTCTAGGAGCTGGCCAGCCAGGGTTGGTTTGTGGCCATACTCGCTAAGACCAAGGAGAGCGATGTGGCTCTCTCGGATTTTCTGCTCCGGGTAGAAGGGGCAGGGCGAGTCAAGCAGGCGTAGCGGCCAACCAAAGTTGGGGCACCGTTTGATCTGTTCATCAGTTGGAGAGGCGGCAAAGTACCTGGCCCAATGCCGCAGGCCGAAGTAACCATCCTTTCCAAGCACCTTGGCCACCCTGAGCTCGGCTGGGGGTAGGGTTGGGATTCCCTGGTTGGCGAGAAAAACACGCAGTCGGTCGGTCAGGATCTTGTCTTGGCGGAGCTGTGCCCAATAGCCCTCATTGAGACCGAACTCTGCAGCCATCTGGAGTGTGCTACTGATCTGACCCGGCGCTTCTGTCCACGTGCCCATCGTCTTTTCCCCTTCCTGTCTCGATTCCGCGGGCGAACCTCGACAGTGTTTCCCCTGGTTCCGCCAGAGGAGCGGTCCCGGCCTTTTTGAAAAGGTGAGCGCTTTAATCATCAGGATTGACAATTAAAACCCTCGCCTCTTTTATTCGGCTCAATCAAAGCATAATAGCTTCTCGCAGGAGCGGTATTATTTCGCCATAGCTCTTGGCGGCGGCACGATAAGCGCCCCGGCCCTTTTCGGTCAGGGAATAGACTTTCCGAACGCGAGCGCCAACGGAAAGTTCCAAAACATTTAAATATCTTCCTTTTAGGAGTTGGTCGAGGGCGGGATAGATAGTGGATTCCGTCGGCCGGCAGGTGCCCTCGGAAAGCTCTTCGACTCGTTTGACTATTTTGTAGCCATAACTCTCCTTATCTTTGTAGAGTACCTTTAAAAGAAAGAAGCGGATTAAGCCCTGGTTAATCAGTTTGCGCCAATAACCCTCAGATGTTAGATCCATTGCAAGCCAACCACTTTAATAGTACTTTTATTAAAACAGAAAAAGCCGAATTTCGGCATTTTTTGTCTTTGTTTTCCCTCGTTACCCGAAGTACTTTTAGCCTAACTGATAAAGCGATTGATGTCAAGAAAGTGCTTTAGTCAAAAACAAGGTAGTTTTTGGCGCCAAGAAGCATATCTTGAGCGTTATAGTCGTGAATGGCGTTATAAAGCGCGTCATAAGTATAGCGAAAACCCTCGCCGTTTTTGGTGCCGGGATCATTAGTGACAAAGCCATCTTGATCGTAGCCGGTTATAACCAGCATATGATAGTATGGTCCGCCGTTGCGAAAATTTGGGTTAGGCAGGATCTTTCCGGCAGCCGGGACGATAACGGGGCGGCCGGCGGCGATTTCTCGCTTAATATTATCAACGGAGATATCACGACCAACTCGGCCCGACTTTAGGCCGTAATAATCGGCGCCAATTTTGGCTAATTCGGCGATTGTGACATCCGCCCCGTATCCTCTGCTCTCTTCGTGGGCAACCAATGCTTTAATTTCGCGATCACCAGAATCCTTTGATTTAATTGTTGTCCCAAAGAGGTAGTGTTTGATCATAATAAGGCTAGCCTCTTCGCAAGCTTCGTCGTGGAGATAGTCCCAGACACCAAAGGGCGCTTGGACCAAAAACGGGACGGTAAGAGATTTTGTTGTCGGCAAGCTGTCCGGCTTGGGCGAATGTGTCTCATTGGGGTTCAAGTCAGGGCGGGGCGGCACCGCTACCTCTGTTTGAGGTGCTGACTCCGGTGTTGGCCCCGGTTCTTTTTTGGTCTCACGCAAGTAGAAAAGCAGGGCAACGATAGAGATTAAACCAAGCAATAACAGGGGGCTTAATTTTGATCGTTTTAGTCTCATACCAAATTCATTATGACAGAGATAATCTGACGGACAAGGGGCGAATTATCCCTTTGGGAGTTAACCCTTGGAGTTTGAGCTCTTACTTGGTATAATGGCGATAACCCTCATTTGGAATTAAAATATGAGAACGAAGATCTTTATCGACTTTGACGGTACTATCTTTGATACGACCAAGTTTCGGATCGGCCTTTTTGATATTTGCCGTCAGGCCGGCTTTAGTCAAGAGGAGATTGATGCGGCCTACAAAGAGTCTAATTTAGACTATAAATTTTCACCCAAGAAACACCTTGGTTCTCTGGGTCGATTTCACGAATACGATCGTCCGGCCGCCGAGCGGCGGTTGGCCAAACTCTATCAGCAAACGCCCGGGATGGTCTTCTCCGATGCCCTCGTTTTTTTGGAGCGCCTTGACCGAAACCGTCACAGCACCACTCTTTTTTCTTTAGGCGATGTCGAATTTCAGTCTCGCAAGGCGGAGAGTTGCGGTATTGGCAAGTATTTTGACGAAGTTTACTACACCGAGAAGCAGAAGTGGGAGGTAATGGAAGACCTGGTAGCGCCGGATGAGAAGTTTATCTTTGTTGATGATCGGGGCGATACGGTTTATGAAATCTCAAAACGGTTCCGCCACTCCTTCGCGCTGGAGATAAATCGTTTTAGCCACCCAACCGATCCAAACGAGCCGACAAAGAGCTATAATAATATTAAGATTAGAGATTTCTATCAACTGGAAAAGTATCTTGGGGCGATACCCGACACTGTTGCTGCCGTGTAATCAATGGAGCGAGATGCCGGAACTGCCTGAGGTTGAGACAATTAGAAGGGGATTGGAAAAGGTGATTGTGGGCAAAGAAATCGGAGCGATTGATCTTCTCTTGCCGCGGGCTTTTCTGGGCCGGGTTGATGACGTTCTCGGTGCCAAGGTTGAATCAATCAAGCGCCGGGCCAAGGTGTTGTGTCTGTGTCTGTCGGGAGACAAAAATCTTCTATTTCATCTCAAGATGACGGGACAGTTGATCTATCGCCAGAGGCCTGAGGCTGAAGGCCGAAGGCCGGGGGATATAGCCGGCGGGCACCCCTCCCATGATTGGCATGCGAATTTACCGAATGCCCAAACCCGGCTCGCGATAAATTTTGCTGACGGGTCCAAGCTTTTCTTTAATGATCTGCGCATGTTTGGCTGGTGCAAGGTTTTGTCGGACGCGGAGATTGAAAAGGTCTTTAAGGAGTATGGTCCTGAGCCTCTTCAATCTTCGGGCGATTTGAAACAGACCCGGAAGGCATTCACGGTTGAGTATCTTGTGAATCAGGCCAAGCGCCTACCAAAGCGCAAGATCAAGCAATTTTTGACCGACCAGGTAATCATTGCCGGCATCGGCAATATTTATGCCGACGAAATTCTCTTTGCGGCGCGGATATCGCCCCTGCGCAAAGCGAGCGACATTTCTCTCTCGGAGTGGCAAGAGGTTCACGATAACACCAGAGCAATTTTAGATTTAGCAATTAAGCACCGGGGAACAACCGATAGTGATTATGTTGATGCGGAGGGCCGGAGCGGCGGAATGCAGGATTATCTTAAGATTTACCGCCGGACCGGCGAGAAGTGTCCGGCAGGGTGCGGCGGTGCGATTAAACGGATCGCCGTTAGCGGCCGCGGCACACACTATTGTCCCGCCTGCCAACATTAAGCCGGAGGAGATCAGAAAGGAGAGCGCAATGTCAAGGATAGCTGCGGTCATTTTGGCCGCGGGGAAGGGGACGCGCATGAATGAGAGCGTCGCCTCGCCTATTCCTAAAGTTATGTTTGAGATCAATGGCGTCCCCATGATTCGTTTTAGCGTCGATAATGTTCGCCGGTCCGGATTGGTTGATATTTATCTGGTGGTTGGCTACAAACAGGAACTGGTACGGAAGTTTTTGGGCGAGGAGGTGAGGTATGCTGTTCAGGAGGAGCAGCTTGGAACCGGTCATGCTCTGGCCGCAGCCAAAGACCGGATTGAGGGAAAGTTCGGGGCCGTTTTCGTCTGCTATGGCGATATGCCGCTCTTTGGGAGTGAAACAATCCAAGATCTGATTCGGACGTACGAGGAGGAAAAGCCGACGATCGCCCTTCTCTCCGTTGATTTTGCCGAGCCGAAAAAATGGGCCTACGGGCGGATCATTCGCGAGAATAACGGCAATGTGGCCAAAATCGTCGAGCAGAAAGACTGCACGTTCGAGCAACTCGAAATTATTGAATCTAACACCGGAGTTTATATCTTTGATGCTGGTTGGCTGTGGGCAAACATTGCCAAAATTCAAACCAATAATGTTCAGAAAGAGTACTATTTAACCGATCTGGTTGAGATTGCCCGTTCCCAACAGAAGCGGGTTGTGGCAGTTAAGGTGCCCGACGAGAGAGAGGCGCTTGGCATCAACACGCCGGAGCAACTTGAAATTGCCAGAGAGGTCATCGGTGGGCGCCAAGCTAGCACCACTACGGTTTAACCATGAGCCACAAAACCGAGGGTATAATTATCAAGCGTCAGAACTTCTCCGAAGCAGACAGGATTTTGACGATTATGACTGAGCGTTTTGGCAAGGTTAGGGCAATTGCCCGGGGAGTCAGAAAGATTACCGCCAAGCTTGCCGGGAACCTCGAACCCTTTATGCTTGTTGGCCTGGAGCTTCATGAGGGTAAGACATTCTATACGGTCACGGGAGCCGGCATTATTGCTGACTGGCCGAATGTTCATATCAACTTAGGTAAGATGGCCGACGCTTTTTATCTTGGCGAATTGATTGACAAGTTTGAGTGGGAGCGCCAGCGCTCGCCCGAGGTTTTTGCGCTATTGCAGGAGATGCTTGCCACCCTTGACCGTGCTGAGACAAGTCTTGCGATGCGGGCGTTTGAGATTAAACTGCTCCATCTGGCCGGTTTTGTGGGTGATCTCTTTGAGTGTATGCACTGCCGGAAGAAGCTCTGTCCGGAGGAGAATTATTGGGATGGCGAGGAGGGTGGCATTATCTGCGGTCGCTGTCAGAGTATTTATCATCATGGCAGTGCCGTCTCAAACGATCTGATTAAACTCTTGCGCTTATTGGTCGAAAAGGGTTTTGAGCCCATAGGGGGTATTAAGGTCTCTGCGGCTGTCGCTGGGGAGGCGCGCACTGTGCTCTCGATCTATCTCAAGCATGTTCTCGAATCTGACCTCAAGACGGAGCATTTCAGGCAAGCACTGGAAAAAAACCCATTATTTTGATAATATAGCCTTAGAACCTTAGGACAAAGGATTTTTGTGCCGAACCAAAAAGACAATTTACCATCCTTCGCCTCCTCCTCCGCTCAAGCTGCGGAGGGCAGGAAGGCTTCGGACGGCAAGATGGAGAAAATCGTCTCCCTCTGCAAGCGGCGGGGTTTTGTTTATCCGGCCAGTGAAATTTATGGCGGCTTCGCCAATACTTTTGACTATGGACCACTCGGCGCAGAGATGAAGAAGAACATCAAAGACGAATGGTGGAAGCGTTTCGTAACCGGGCGGGACGATATCGTTGGTCTCGACTCTGCCATTATCCAAAATCCAAAAGTTTGGGAGGCATCGGGACACCTTTCCTCATTCTCTGATCCTTTGGTGGAATGCAAGAAATGTCATCGGAGGTTTAGGGCTGATAAGATCAAAGAGATAGAAGCAAAATTTCATCTGTCTCCTCGAGATGTGTCTGACAGGTCGAAGCTGGATTTGATGCTAGAAGAAAGAGCCATGATTTTTTGTTCTGAAGGCGACGGTCATGAATGGACAGATGTTAAACAATTCAATTTAATGTTTAAGACCTATGTTGGTGTCACCGAAGATTCAGCCTCCACGGCTTATTTACGGCCGGAGACGGCACAGGGAATATTTGCAAATTTCCAAAACGTTTTACAGTCAACCCGGATCAAGATACCCTTTGGCATAGCGCAGATCGGTAAGGCCTTCCGTAATGAGATTACCCCGGGCAATTTTATCTTTCGGACTCGAGAGTTTGAGCAAGCCGAAATTGAATATTTTGTGAAGCCGGACAAAGCAGAATCAGAGAAGAGGTATCGATATTGGATAGAAGAGATAGAGAATTTTTACATCGACTTGGGCCTCAAAAAGGCTAATATAGAGATTCGCGAGCATGCTAGGGAAGAGCTCTCCCACTATTCGACGGGTACCTCCGATATCGAGTACAATTTCCCCTTCGGCATGTCGGAACTGGCCGGTATCGCTCAGCGAACCGATTATGATTTGGGGCAACACGAAAAGTTCTCCGGCCAGGACCTTAAATACTTTAACGAAGAAACAGGAGAGAGGTATCTGCCCTACGTGGTGGAGCCCTCGCTGGGAATAGAGCGGGCGATGCTGGCCTTCCTGGTTGACGGCTATGATGAATCCGATGGCACCGATGGCCGGGCCGAAGGGGAGGTGACGCTGCGCCTTCATCCCAGACTTGCTCCGATCAAGGTTGGCGTTTTTCCTCTTGTTAAAAAAGAGGGTTTGCCGGAGATTGCCGGCAAGATTGCTGCCGATCTGCGCCGTGCCGGCACGACCGCGTTCTACGATGAATCCGGTTCGGTTGGCCGCCGCTACCGCCGCCAGGATGAGATTGGCACTCCTTGGTGTGTCACAGTTGATTTCGATACACTCAAAGATAATACTGTCACTCTTCGCGACCGCGACACGATGAAGCAGGAGCGAATCAAAATCTCGGAAGCGATATCGTCTATCCAAGGCAAATTGAAGTAAGAAGTAGATCGGCTCTCCCGCCAGAATCATTGGGTTATCGACCTTGATTTTTGCTTTTGTTGCTCATATAATAGTGAAAAATCTGGAAGGGGGTGCAAGGTGGCAGTTGATATGGTTGTCACCATCAGGCTGGCTGGCGGTCAATTCGGCGATCCTGAATCGATCATGCGTCTCGATGAGGCGGTTCGGGGAGCACTTAAGGGGGAGGTCGACGCGATTACCGTCGACATCAAGGGGCTCGAGGAGGTGACCGAGGAGGGTTGGCGGGCGCTCGACAACTCCCAGCGGCGGCGACCAGAGAAGGTGGAGCTGATCGGACTCGGACATCATCCTGGACGCCCGGAACATCTCCGGCAACGATGTGCCGCTTAACCAGCGGCATCGCCATCTCGTTTTGGGGCAAGCGAAGTGATCGCTGCCCCATTTTTTTATTTGGGGACGAGTTTTTTTATATTATTCACAGCTTTATCAACATTCTTATCCACAGGAAAGATGGGGAACCGGTGTTGACGGCGGCGCAAAAGACGCTTAATATGGAAAAAGGTGGGAAGAAGTGGGTGAAAGTGGTAGTAATGTTCATTGGCGAATACTCTCACACAATCGACGAGAAGGGCAGGGTGGCGATACCGGTCAAGTTTCGCGCCAAGCTTGGCGGCGGTTGTGTTGTTACTCGAGGACTAGATGGCTGCCTTTGGGTTTATCCGGAAAGCGAGTGGCAGAAATTGGCTGAGCGGATTGCCGAACTGCCCATTACCCAAAAAGACGCTCGGAGTTTCGCCCGCCTAATGCTGGCTGGAGCGACAGATGTGACTCTCGATCGAACCGGCCGCATTAATTTACCCTCATACTTAAAAAACTTCGCGAACATTAAAAATAAGGTTGTTATTACGGGTGTGTACGATCGCTTAGAGATTTGGCCGGAGGGGGGCTGGAGCGAGTTTAAGAAGGGTATGGAGGAGAACTCGGAGACGGTGGCTGAAAATCTGGCCGAAATCGGCTTTTAATTGGTTTGGATCGATAGCCAGCAAAAAAGTTTTCGCTTGTATCGTGCGGAGGAGGGCAAGTGAAAACACTAAGTCGCAGGACTTAAAACAAAAAACTTTGGGATGAATTGTACCCAAGACAAAAAGCTGGCTACCGATCTAAGTTAATAAATCTGAACAATTAGGAGGGTAAGCAAGTGAGTCGAGTTTTAGCTTTGGGGGCAGTAGATCGCAACTTCTCCGGCCGGCGCAACAAGACGGTTAACCGCGAGATCACAATCGGACCAACGGCGATTAAGTTTATTACAATCGCTATTTGTGCGATCTTGGCTTTAATATATCTGACGCAGGCCACAGCTGGAGCCAATCGCAGCGTCAAGGTGCGTGACTTGGACAACAAGCAGGCCCAACTTGAATTAGAGCGAGAAAGATTGGAGGCGGAACAGGCTCGCTTTAAGTCGCTGGAGGCAGTCAAGCAGGGAGCGGAGGCGGCTGGCCTGCAGCAGGTCCCCGGCGTAGAACATCTAAATTAGTTATGTCTGCTGATTTCGAAAGACTGATTAAGGGGCGCCTGACATTTATGGCCGCACTGATTATGATGGTCTCGGTGGTTATGGTTTGGCGTTTGTTTGATATTCAGGTTGTCAGGCACGAGCACTATTTGGCTCAAGCTCAGGATCAGCAGCGTTTTGAGAAAATCGAACTGGCCGAGCGGGGCCGCATTTATGTTCATGATTCTTACGTCGATCCCGACCGCTATTATCCACTCGCCTTTGATGTCAAGCGTTTTGCGGTTTGGGTGGTGCCGCGGAATCTTAAGGACAAGACGGAAGCGGCTCGTCGGCTGGCCGGTCTGTTGGCTTTACCTGAGAATGAGATCTTTTCCCAGATTAATAATGATAAAATTTATATTCCGCCGGTTAAGCGAGGATTGAGCTTAGACGAGGCAAATAGAGTCAAGGGTGAAAAAATTAGCGGCGTGCTTGTCGTGCCCGAATACAGCCGCTATTATCCTGAAGCGACCCTGGCATCACACCTCTTGGGTTTTGTCAACGCAGAGGGTGACGGTAAATACGGCTTTGAGGGTCACTATAATGGTGAGCTCAAGGGCTTGGCCGGGGAGGTTCGGGGAGAGAAGGATACTCTTGGCCGGGTCATCAATCTGCTTGAACAGAAAAACCCCCGTGATGGCACCAGTTATGTTTTGACAATAGACCGATCGGTCCAGTTTTTTGTCGAAAAGAAGCTATCGGAGGGAATAGAGAAGTATCAGGCAGATAGCGCCTCGGCGGTGATCCTGGATATCGAAACAGGCGGTGTTGTGGCGATGGCCAGCCGGCCGACCTATGACCCAAACAACTTTCGCGAGCAGGCCAAGGCTGACGCCGGCCTGTTTGTCAACCCTGTCATAGCCCACCTCTACGAGCCGGGGAGCGTTTTTAAACCGATGGTAATGTCGGCCGCACTTGATGCCGGCGCGGTCACGCCAGAGACAAAAAATACCTTCGGGGCCTCCGCGGTGGTTGACGGTTATGAAATTCATACGGCTGAGAACAAGGCCTTTGGCGAGGAGACAATGTCTCAGATTATTGTGAATTCGGATAATGTCGGTATGGTTTGGGTTTCAGAGAAGCTGGGTAAGGAGAAGCTCTATGACTACATTAAAAAATACGGTTTCTTTGAGAAAACCGGCATTGATTTGGACACTGAGGTCAACGGTTACTCTCCGCCGCTAAAGCACTGGAGGAATATCAATCGCGCCACCATTGCTTTTGGTCAGGGCATATCAATTACGCCGCTGGGGTTGGCGGCCGCCTATGCAACCCTGGCAAACGGCGGCGTTTACATCTATCCCCGTCTGGTCGATAAAATGATCTTACCGGATGGCACGGAAAAGAAGATTGAAAAACAGGAGGGGGAGCGTGTGGTCAAGACAGAAACGGCAAAACAGATTGCGGAGATGCTGGTTTTGGCTGTTGACGAGGGCCACGGCTGGCGAGCGGGTGTTCCCGGGTATCGGGTTGCCGGTAAGACTGGGACGGCCCAGATTCCCAAGCCTGAGGGCGGTTACGAAGAGTTGGAGAACGGTTTAGGGATCTTCAACCACAGTTTCGCCGGCTTCGCACCAGCCGATTCGCCGAAGTACGCTATGGTCATAAAGCTTGAAAAGCCCAAAACCGCCCGTTACGCCGAGAACACCTCGGCCGAACTCTTTGGAGAAATATCCTCATTTCTGCTAAACTACTATTACAGAGTGCCGCCAACAAGATAAGATGAAGAAATATTTCCTGAAAATCATTCAGATTGTTCTTGGGAATTGCGCCAGGAGAGTGATCGACAAGTTCGATCCTTTTATTATCGGGGTCACCGGCTCGGTGGGCAAGAGTTCGACAAAGGAGGCGATTTACGCTGTGCTCTCGCGCGAGTATGGTCGGGATGTTTGGTGCAGTCAAAGCAACTTGAATAATGAGATCGGCTTGCCGCTGGCCGTGCTCGGTTTTGAGAAGACGCCATCAAGGCTCTCTTGGCCGATCTTTCTGGTGCGGGCGTGTGTGCGCTCATACGGTTTTCGAACTTACCCAAAATATCTTATTCTGGAGTACGGAGTTGACAAGCCGGGTGATATGGATTACCTCCTCTCGATTGCTAGGCCCAATTTGGCCATGATTACGGCGGTCTCGTTAGCTCATTCGGCTAACTTTGCCAAGGAGGAGGAGTACTACGCCGAGAAGAGGAAGATAGCGGCCGGCACCAAGGGGGGCGGTCTTACTATTGTTAATGTCGATGATGCCAATCTTGCTTCTTGCCGGGAATGGCCAAGAGAGATTAAGGCGGTCGGTTTAAGTCGAACGAGTGCTGACTATTATGCCGAAGCAATCAAGTTATCGCTTAGCGGAACCGATTTTCGCCTCTCTTGTCCCGGCCACAAAATATCAATCAAATCCAGGCTTTTGGGTTATCAGATGATTTACCCCGCCCTTTTTGCCTTTGCGGTGGCAAATTTTTTGGATATCTCTCTTCTTGGGGTTGGTAAATCGCTCGAGGGCGTTAAGCCCTTACCTGGCCGAATGAATTTGTTTTTGGGATTAGGGGACTCTTTAATTCTAGATGATACTTATAACGCTAACCCCCGGTCGGTCGCGGCGGCCCTCGATTTTGTGGCGGCGGTTAAATATTCTGACCGCAAGATTGCCATTATCGGTAATATGAATGAGCTTGGCGATCGGACGACAGGTGCTCACAAAGAGATTGGGCAATATGCTCGAGGTAAGGTTGATCTGGCAATCTTTGTTGGGCCAAACGCGTCGGTGATGGCCGAGGGTTATGGCGATCCCAAAACCGTCGAAACCTTCTCAAATCGATCAGAAACAATTGCCGCATTGCCCGGCTTGGTTCGGCCCCATGATCTTATTCTGGTTAAGGCCTCGCAGAACGGCAATTACTTTGAGGAGATCGTTAAGTTATTGTTAAAGAGTCCGCGGGATGCGGCAAAGCTTGTCAGGCAAAGCAAAGGGTGGATGAAGATAAAAAATCAAAAATATAAGGAGTGATGATGGAAATTTTGCTTATCTCAACCGAGGACGTGTCAAGGATGCTCTGGTTGGCGTTGGGGGCATTTGCCATTGCCTTTATTATGACTCCGGCTTTTACCAATTTTCTCTACAAGAATAAGTTAGGCAAAAGGATTCGCGATAGCAAGGATGCGCCGATCTACACCGCCTTGCACGCCAAAAAATCCGGTACACCGACAATGGCGGGATTACTCGTCTGGGTCACGGTTGCTCTGCTAACGCTGGTGTTCAATCTTGAGCGTTCCGCCACTTGGCTGCCGCTGTTTTGCCTGGCGGCAACGGGTGTTGTCGGGGCGATTGATGATCTCTTGAACGTTAGGGGTATCGGTGAAAAGGGCGGCGGTTTGCGTTTCCGCCATAAGTTTCCCGTCTATTTGGTTATTGCTTTGGCGGGGGCGTGGTGGTTTTACTCTAAACTTGATTGGAATTCGATTCACATTCCGGCGCTTGGCGATTACATTATCGGCTGGTGGTACGTGCCGCTCTTTGTGGCGGTCTTGGTCTGGATGGCTTTTTCCGCCAATCAAGCCGACGGCCTTGATGGGCTCGCTGGCGGGATCTTTGCCTTCTCTTATGGGGCGTTCGCTCTCATTGCGCTGACTCAGGGAAAATCCGAGTTGGCCGCTTTTTGCGCCACCGTTACGGGCGGTCTACTCGCTTTCTTGTGGTTCAATATTCCTCCCGCCCGATTCTTCATGGGCGATACCGGCTCGATGGCGCTGGGTATGACGCTCGGGGTCATTGCCTTTCTGACCAACTCCGTTGTGGCACTGCCAATTATCACTCTTGTCTTTATGATCGAGGGTTTAAGTTTTGTTGTCCAGTTTCTCTCCAAGAAACTGCGCCATGGCAAAAAGGTGTTTCTCTCCTCACCGATTCATCATCACTTTGAGGCAATCGGTTGGCCGGAATACAAGGTCACAATGCGCTTCTGGGTTATCGGCATGGTTTCGGCCGTCGCCGGCCTTATCCTGGCACTATTAGGCCGAGGCAATTTTATTTAAGAGGTTTATATGAAAAAGTATGAAAACAAAATCACTCCCACTGTTTTTGAGTTTACTTCATATGAATTTAATCCCAAGAAAAAGCGGATTTTTTTTAATTATCGGATTAAATTTAAAAATAGGAGGTCTTTAGAATTTAGAGAAACAATTCTTTTGCCTTGCGTCCCAAAACTTAGAAATATTCCTAAGCCCGTTCTGGATAGTGCGCTCCAAGCAACCCACATAATATTAGGTACGAGCTATTTTAAACTCTACTGCCCACCAAAAATTAAGCTGTCATATCTTCTAAGTCCGGAGCAAGCCGAATTTTGGAACACCGTTTATAAAAGGGGTTTTGGGGAGTTTCTTTACCAAAACGAAATTGATCCGGCAAGTTTGCCTAAATTTCCCTCAGATAAGACACATAAAAATATTTCATACGGTCTTGAATTAAACAATAAGTCACTTGTTGGTGTCGGTGGGGGTAAGGACTCGATAGTTGTTGCTGAATTGCTAAAAGAGCAAAAGAAGCAATTTTCGACTTTTGTTGTCGAAACCGGTCGTCCAACTAAAATTATTGAAGACGTAGCAGATAAAATCGATGTTCCCCTATTAAAGATTTGTCGCTATCTTGACGAAAAGATATTTCAGCCCCACGAAGGTAGTTATAATGGCCACATTCCAATATCTGCAACCTTTGCTTTTCTTGGCCTACTTTCTGCTATCTTGTATGGCTACAAGTATGTCATCGTTGCCAACGAGCATAGCAGCAACTTTGGCAACATAAATTACAAAGGTCTCGATATTAATCACCAGTGGAGTAAATCTTCTGAGTTTGAAGAGCTGGTCCAGTCCTATACAAGAAATTTTATAACGCCGTCAATTGTCTACTTTTCAGCTCTTCGTCCGTTCTATGAAATTCGAATTGTTGAAATGTTTATCCGATACAAGAAATACTTCCCGATTTTTTCTAGTTGCAACAAGAGCTTTCTTGTTTCCAAGGATCGTCCGGAGGGATTATGGTGCGGTGAGTGCCCAAAGTGCGCCTTTATCTTTCTTTTATTCGCCGCCTTTCTTTCCAAAAAGGAATTACTGGCAATTTTTAAGAAAAATCTTTTCGAGGATGATAAGTTACTGCCGCTATTTGGTGACATTTTGGGTTTTGGCAAGATGAAGCCCTTTGACTGCGTTGGCACATTTGAAGAAGCCCGGGCTGCGCTTTATTTATCTAGAAAGAGGTTTAAGAACTCGCTTGTGACAGAGGAATATTTATCCTTAATTAAAAACCCCCGTGAAAAAATGAGTAATGTTTTTCGGACAAACCCTTCCCCCCTGATTCCCACAGAATTTAGGTTTTTGGGAGTGAAAAACGTTTTGATTATGGGTTATGCCAGGGAGGGCCAAATTACCCATCGTTATCTTCGGAAATTTTATCCTTGGCTTAAAATCGGTATTGCCGATAAGAAATATAATGAGAAGTATCTCTTAAAACAAAAACAATTTGACGCAGCAGTTAAAACTGTCGGGATGCCGCCTCGGCTTATTGAAATTCCTTATACTACGGCGACCAATCTTTTCTTTACCGAGATTAAAAAGCGAGGTAATAAGATTATTGGAATAACAGGCAGTAAGGGGAAAAGTACGACAGCATCGTTGATTTATACCATATTAAAAGAAGCTGGGCAGCCAGTTGAGCTGTGGGGCAATATCGGTGTCCCAATGTTGGGCGCCTTGTTAAAACCGGTTCGTAAAAAAACAATTTATGTTCTCGAACTCTCGAGCTATATGCTCGGCGATCTTGATAATTCGCCGAATATTTCTGTGGTGACGAATCTGTTTCCGGAGCACATGGATTATCATGGCGACCTTGAACGATATTACGGTGCCAAAAAAAATATCATTGCTTTTCAAATTGAAAAGGATTTCTTTGTTTATAATCAAAATAATTCTCGTTTGGTTGAATGGGCTGCAGGAGCGCGATCTCAAACCGCGCCCTTTGCGGCAAATATCCCCCTAAAAGATGACGAGATTCCTTTATTGGGGTCCCATAATCGCGAAAATATTAGAGCAGCTATTGCCGCATGTCGCATTCTCGGTATCTCGGATGAGACAATACGGCGAGCGATTAGATCTTTTCAGGCTTTGCCGCATCGGTTGCAAAAAGTCGGAACATTTAATGGTGTTACTTTTTACGATGATGCTATTTCGACAACACCGGAATCGACTATTGCCGCTCTTGAGTCTGTTCCTGGTGTTAAAACAATATTTTTGGGCGGCCAAGATCGAGGATATGATTTTACAGAACTGGAAAAAACCATTCGTTCATTGGGAATTAAAAATGTTGTCCTTTTTCCAGAAAGCGGCAGAAGAATTTTTAACTCGCGCCAATGCTTAAATATTTTTGAGACTTCGAGTATGGAGGAGGCTGTCCGATTTGCCTATCAAAATACGCCAACAGGCGGTGTGTGTTTGCTTTCTACAGCCTCGCCGAGTTATTCTGTCTGGAAAGATTTTGAAGAAAAAGGCAATGAATTTCAGTCTTGGGTAAAAAAATTGGAAATAGTGGATTAGATATATGGGTCAATCGCATCGACAACGTGGAGACTATTGGTTATCTCTGATCGTTTTTGCCCTGATCGCCTTTGGGCTGATTATGATATACTCGGTCTCTAAATACTATTCTCTCCAAATTACCGATGGACAGACCGATAAGTATTACTTGGTCAGGCAGTTGGTCTGGGCTGTGATCGGCCTGGTTGCCTGGTCGGTGACCCAATCTATCGACTATCGGTATTGGCGCAAACAGACAAAAACAATGTTCTACCTCACAATCTTTTTTCTTGTCCTACCCGTCTTTTTGGGCGGCGAACAGCGGCACTGGGTTGGGTTGGGTTTTGTCCAGTTTCAGCCGTCAGAGATTGGAAAGCTGACCTTTATCCTCTACCTTGCCGGCTGGCTGTCCGGCAAGGCTCCGGATCTCCGGGCAGTCAACCAGTCTTTTTTCCCCTTTCTCTGCATTATGGCGGCCGTCTCTCTCCTGATGCTGGTTCAGGGTGATCTGGGGACCCTCTCGATCTATATCGTGATTGCGACCACTATGTTTATCGGGGCCGGTTTTGCCCTCCAGCACTTTTTGGTTGGCGGGGCCCTGGCTTTCTTTCTGCTGTGGCTGGCGGTAAAGATTGAACCCTACCGCCTGGAGCGAGTTCTCACCTTTTTGAATCCCGAGCGTAATGTGCTGGGGGCAAGTTACCATATTCGCAACGCCCTTATTGCTATCGGCTCCGGCGGTCTTTTGGGGTTGGGCTTTGGCCAAAGCCGGCAGAAATATCTGTACCTGCCGGAGTCACACACTGACTCAATTTTTGCTATTATAGCAGAGGAGTTGGGTTTTGTCCGGGCGGTTTTTATCCTAATCTTGTTTGCCCTGATTGCGCTTCGGGGTCTAAAAATCGCCACCCAATCAACCGATCAATTTGCTCGCCTGACGGCGCTCGGCATCACCGCGTGGCTTTCGTTTCAAGCCTTTGTTAATTTGGGCGCAATGCTATCGATTATGCCTCTGACCGGAGTGCCTCTGCCCTTCATCAGTTACGGCGGCTCCTCGCTTATCTTCCTTCTTTCGGCCGTGGGTATTCTGGTTAATATCTCCAAGCATCAAGAAGCCTAAAATTTAACGGGACAGGGGGATTGCGATGAAAAAGAGAAAAATTTTGCTTGTCGGCGGCGGTACCGGTGGACACGTAGTGCCGATCTGGGAAATCTATAAAAAACTGACTACGGCCTCGAATAAGTACGAGGTTATTGTTGTTGGCGCCGGTACCGGGATCGAGCGGCACTTTTTTTCCTCGGCCAAAAAGTATTACGTTGTAAGATCGGGCAAGTTTCGGCGTCATCTGACTTGGCGCAATTTATGGGAACTGATTCTGTTTGGTTTTGGTCTTGTTTGGGCCGCTTATCTTTTTTTCAGGGAAAGACCGAGCGTGGTATTCTCCAAGGGAGGTTATGCCTCAATGCCGATTATTATTCTGGCTCGAATCGCCAAGATTCCCTATTTCATTCATGAATCGGATACCGAGATTGGTTTGACTAACCGGTTTGCCCAAAGCGGGGCGAGGAAAATCTTTGTTGGTTTTCCCCCGCAGTACTACCGCAACATTGCTCAAGACAGGCTTATTTTCAGCGGGCCGATTGTGCGGGAGTCGATTGGAGAGAGTCGCCAAGTCGAGCGGGAGACGTTTGGGTTTGGTAACAAAAAACCGGTAATTTTGATAACCGGCGGGAGCCAGGGCTCACTTCACATTAATAAAAATCTGGTTAAGATCTTGCCGGAGATTCTCCCTGATTATAATATTATTCACCAGACGGGAGAGAGTAGTTTTGATTGGGTTAAATCTTACCGGGCGACACTGCCGGCGCCGTTTCACGGCTCATACTTTGTCGCTGACTTTTTGGAGACGGAGGGCGGACGGGACCGGATGCTTGAGGCGATTGATCTGGCTGATCTGGTGATTGCCCGGGCTGGCGCTAACACAATATCAGAGCTAGCGGTAATGCGAAAACCGATGATTCTAATTCCCTGGAAACACGCCGCCGCCGACCATCAGCTTAAAAACGCTCAAATCCTGACCGAAGCAGGTGCGGCCATTGTCATTCCCGATGATGACCTGTCGCCACGGAGTCTTAAAGAAGCAATCGAGCGATCCTTCGCGGATAACCAAAGAGAGTTGGGGGAGATGTCGGCCAACGCCGCCAAAGTTTTTCCCTCTGACGGCCTGGAGGTGGTTTGCAAAGAAATTATCAAGATTGTTGGGGAGGGAAAGTGAAATTTGATCGAACCAAAAAAATCGACCTTATTATTACCGCCGCCATATTTATAATAGGGTCGATCTTGTCTTATTGGTTAAAGTTAAAGCCGCTCATGGTGTTTATTGTCGCCCTAATCCCGCCTTCCGTTTACTTGTGTCTTAGAGAAAGAAAGAATTTCAAAAAACTAATTGTTGCTACACTTATTTTCGGTGCCGTTTTCGGGTTTATTTTTGATTTTATTGTCACTTATAATCTTGGTTGGATTGTTGCCGACCTGGTTATCCCTTACAGAATATTCGGTTTTTATCCGGTTGATGATATTTTCGGTTTTATGATAATGACATTTGCCATTGTTGTTTTCTATGAGCATTTTTTGGATGAATATCGAAGTAGAAAGATATCGCCCCATTTGCAGAGAGCACTTCTTCTGTCGCTGGTTGTGCTCACGGTAATAGTTTCTTTGTATTTAATTAATTCGGCGTTCTTGGAGATTCCATATGTCTATCTTATTACCGGTCTTTTGGCTATTATTATTCCAGTCCATATTAGTGTTGCTAAGCCCAGGTTTATTAATAGATTTATAAAGATCACCCTCCCTTTCTTCTTCGTTTGGTTTGTAATAGAAATTATTTGCCTGAAAACCGGCGGTTGGTTTTTTCCCGGTTAGTATATCGGCGTGGTCGAAATTTTTAGCACGATATTTCCATTGGAAGAGTTTGTTTTCTGGTTTATGCTTTATGCGGCCACAATTGTTTCATACTATGAGTATTATGAGGACGATTTACGATAAGGAATGACTAATGGTAATCAAAGAATCTTACAATTATGCCTTTATAGATGGACAGAATTTGAATCTGGCTATTCGAGGTATGGGTTGGAAGCTAGATTTTAAGCGTTTTCGAGTCTATTTGAAAGAGAAGTATGATGTTGAGAGAGCCTATTATTTTATCGGCTATCTTGACACAAACAGTGTATTGTATAAATCACTTCAAGAGGCTGGTTATGTTTTAATTTTTAAACCGGTCTTAATAAATAAAGATAATAAGGTTAAAGGTAATTGTGACGCAGAGCTAGTACTTCATTCGATGATTGAATATTCAAATTACAAAAAGGCTGTTATTGTTACTGGTGACGGCGATTTTTATTGTTTAGTTAATTATTTAAAAGAACAGGAAAAACTAAAAACAGTGCTAGTGCCTAATCGCCACAAGTATTCTTCTTTGCTAAGAAAAGCCGGAGAGGGCCGGTACATCGCCTTTATGAATGAATTAAGACCAAAATTGATCTATAAAAAGAAAAGGACCCCTTAGGGACAAAACCCGTTTGGAGCCTTTTCGTCGTAATTCTACTACCATCATATATCAAATGATCAAGAATTGTCAAGCGAAACGGCGGAACAGAAACATCAGTGTTATATACTTGAGGGAAACATTATGAAATATCATTTTGTTGGTGATCAGGGAATTTCGATGCGGGGGCTTAAGGAGTATTTGCGAGACCAGGGACATGAGGTTTCCGGATCGGACTTAAAAACGGGTGGCCATCGGGCGGGAAATGTTACACCCGATATTGATGTGGCGGTGCGAACATCAGCGGTCAGCCCGGGTTCGCCCGGCTGGGTTGAGGTCGAGGCGGCCAAAGGGTTGGGCATCAAAGTAATCAAGCGCTCTGAGCTGTTGGGCGAGATAACCAGAGGCAAAAAACTGGTGGCGGTTTCTGGAATGCATGGTAAAACTACTATCACCGCTCTGGCCGGTTTGATAATGATCGCCGCCGGGCTTGATCCGACGGTTCTGGTGGGCGAGGAGGTGCCGGCTCTTGGCGGCGTTCTCCGAATTGGCAAATCAGATTGGTTTGTGGCGGAGATTTGTGAATACGACCGGAGCTTTCTTGATGTCGCTCCGGAAATACTAATTTTGACTAACATTGAGGAAGAACACCTTGATACTTACCCGGGCGGTTTGCCGGAGATTAAATCGGCCTTTATTGATTATATCAAGCGAGTAAAATCGGAGGGCGCTATTATTGCCTGCGCCGATGATGCTAACATTGGGGAAGTAATATCGAAATCGAGCTGGCAGGGCAGGCTGATCTGGTATGGTTTCGGCTCGGAGAAATACCGGAGCCTTGATGCCAAGTTGGCCCTACCGGGCCGACACAATCTCCAGAACGCTCTGGCGGTTATTGCGCTGGCTGAATTGCTAAAAATCGACCGCAAAGCGGCAGAGGAAACAATCAGCCAATTTAGAGGCGCTCATCGCCGCTTCGAGCTAAAGGGTGAATACGAAGGCGCTCCGGTAATTGATGATTATGGCCACCACCCGACGGAAATTGGGGCAACAATCAGTGCTTTGGCTGAACGCTATCCCGACAAAAAGAAGACTGTCGTCTTTTGGCCGCATCAGTACAAGCGGATTAAATCCCTTCTCGGTCAGTTCGCGCAAGCATTTAGCGGGGCTGATGAAGTTATTTTAAAGCCGATCTACTTTGTGCCGGGACGGGACGAAAGGGTTGATGTCAGCTCAGACGATCTAGCCAGCAAGATTAACGAGGGCGGCGGCAAGGCGATGGTTATGAGCAATGATGATGAGATCATACGGTATCTTAAAAAGAGATTAAACGAAGAGAGCGTTTTGCTGACAATCGGCATCCCGCCGGTGTATAAAATTGCCGACACCTTACTGGGTTTAAAATAGTATGATTGATGTTGGTCTTGAATTAAAAAAACGTCTGGGTGATCGCCTGCAAGAGAATATCTCGCTAAGGGATCATAACTGTTTTGGTGTTGGGGGCGTGGCTGACTACTTTTGTGTCGTTTCGGATATTGATTCGCTTGCTCAGGTTGTGGGGTGTGCCAGGGACTTGAGTGTTCCCCATATAGTTTTGGGCGAGGGCAGCAGCGTTGTGCCATCAGACTCCGGGTTCGCCGGTCTCGTGATTAAAAATAAGAGCAGCAACGTCGTTTTTAGCGTTGCTTCTTCGGAGGTACTTGTTGACTCGGGTATATCATTGGCAAACCTGGTTAATTTAGCCGCAAGCCGAGATTTGGGCGGTCTGGAGTTCTTGGCGGGAATGTCCGGGACGATCGGCGGGGCTCTCTATAATAATTATTCAAGCTCTAATTTTTCAATTGGCGATTTTGTTAAATCGGTGACCGTGTTAACAGAGCAGGGCGGCAAGATGATGATCTGCAGCTACCCTAAATCATGGATGGAGTTTCGTCCGCACAGCTCCCGAGCAAAAACAAGCCGAGGTTTTCATCCGGTTCTGCTCACTGTCCGCTTGCAATTAACCAGGAGACGAAAAGATGAGATTTTGCGGATTTTGCGGGACAACTATCGTGCCCGAAAAAATCCCCAAGAGGGTCACGCCCTGAAACAGGTTTTCCTGGAGCCGGAGTCGTCGCTGGGTTTGGCTCTGGGCTCGGTTTTGGCCAAAGTTGGCGCCCGGCGATTTCGTGTCGGGGGAGTATCGGTTTGTCGCCAAGATCAAAATTCGTTTATTAATCGTAATCGCGCGACTGCCGGCGAGGTTAGAACCTTGGCTGACCGCTTGCGCTGCGCCGTCAGCGAACAGTGCGGCTTTTGCCTTAAAGAGAGAATTGAATATATTGGTCGATGGTGAGGAGGGAAATTTTCAAAAGAAAGAGATCGCTTGCAGCTAAAAGAGACTATGTGGCTCCGGCTGTTTTTGGTGGTCAAGGCGGGGCTGAAAGAAGCGGGACAAAACTATTTTCTCGTTTACCCCAAAAGTTCTTACCGCTCGCTGGCATAACTGTTGTTGTCTATCTCTTTTTCTTTTCACCCAAGTTTGCGATTAAAGATGTTATTGTGGAGGGAAATGAGTTTGTCGCGGCCGAGCGTATCGTTGAACGCGTTCCGGTCGGGCGTAATATCTTCCTTTTTAATTTAGCCGATTGCCGCGAAGATATCCTGGCAAACCTCCCGGAAATCAAGGATGTTGCAATTTATCGCGGCATTCCGAATGCGGTCAAATTAGTTGTTCTGGAGAGGGATGGCCGGTTAATCTGGGAGAGCAACGGCGTGCGCTACCTGGTCAGTACGGGGGGGGAGGTTGCCAGAAAGATTTTACCCGAAGAGGAAGCAGGGTTTGCCGTCTATCCCCGGATTGTTGATAGGCGCAACTTTACCGTGACGCCCGGAACGGCCCTGGTCTCGCCGAACTTTGTCAGCTTTATCACAAATCTCCATGAACAGTTTTTTGATAACACTAACATTAAGCCAACATTTTTCGAGATTGATGAAACAACGTTTGATGTTGTTCTTCACACCGAGGCCGGTTTCAGTGTAAAATTTAATTCTATGCGGGCCAGCCGGAAGCAGCTTGAGGACCTAAAGAGGGTGCTGGTGGCTAAACGGCCGGATATTCGCGAGTACATCGATTTGCGAATAGACGGTTGGGCGTATTATAAATAATCGAGGCAAAGGTGGCGAAAACTCTTCGAAAAATTACTTTGTCGGGGCGGGCAAAATGGTTAGTCAAGCCGAGAAAGCATCGCGACATAGTTGACCAACTGCTTGTCAACAGAGGTGTTGATCTGGCACAAAAACAGGCTTTTCTTGAAGCCGATTTTAACACCGGTCTCTTTGACCCTTATCTCTTGCCGGATATGGACAAGGCGGTAAAAAGAATTATCCGGGCAGTTGAGACGGGGGAGAAGGTTGGTATTTTTGCCGATTATGATGCCGACGGCACACCGGGGGCCGCGCTTCTCTATAAAACTTTTACCAAGATTGGTCTTCGCTCGGAGGTCTTTATTCCGACCAGAGAGGATGGTTACGGCTTGAGCCAAAAGGGGATCGACCATCTGGTCGGCAAAGGTTGTCGGGTTATTGTCACCGTTGATTTGGGAATTAGAAATGAGACAGAGGCGGTTTATTGCCAAAACCAGAAGGTTGACCTGATTATCACAGACCATCATCTCATCGGCGATGAGATCCCCCGAGCCTTCGCTGTCATAAACCCAAAGTTAGTGAATTCCAAATATCCCTTCCCCGATCTTTGCGGTTGCGGCGTGGCGTATAAACTGGTTTGGGCACTATCTAAGCACTATCCCAAGATTAGTGAATCATTTCTAAAGTGGAATCTCGATTTGGCGGCGATATCAACGATCTCCGATGTTGTGCCGCTGATTTCGGAAAACCGCGTTATTGCCAAGTATGGTTTATGTGTTTTGCGAAAAACCAGGAATAAGGGCTTGCGGCACCTTTACCGGTTTGCCGGTATTGATCCGGCGGCAATTAATACTTACGCGGTCGGCTTTCAGATCGGGCCGCGGATTAATACGCCCGGGCGAATTGATCGCGCCACAAAGTCGTTTGATCTCCTGGTGTCGGATGAATCAGCGCAACTAATCTCTCTGGCCGGGTGGCTAAATGCCAAAAATGTCGAACGCCAGCGAGCTATGGAGAAGTTATACGCCGAAGCAGAAGCAATAATTGAAGAGGAAGATTTAAGCAAGAAAAAAATAATTGTTGTTGATGGCGATTGGAATAAGGGAATTTTGGGGCCGCCGGCAAGCCAGTTGGCTGAAAAATATCATCGTCCGGTTATCCTTTTTGCGCGGGCGGGAGAAGAATATCATGGCAGTGCCAGAAGTATCTCCGGCGTCAATATAATCGATATCTTGGAAAAGGTTGGCCATTTAACATTAAAGTTTGGCGGTCATGCCGGCGCGGCCGGGATCACTGTTGCCAAATCCGGCTATCGCCGTTTTTGCGACGGTGTTGCCCTGGTCTCCGATCAGGCCATTTCCGAGAGCAAGCTTGTACCCTCAATGGGTATTGATTGCGAGCTAAGTGCGGATGAGATGACACCGGACACGGTAAATAAAATAGCGCAGATGGAGCCATTCGGCCTGGGCAACCCCAAGCCGATGTTTGCTCTGATGGGGGTTTTAATTAAAAACCCTCGTTTTGTTGGCAACGACCGGCAACATTTTAGCGCTTTGGTCGAGAAGGGTAAATTTTCTTTTAAGGCAATAATTTTTAATTGTCAAATCGAGGAAAGTATCATACAAAGTAATATATTGTATGACATAATATTCTATTTAGAAATCGATAGCTGGAACGGCCATAATAGGGTATCATTAAATGTTGTAGATCTTAGGGAGCATCGGGAATGAAATCTAAGTCGCGCAAAATTTATCTTTGCGACAGTTGCGGCAATGAGTTTCCGGCCTGGTCGGGGCAGTGCCAGGCTTGCGGCGCCTGGAACAGCATTGCCGAGATGATTATTCCGGAGATGTCGCAGTCGGGGCAGAGCATCCAGAGTGTATCCGGGCTGGAATCAATGAAGTTGGCTGAGGTTAAGCTGGAGAAGAACAGTCGAATCGCAACGCGAATTGGTGAATTTGATCGCGTTCTCGGCGGCGGCATTGTGCCGGCCTCAATAATCCTGATCGGCGGTGAACCGGGCATTGGCAAATCCACGCTTCTTTTGCAAACCTGCAATAATGTTTCCAACTCTCTTTATGTCAGCGCCGAGGAGTCTTTGGGCCAGATTAAGGAGCGGGCGAATCGCTTGGGGATTAATTCGGGCCAGATTGAATTGGCGGCAAGCGGTGATCTGGCCGCGCTTGAAGCAAAAGTGCTAACAAATAAATCGGATCTCATAATTATTGACTCAATTCAAACGGTTTATCTTAACTCGATCACTGGAACAGCCGGGAGTTTGATGCAGGTTCGGGAGTGCGGCATTTTTCTCCAACGGCTAGCTAAAATTTCGGCCATTCCCATTATTATTGTTGGTCATGTCACCAAGGATGGTTCCCTGGCCGGTCCGCGGATGCTTGAGCATATTGTTGATGTCGTGCTCTACTTTGAGGGCGACCGGTACCGGGATGCGCGGATTCTGCGGGGTATTAAAAATCGCTTTGGGGCCACAAATGAAGTCGGGATCTTTTCGATACAAGACAGGGGATTGGTTGAGGTAAAAAATCCCTCGGAGATATTCCTGGCGGAATACCGAAACAATCCCGGTAATATCGTTACCGTTGTCCTTGAAGGAACTCGACCCATCTTGGTTGAGGTGCAAGCACTGGTGGTGCCAACCCGCTTTGGTTATCCCAAGCGAACGAGCTCGGGCTTTGACTTGAATCGCCTCAATCTTCTGGCAGCGGTAATCAGTAAGACAACGCCGATCAATCTCAGTAATGCTGATATTTATCTCAATGTTATCGGTGGTATGAAGTTAAATGAACCGGCAGCCGATTTGGCGGTCTGCGCCGCGATGATCTCTTCGCATAAAAACAGACCCCTCGCTAAGGGCCTGGTTCTCTTTGGTGAAGTTGGTCTTTCCGGCGAGGTTCGCTCCGTTACCCGCCAATCCGATCGCGAAAAAGAGATCAAGTCGCTCGGTTACACTACCCCGCCCAAGCCCGAAAATCTCTCTGTTCTCATTAGTCAATTAAATTAATGATGATATTTTTAAGGCAAGGTGGAGAAGGTGCTCTCCTCGGAGGCGGTGGTGTTGCCGCCGGCGTCGGTGGAGACGGCGCGGTAATAGTAAATCGTGTTGGTCTTAAGGCCGCCCAGCGAGACAGCGTGGCTGGTTGTTAACACCTGGGACTTGATCGAGGAGCCGCTGTAAGCGGCCAGGGAGGCGCGGGGGGTGATGTCGTAAAATATTTGCGAGGTCGACTCCTCGTTCGTGAGCCAGGAGAAGGCCGCGGAGATACGGGAGGGAAGAACCGTAAGGCCGCTGATAACCGGCGGGGCGGAGTCCTTGGCGGTAGTAAATTTTTGCTTGACCTGATTAGTATTGCCGTATTGGTCGGTGGCAATAGCGGTAATTTCGTGTTCGCCGGCTGAGAGCGTGGCCGCGTTGTATGCGGCGGTATAAGGCGCCTCCTTGTCCGAACCAATAGCGATGCCGTCAATGTAGAAGTCAACCTCGTTAATGGTGAGGGGGCTGTTGATACTGACGGCAATCTCGAAGTTTCCCGAAATGGCACTGTTGCCAGCCGGAGCGGTGATGCTTAGGGAGGTGGCAAAATCGTCCCTTTTGCAGTACTCGCCAGGCACGCTGCTAAAGTAGCCGTTCGCCTCGGCCCAGCCTCGGACCGGCCCTTCCCAGTTGGGATAATCGGGTCGCTCCGATTTAACGATGTTGGCAACTCTGATATCCACCAGAGAGTCGGCCAGATCGCCCGGCGCGAGCTTGTTCGTTCCCTTGCAGATGCGAAGCGGAATGTTGACGTCATCCTTCTCGGTGGGTATCTGCCAGCTGGCGAAGATGTCCTTGGTTTTCTCGCGCGAATGCTCGGTGGCCAGCTTGTTGGAGTACTTCTCTACCTCCACCTCAAGGATACCCTCGGGACGGTTAAACTCCTCTGACGGCGTGTCGGCCAGGGCTGACTCGATAAAGGCGTGAAAGATGGGGCCGGCCAGGACGGAGCCGTCAGCGCCGGACTTCATTTTGGCGGCGTCGCTGTTGCCGACCCAAACGGCCGTAGAAATAGCGGGGGTATAGCCAACGGTCCAAGCGTCCTTAAAATCGGAGGTTGTGCCGGTTTTGACGGCAACAGTCCGGTTGGAGAAATAGAGCGCGGAGCGCGGACCAAAGACCATCGAGCGAGCTTCGTTGTCGGACAAAATGCTGTTGATTTCGTAAGCAATCTGGGGGTCGAGCACTTTGCGGCCGATGTCCTCGGTTGGCTTATACTCAAATAAGATTTTGCCCTTGGAGTCGGTAATCTTTAAGGCGCTAATCGGGTCGTGTTTGACGCCGCCGGCCGCAAAGACGCCAAAAGCGCTCGCCATCTCAACCGGTCTGACCTCGCCGGCTCCCAGAACGAGCGAGAGGCCATAGCGATCACGCTGATTGAGGGTGGTGATGCCCATATCCTCGGCGGTGCGCAAGACGTTATCGATGCCGGCTAGCGAGAGAACCTTGACCGCCGGAATGTTGAGAGAATTCGAGAGGGCCGTTCGCATTGTCACCGGACCGTTAAAGTTGCCGTTATAGTTTTGCGGGACATAGCCGCCGCCAAAATCGGTTTGCAGGTCAAAGATAATCCTTGAGGGCGAGTACTCCTTCTTCTTAAAGGCGGTAGTGTAAGCAAAGGGCTTAAAGGCCGATCCGGGTTGGCGCAGAGAGTTGGCAACATTGACATTACCGTCGATCTCGGTGTCAAAGTAATCGAGCGATCCGATCATCGAGAGAACTTGACCCGTTTTGGGATCAACAGCAACAAGCGCCGCATTGCTGGCGCCGTAGCGCGAGAGTTTATCCGCGCCCTTGGCCACCGCCGCTTCCGCCGCCTTTTGTTTCTCGTAATCAAGCGTGGTAATGATCTTTAGCCCCTCCTTTTGAATCCTTTCCTCGCCGTACTCATCAGCTATCTCCTCCAAGACGTACATAGCAAAGTGAGGCGCCAGAATATTGTCGCGGCGCGGCTTTAGGGCGGTGCCGAGCGTTGTCGTGTCTTCGCCCTCGGCCTTTTTAGCCTCTTCTTCGCTGATCGCGCCGGCATCCGCCATTCGGTCAAGAACATAATTCTTGCGGTTGACCAGCTCTTTAACGTGAGTGCCGTACGGAGAGTAAAAGGTGGGTGCTTTGGGGATGGCGGCGAGCGTTGCCGATTCGGCGAGTGTCAGGTCCTGGGCCGACTTCCCCCAATAGGTCCGGGCCGCCGCTTCGGCGCCGGCGGTGTTGCTGCCGTAGGGTACCTCGTTTAGGTACATAGCCAGAATTTCGTCTTTATCAAACATAAATTCCAGCTCAACTGAGAGAATAAGCTCTTTGATCTTGCGCGTCATGGAGCGATTGGAGTTTAGAAGGGCGTTTTTAACATACTGCTGAGTAATGGTCGAGCCGCCGCGCGTTCGACTGGTCTTGCCGGTCAACTGTTCGGCAACGGCAGACATCACGGCCCGGATATCAAAACCATGATGAGAGTAGAAGTTAGCGTCTTCGGTGGCGACGGTTGCCTCTTTGAGATACCGGGAAATTTGATCTGCCCCAACAACGGTGCGTTTTTGTTCGCCCGTTTCATAAAGCAATATCTCGCCCGTCCGATCGTAGAGCTTGGTTGACTCCGTTGCTTTGCGGCTGGCGATCTTGCTTGGCGTCGGCAGATCTTTGGTGAACCAGGCAAACGCGCCGGCCACAAATAAGACCAGAATAATCAAGGTATAGCCAAGGTAAAGCGGGAAGCGTTTCCAGAGCTTTCGCAGACGGATTTTGCTTTTGAAGAAAAATTTTGTTTTGGTTGGAGCCGTGTTCATTGCTTTACATTATGCGGCTTCACTGATAATATCAAAGTCAGAACAATTATAATTAAATACCCTATTATTATCAAGGGTTTAGGGCTCTAAGCGCTATGGATAAAGAGTTTTTCGGGCGGGGTGTCGAAGAGATTATTGATGAAAAATCCTTTGCGGCCAAACTAAAGGCCGGCTCAAAGCTGAGGATTAAGCTTGGTGTTGACCCGACTCGCCCCGATATCCACCTGGGCCACACCGTTTCTCTTTTGCGGCTAGCGGAGCTTCAGGCCGCCGGCCACATCATTATCTTTTTAATCGGCGATTATACGGCGCAGATCGGCGACCCTTCCGGCAAGAGCAAGACCCGGCTGATACTTTCCGCCTCCGAGATCGAGGCCAACGCCAAGACTTATCTGGCGCAAGTCGGCAAGATTCTGAATATTAAAAAAACGGAGATTCGTCGGAACTCGGAGTGGTTTGCCAAAATGGATTTTGCCGATATTCTTCGTCTCGGGGCGAGGTTTACGGTGGCCCAGGTTATCGAGCGCGATGATTTTGCCAAGCGGCTTGCCTCCGGCGCCGATGTCGGCCTGCAGGAGTTGCTCTATCCTCTGATGCAGGCATATGATTCGGTTATGCTGGGGGCTGATGTTGAGGCGGGCGGAACGGATCAAAAATTCAATATGCTGGCGGGCCGGTCTCTTCAGCGCAAGATGGGCGACGCGCCCCAGGATATCATTACTTTTAAGCTTCTGGTCGGTCTGGACGGCAGGGAGAAGATGAGCAAATCGCTTGACAACTACATTGGTGTTGCCGAAGATCCCGATAATCAGTTTGGCAAAGTGATGTCTCTTCCGGACGAGCTGATTGGCGATTATCTCCGTCTCTGTACCCGCGTGCCGGGGGCGACAATCGGGCGTTACGAGAAGGCGATGGCGGCGGGCGGGAATCCCCGGGATTACAAGGAAAAGCTGGCGCGGGAGATCGTCTCAATGTATCATAGCGAGGCGGCGGCCGGAGCGGCGGCAGAGAGGTTTATCCGGAGATTTAAAAGGCGGGAATTGCCGGAGGATATGCCCAAAGTTCACCTGTCCGGCTCGTACAAATTGCCGCTTTTGCTGACGGCGCTGGGCGCGGCCATATCAGCATCGGAAGCTCGCCGCTTGGTCGCCCAGGGCGGAGTTCGGATTGATGGCGCCAAGCTGGCCGATCCTAAGGCCGAAATCACGGTCTATCCGGGGATGGTCATCCAGGTCGGCAAGCTTAAGGTGTATAAGATAGTCTGATAAAACGTGATGAAGGAAAAGGTACGAAAAGCGATTATTAAGGCGGTTAAGGCCTCCGGCTACGAGGTGCCGGCTCTTTTCTCTGTTGACGCCCCGCCCCGCCCGGAGTTCGGCGATTTTGCCACCAATGCCGCTCTGATGATCGCGGGGTCCCGGCCGGAGTTAATTGCCAGAGAGGCGGCTGATAATATCGCGCTCAATCTCCAAAAGGCGGAGGTTGTTGCCAAGGCGGAGGTTGCCGGCCCCGGCTTTATCAACATTACCCTAAAGACCGGCCTCTATCTATCGGAACTCAAAAACATTTTAGAGCGGGGATCATCATACGGTCGCTCCGGTGTTGGCCGGGGTCGCAAGATTAATGTCGAGTACATCTCAGCCAATCCGACCGGTCCGCTGCACATTGGCAATGCCCGCGGCGGCCCCATCGGCGAAGCGGTCGCTAACCTCTACGAATTTTTAGGCTGCGATGTCGTTCGGGAGTTCTACGTTAACGATGTTGGCGGCCAGATTGATCGACTGGCGGAGACGCTGGTTTATTGGTATGAGGTCAAAGATGATGACCGCATTGTCTTTCCGGAGGGGGGGTATCGGGGTGACTACATTAGAGAGCTTTCCGAGCAGATTCAGGGCGAGGCCGCGGCAGAGCTAACCCGGATTGACGAGCACACAGATCTTCTTAAACTCTTTCGGGAAAAGGGTTTGGCGCTTCTGATCGGTCAGATCAAGCAGGACATTGCTCTTTTGGGTATAAATTTTGATCGCTGGAGCTATCAGAGCGAGATTCAGGCCGGCGGCAAGTCAAAAAAAGTTATTTCGCGGCTGGATAAAAACGGCGCTACCATCAGGCGCGAGGGCGCGCTCTGGTTTAAGAATCCGTCCGATCCGGAATTTCGGGACAAGGAAAGTGTTTTAAGGAAGAGCGATGAGGCAGGGACGCTGACTTACTTTGCCGATGACATTGCTTATCACATCGACAAATTTGAGCGGGGGAGAGACTTGCTTATTGATGTCTGGGGGGCCAACCATCATGGCCACGTGCCGCGGCTAAAGGCGGCACTGGGGGCATTGGGATATGCCGGGGAGAGACTGAATATCATTCTCTACCAGTATGTCCGCCTGAAGAATGCCGGCGAGGTGATAAAGATGGGCAAGCGCTTTGGTACTTTTGTCACTCTGCGCCAGATTATCGAGGCCGGTGTCGCTCCGGATGCTTTTAAATACTTCATTTTATCGCAAAACCCCAACACTCCGATGGACTTTGATCTGGCTTTGGCCAGGGACACTTCGGAGAAGAATCCGGTTTATTACATCAAATATGCTCACGCCCGCATTGCGAGTATTCTGCGCAAGGCCAAACAAGGCGATGACATCATTGCCGATGCGCCCGACCTCGCGCTCTTAACCAACCAAAAAGAGACAGCTCTTTATAAAGAGCTGGTGAAGTTCCCGGAGTTGATAGCGGAGATCGGCGGCAGCTATCAAATCCAAATGTTATGTCATTATTCTTATCGTCTGGCAACGCTTTTCCACGATTTCTATGGTCACTGCCCCGTTTTATCGGCAGACACCGCTCTCAGCCGGGCCCGCTTGGCTCTCATTCTGGCGACCAAAACAGTGTTCGCCAACGCTCTCGCCATTCTCGATATCGAAGCACCCGAGAGGATGTAGTTCCTATAGATCAATCTCATAGATCTTGCTTTGGGAGAGAAACCAGAGTTTTTTGATCTTGGTGTTCACAACAAACTGTTCGATCGTTTGTCCCTCGACGGCATATTGATTTGCAAATTCGCCATTCTTGCCAAAGCGGATAATACGGTTTAGTTTCCGATCCAGAACATAGAGATGATTCGAGTCGGCATCGGTGTAGAGTCCGCCCGGCTCGCCGATGGCGTTTTCGGGCACGGCGGAGAGAGAAAAATCACTCTGGAGGGACCCCTTAATATATTTTCTAACCGTGGCGTCCGGCCAGAGAAGATAGATGTTGCCGTCGACCGCCAGGTCAACAGCGTCGCTTAGGCCGATTTTCCGGGTGTCAACGTAGTCATCACCCTTGCTGTAACCGTCTTCGCGCTCGATGTGCTTCCAGACTTCTCCGGCGGTCGTATCCAGCAGATAGAGGTTTGTGACATAACTCGCAATCGCCTTGGCCGGTTCCCACCGGCCGCCTTCGTCGCCGATTTTGCCCTCGGCAAAGGTTTTGGAAGCCGTGTCATAAACCAGCAGTTTGGACTGGTCGGTGTAGAAATAGATCTTGCCGGTCGATTCCGAGTAGGAGCTATCGACAACCTGGCCGTTATCCCGGCCGAGGGAGGCGACAAGACGCGCTTCAGTGTCGCGAGTGTCAGCGGTAAAGATTTTGCCCTCACTGTTGGTGCCGTATATCTCGGAGCCGACCAGAGTAATATTAACGGTGTTGTCTCCGAGTGAAAATTTGGGCGCCAGGTTATAAAAACGCTCTGTCGCACTGGTTTTGTCCAGCTCGGTCCGAATCTGGCGCCGCAGTGTCTCTGCTTTGGCCCGGTTTGATTCGTGCTCGCTGGCCCTCTCGGCCAGAGCAAGAGCACTGATCAGACGCTCCCGGCCGCCGCTTCGGCCCAGCACGAGATCCTCTCTGGCCGCTTCGTACTCGCTGTTGGCCTTTTCGTAGGCGTCGACAATGCTCCGGGCCTCATTGCGCACCGATCGCTCAACATTATTGGCGCGAATTTTCATATAGCCGGCAAAAATAAAAACAATAATTAGGCCGGCATAGAGAAACTTTCTGTTCCGAGGTAGGGTTGCAGTAGAGAGCGCCCTTTGCGTTAAATTGAGAGCCAGGCCCAGGGAGGACGGTTTGCCATTCGTTTTGGTGTAAGGCTTAACCTTGAGCGAAACCTTGCGGTAGTGATCACTGTTTTTTATTCTCTCGATTGACTTGCGGGCGGCGGGTTTGAGCGAGGCGGAGACTCTCTGTGTTGCTCGAGCCAGGTGTGTGCCGCCCTTGGCCAGTATTTCCTTGGTTTTGGGGCCGTATTTTTTTTGCCACTGCTGTGACGATGATCGGGCCAGTTTTTGGCTTTGCCCCGTGGCTTTTTGCGACAGCTCCCTGGTTTTGCTCCAAGCTTGCTGGAGGGTGGGTAGAAAATGTTTCTTGGCGGCGGCGGTAAATGACTCCGGCGCATCGTCAAGGTAGAGGATTTCGGGACGAGACGACAAGATATCTTTTTCATCAGAGGGAGTATGGGCCTCGATGATAACAGCGTTGGCCTTGGCGGTCTTTAGGCGCTTAAAAAAATTCAGTAGGACAAAAACTATCTCGGGAGAGGCTTTATTCTCGCAGAGATGGCGGAGGCGGTCGAGCGCAAGGTGGTTGTAGAACTCAACATTGCCAAAAACAATGCGGTCGCCGGTGGCGATCTTGCCGTCGGTGATCTCGGTAAAAGTTTCGCCGGGCAGGGGCAGATTGGGCGAGGAGTGTTTCTCAATGATGTTTGAGATCTTGCCTCGCCTGAAAACATAACCCAAAACATTCCCGGTTTGGGTTATGATAATGTTGTTCTGCCAAACCAGGCCGAGAATGGCGTTCAGGTTGCCCTGCCACTCTCCCTCGCCCTTCTTGGCCAACCCCTCGAGTGATTCATTGATCTTTAAGACGATTGATTCAAAGTCGGTATCCGGCGATGAGGCGGCGAGGGGCTGATTTTCAAGTACGTCGGTTATGCACTTTTGGACCTTGGTCGAGGGAAACCAGGGCGAGAGGACCTCGACGAGATAAAAGAAAAAAGACTCAGGCAGGTCTGGCCTAATTAGCTTTCCCGTAAAAAGAAATCGGTCGGGCAGCTTGTCTTTGGTGGCAAGATATGCCGAACGAATGACCGGATGGCTCATGTTTCCTATTTTACCAGAGTTTTTCGCCGCCGCAACCCAGTTAGGGTCGTTAATCGGTTATCGGTAATCGACCAATGCCAGACGCAAGCCGGTGGGTGGCGGGCAAAACGGGATTGTGTTATACTGAAAACACTCCGGCCGAGGTAAAATTGGGCTAACATCAATTACATTGGGGGGCCAATATTTAGGCCGGCTGTGGCCGGTCTGTGCGGCTGCCCACCTGGTCTTTTTGACCAATTTTATCTCGTCGGAGAGCTTATCGGGGAGTAGCATAGTCTGGTTAATGCGCAGGGCTGGGGGTCCTGAGATCGGAGGTTCGAATCCTCTCTCCCCGACCAACCTGTGGATAAGCGGTTTTTCTTTTTTCAAGCACTTTGTTATAATAATTTTGGTTGATAAGACTTTCTAGGAGGGGATTTGATTGTTACAAAACGCTGTTTAAGGCAAAAGAGATCCCTGGATAGGAGCCGGCAAAGTTTCAGCTGGTGATTTTAGGTTGCCATTATGAGAAATCCGCTTGGCTACAAAACCTTAAGAACTTATCAGCAAGGCGAAGAAATATACGAGTTAACCCGCAAATTCACGGCGCTTTATCTGGATCCGATTAAAGACAGCCGGCTGATCGGGCATATGAATGATTCGGGAAGATCGGTGCCAAGGAATATTGCCGAGGGTTATAACTGGAACAACACTAAAAAATACTACGAGTTTCTGGGATTCTCCTTTGGTTCATTAATCGAACTGTTGGAAGATTACCTGGAATTAGAGAAAGATATCAAAGGAGGACTAAGGAAAACGAGGGATAACAATGGAGCGCTAAGGATGATCAGCCAGGCTATCAAGCTGTGTATGGGTGAGAAAACGATGTTAAAAAGCCAGATGGATAAGATTGAATCTATGGTTGGAGAGCAAGGATTATTATCACAAAATCAAAGAGTTGCTAGGAACATGGCAGAGGATATAAGGAAAAATAAAATATTTGACGCTTGGCTGGAAGACCGGAAAAAGGGTATTGATCGTCCCTTAAAATTTTAGCCTTGTGCCCCCTTGTTATCCTTAGTTTTCCTTTGTGCTCCTTAATGTTTCTTGGGAAATGTAAATGGAGGGTGACAGTTCAAAATTAAATATATTTCAGGCGCTCTGGCGAAAAATTCGGGGACTCTTTTCTTATCTCCCCCGGTTTCGACGCGAAAGAAAACCGGATTTCAGCCAGTTTGTTCAAGGCGGAGATAAAGAGTTAATTGCCAAAAAGCTGGAGCTTTTTAAGCGGAAGGCTAAAGAGATCGAGGAACTTGATAAGGAGATTATCCGTCTTCAGCAATCAACCAAAACAAGTGTTAGATCTCTGCGCAAGCTCC
>ERZ1292629.325-Hain-H43-01um-R1-325-length-50525-cov-8_pt1 | contig 50525 bp, 50 predicted proteins | sample MGYA00564399_ERZ1292629 | MGnify/ENA primary metagenome ERZ1292629 (study PRJEB36523, sample SAMEA6512636) | groundwater metagenome | collected 2019-01-08 | study: AquaDiva: Metagenomics assemblies of 32 groundwater samples
GCATCCGCCAGAATAAAAACAGAATGGTCCATCTGGTCCACTAACCCCTTAAGATATTTATGGGGAAAGTGGTCCATCTGGTGGTCCTGCGCATGTTCGTAAAAATATCTGGTAAAACTTTCACTGCGCCGGCGATCTCCCTGTTCCGCGTCAGGCGAATAGTTCGACAATACATGGCCACCAGCGTCAATAATGGCATTACATACGGCAAAATAAAGCCTGCGGGCAGATTCAGAACTGCTGACTTGGACGACATCGCCTTTCTTTATGCCTTCGCCGCCGCCCAGAGCGAAACGGACCAGGACTTTAGCGTAGCGGTCAAGGATTAGTTTACTCGGTTCATATTTTCTTTTCATGCGTTTCATTATATCTTTTTTTGCCAAAAATGCTAATATATAAGGGTGGAAAAAGAAAAATTTAAGATAAAGACAATGGGTTTCGAAGGGCCGTTTGGACTGCTTTTAGAGCTAGTGGAAAAGCGGAAGCTATTCATCAATGATGTGTCGCTCGCGGCGGTGACCGAAGATTACCTGAATTATATGAACAAACTGGGTGACCTGCACCATTCGGAAATTGCCAGCTTTGTGCTGGTGGCTTCCACGCTTATTTTAATCAAATCAAAATCGCTCCTGCCTAATCTAAACCTTACTTCGGAGGAAGAAGGGGACATACGCAGTCTGGAAGAGAGGTTGCGCCTGTATCAGCTTTTTATAAAACTCGGAGGAAATATAAAAAGCAATTTCGGCAAGAGGATAATTTTTGCGCCCCTGGAAAGAAAAAGCGAAGTTCTGGTATTTTTGCCGGATGAGCAGATAACCAAAGAAAGCATGATGGGTTTTGTCCGCGATGTATTGGGCTCAATGCCTAAAAAAGTATTTCTGCCGGAAGTGGAAGTGCGAAAAGTCATCAGCATAGAAGAAATGATAGAAAAACTCACGGCGAGAATCACAACTGCGTTAAAAACCAGTTTCAATTCCATGTTTAAAAAGGAAGACAAACTAGAAACAATAGTTGGATTTCTGGCTATGCTTGAGCTAGTACGACAAGGCATACTGAATGCGGTACAAAATGAAAATGATATCGAAATTAATAAACTAGAACCTAGCAACTAGAACCTATGAACCTGGAATGCAAGATAGAAGCGATATTGTTTTGGAAAGGGGAGCCGATTTCGCGAAAAAGACTCGGAGAGATTTTGAAAGTTGGTCAGAGTGAAATAAATGAAGGCATAGAAAAACTTAAAGAAAATTTAAAAACGCGGGGTATAGTGTTGTTGGAAAAAGAAAACGATCTTGCGCTCGGCACAGCGCCGGAACTTTCCAAGCTGATTGAAGACTTGCAGAAAGAAGAACTGAACAAAGATCTTTCTAAAGCCAGTCTGGAAGCGTTATCTATTATTCTTTATAAAAACGGAGTAAATCGAGCCGAAATTGATTACATTCGAGGCGTGAATTCCAGTTTTACTTTACGCGCTTTGTCTGTGCGCGGATTGATAGAAAGAAGTGTAGATCCAAAAGACAACAGACGTTACATTTACAAGCCCAGTTTTGAACTTTTATCATATATAGGCGTAAAATCGGTGACAGAATTGCCGGACTACTCGGAGGTGAGTAATTCCATGAACATTGCCGCGGAGAATTTGAAAGAGGAAGAAGAGACCTCTCATACCCCCTCCGCCCCAAGAGATTAACTGGGCACCTCCCCCTAAATAGGGGGAGGATGGGTAGGGGTAAGGTGAATTTATGAAATCAGAAATAAAAAATTGCCAGAATTGCAAACAAGACTTCACTATTGAGTCGGATGATTTTGGATTTTATGAAAAGATAAAAGTCCCTCCGCCGACGTTTTGCCCGGAGTGCAGGAGGCAGCGCAGAAATGCTTGGAGAAATAATATTTCTTTGTATAGTGGGGTATGTGGCTTATGTAAAAAATCAGTGGTGACAATTTATTCTAAAGAATCTGGCGTTGTCATTTACTGCAACAAGTGCTGGTGGAGTGATGCTTGGGATCCATTTAACTACGGACAGGACTATGATTTTTCTCGTCCTTTTTTTGAGCAATTTCATAAGTTTTCATTAAAAATTCCGCATATGGCATTGATAAATGATAATGGTATCGCGAGTTTAAATTGTGAATACACACAAGATTTTTCGTTTGGGAAAAATTGTTATATGGTTTTTGTCGCTTGGTATGTTGAAAATGTTTTGTACAGTTATTTTATACTTGCAGGCAAGGACATAATGGATTGTATGAATATCAGATCCAAAAGCGAATGGCTGTATGAATGTATGATTGTGAGTCTGTCTTATAGGGTCAAATACTCCCAATTTTGTCTGGCTTGCATCGATTCCCAATTTTTATACGATTGTCGGAATTGTTCCAATTGCTTTATGTGTGCCGGATTACGTGATAAGAAATTTTATTTTAAAAACAGACAATACTCCAAAAAAGAATATGAAAAAATTTTAGAAAGCTACCGATTAGATACTTTTAGCGGGGTGGAAAAAGCGCAGAAAGAATATGATGATTTTATTCTAAAATATCCCCGCAGGTATGCACATAATTTTCAAAATGGCAGAAATATCACTGGCGACGTCGTTTCATACTCTAAAAATTTAAAAGATTGTTTCATTGCCAAAAAATCAGAAAATTGTCGATCTTGCGATTTGGTTGCCGACATGAAAGACTCCTACGACATGTCCGGTGGAGGAGAATTAAGCGAGTGTTATGAGGGTCTGGTATGCGATCATTCTAGCCGGAATTTATTTGGGATTTATTCTTGGAAAAGTCAGGACGTATTGTATACAGAACATTGCCATTCCTCTAAATCGCTTTTTGGATGTGTGGGGCTTAAAAGTAAAAAATATTGTATTTTTAATAAGCAATACACCAAAGAAGAATACGAAAAAATCTTGCCGAAAATTATACAACAGATGGGGGAAATACCCCATATTGATAAAACAGGAAACAGCTATAAATTTGGGGAATTTTATCCGATAGAGCTTTCGCCATTTGGTTATAATGAAACTGAAGCGATGAATCATTTTTTATTAACACGAGATGAAGCACTGGGCAAAGGTTTCAATTGGCAGGAAAATATACAGCGAACAACTGGCAAGGAAACATTAAAACCAGAAAGTATTCCTGACAGCATAAATGAAATAGAGGATTCAATATTGGACGAAGTGCTTGTTTGTGTTGATTGTAAAAGAAATTATAAAATTGTTCCAAACGAACTAATATTCTATAGAAAAATGGAAATTCCAATTCCAAGAAGATGTTTTTATTGTCGTCATGAAGCAAGATTGAAACGCATAAATCCCTTCAGGCTTTGGCATAGGCAGTGCATGTGTGACAAAAAGCATAATAATCACAAAGGGAAGTGTGAAGTAGAATTTGAAACTTCGTATGCGCCAGAGCGGCCGGAAATTGTTTATTGCGAAAAATGTTACCAGCAGGAAGTGTACTAAGTATATTATGATATTATCGATAATGTCATAATTAAAAATTATGAAAAGTGAAAATAAAATTTGCCAGAATTGTAAAAAAGGTTTCGTGATAGAGCCGGATGATTTTGGTTTTTATGAAAAAATAAAAGTCCCTCCGCCGACTTGGTGTTGGAAATGTCGAGCGATACGTAGAATGGCTTTCCGGAATATGCGTCATTTTTATATGCGAACTTGCGATGCAACAGGCGCTAAAATATTTACATTTATTCCACCCGGGAATCCAATGCCAGTATATAGCAATGATTATTGGAACAGCGATAAATGGGACCCCCTTGATTATGGCAGGGAGTATGATTTTTCCAGGCCTTTTTTCGATCAAATTCGCGATCTTTATAATGCAGTGCCGTGGGGCATAATGTGGTCAATGGAAATGGTAAATTGCAATTACAGCGTTTCAGCTTTTTCTAGAAATTGTTATATGTGTTTTGATTCTGGTTATGATGAAGATAGCGCATATAATGTAACCTTGCTTTATAGCAAACAATGTTTTGACGCTTTAAATTTAAAAGACTGTGAATTATGTTATTACTGTCTAAATACTAATCAGTCATATAAAACTTATTTTTCTAGAGATTGTACCGCATGTGTAGATGTTTGGTTTAGCCAAGATTGTGTAGGGTGTATAAACTGTTTTGGTTGCAGTAGTCTCCGAAATAAAAATTATCATATTTTTAACAAGCCATATGATAAAGAAACTTATAATATTAAGCTAGCTGAAATGAAACTTGATTCTTGGTCTGGTATTCAACAAGCAAGAAAACTTGCCGAAGGATTATGGCAAAAATCCCCAGTTAAATTTCAGCACAGTATTCAAGTGACGCATAGTACAGGAGATTATATTTATAATGGCACGGAATTAGTTAACTGTTTTTTTGTTGGAAACGCAAAAAATATGAAACATTGTCAGAGTGTGATTTATCCTCCTAATAATGACAGTATAGACATAACTTCTAGTGAAGGAACAGAGCTTGCATACGAAACAAGTTGTTGTGGAAATGGAATACATAAAACAGTCGGTGTAACTGAATGTGCTGTCGTAAGTGATAGTTTTTACTCAATAAATTGTCGAAATATATCGAATGTTTTCGGGTGCGTGGCCTTGCGGAGCAAAAATTATTGCATATTAAACAAACAATATAGCAAAGAGGAATATTTTAATTTGCTTCCAAAGATAAAAAAACATATGGATGAGATGCCTTATATTGACGCAAAGAAACGAGTTTATCGATTTGGAGAATTTTTTCCGGTAGATATAGCTCCTCATGGCTACGGTCAGTCGCAAGCCTCCGAGTATTTTTCGATTACTGAAGACGAGGCGAAAAAGAAAGGGTATTGTTGGAAAAAGCCAGAAAAAAGAAATTATATTATTACGAAAAAAGCCAGCGAACTTGAAGATAATATCGATAAAGTATCGGATAAAATTCTTGAAGAAGTAATTCAATGTGAGCACGAAGAAACTAATAGTCATACATTTGGTTGTAATGTTGATTGTGCAACCGCCTTTCGTATTACCAAACAAGAATTAGATTTCTACCGTCAAGCAAAGTTGCCTCTACCCAGATTTTGTTTTAATTGCAGACATGTTGATAGAGTTAAGTGGCGTAATTTACCAGAATTACATCATCGACAATGTATGTGTGACAAAGAAAACCATTTTCACGGGGCAGGGAAGTGCAAAGTGGAATTTGAAACAAGTTATGCTCCCGACCGTCCGGAAATTGTTTATTGCGAGAAATGTTATCAGCAGGAAGTGTACTAGGGCTATTCTAATATTCTATAGAATTATAGAATGTGTTTCAGATACAGGCGGGATTAATGGCTGAAACATAATTATTCATCAAATCCAAAGCTGGGATATTTTCGTCTCCCAGGAATCCTTTTATGTCTTCCTCTGTTATTATTTTTCTGTATTCTTGCGTAAAATCTCTGGCCAGCGGCAGGTAGGACCAATGCCACTTTTCTTCATTGTAGCCGGTTGACCTGATGCTACCTTTCAGATTATAAGTTTGGCAGAATCCAAATCGAGGTGCATTTTTTGTAAGCCAGTCATACACTTTTTCACCTTCTGCTGTCTCAAAATATTCCAAATTCGCATTATTTATGTCTACATCCGTGCCCCAATGATGACGAGAAGTTCCCGGAACTGAACTATACTCCAGAATTTTTTGAAATCTTTCTAACCCATCAAGCAAACTTTTTGATAAATCTTGCCCATCTACAAAAGTAAAACCAGTCCATTTTTTCTCCCAAATATCTTTTTGATAGTCAAAATTGCGAGTAGCCGAAGCAATTTTCAATTCTATTCCATCCTTTTCAGCGGTTGCTGACATCCACAAAAAAGCTTCTAAAGTTTCTTTTCTTAAATATATTTTATTAGGAACTATGGTGTATTCTTGAGGTACTAAAACAAAATCTTCTCTTTGCGCTGGATCAAACTTGCCCATTAAATAAATTTTTTGCTCGGCTTCTCTTTGGACACGCTCTTGTTCTAAAAGCAGTTCATTCACTTTTCTTTGCTCTAAATCCAAGAGGGAAGAAGTAGCTATCGGCATCAATAAAAGAACAAACACCAGCATAGGCAAAACGCGTTTTAAAGTGTCTTTATTCATTTTAGTTATTTCGGAACAATAACACACTAGTGTATTTTAATCAAAAAAATATATGTTACAATGGTTCTATGTACCTAAATTTAATTAAAATTTTTGTGCCGACCACAATGGCCTTTTTCTTTGGATTATTCCTAACGCCGATTGCCGCCCATTTTTTCTATAAGTACAAAATGTGGAAAAAATATTCCAGAAATACAACTATAGCCGTTTCTGATTTTTCTAGAATTCATAACGAAAAAGAGGAATTAAAAACTCCGCGCGTTGGCGGAATAATAATATGGGTTTCGGTGCTTTTCACCATACTTATTTTTTATCTGGCATCAGTTTTATTTCCTTCAAATCTCAATTATGAAATGAATTTTTTAAGCCGCAATCAAACCCTTATACCGACCTTCACGCTTCTTTTCGGATCGCTTATCGGACTTTGGGACGATTTTATTCAAATTTACGGCAATGGCAGGTTTGCCCGTGACGACAAATCTTGGCGCAAGTGGAAAGTTTTTCTTGTCAGTTTCATTTCCCTTCTCATCGGTCTTTGGTTTTTTTATAAATTAGGCATAACATCTTTTCATGTTCCTTTTGGCGGAGAAATGTATTTAGGTATTTTTATCATCCCATTTTTTATAATAGTCGCGCTGGCGACGTTTTCTGGAGGGGTGATTGACGGTATCGACGGACTCTCGGGAGGAGTTTTTGCCTCTATTTTTGCGGCGTATTCCGCAATCGCGTATGCCAACAATCAAATGGACCTGGCCGCCTTTTCCGCGGTTGCGACTGGGGCGATCCTGGCATTTCTCTGGTTTAATATCCCGCCGGCCAGATTTTATATGGGTGAAACAGGCATCATGGGGCTGACTATTACTTTAGCGACTCTGGCATTTCTGACTGACTCGGTTTTTATTCTTCCAATTGTCGCGTTGCCTCTTGTGCTCACTTCTGGTTCAGTTATTCTGCAATTGGTTTCAAAAAAATTAAGAGGAGGAAAAAGATTATTCAAACTTGCTCCGCTTCACCACCATTTTGAAGCAGTTGGCTGGTCATCTTATAAAGTTACTATGCGTTTTTGGATTATCTCAGTCGTCTTTGCCATTATCGGCATAATTTTAGCAGTTATAAGCAGGTAAACATGAAAGAAAAAAAACTGGACAGATTTTTTTTAATAATCGTGTTTCTGCTTATTACCGTTGGAGTTCTTATGTTTATTTCTGCATCTCTGGGAATTCTGGCTAAAAATGAAAAGATTTTTTATTCTGTGCTTTTCAGCCAGTTAGTTCTAGGTCTTGGTTTGGGACTTATTGGAATGTATCTTTGTTCAAAAATAAATTATAAGTTTTGGCGCAAATACGCTTTTTTTATTTTTTTAATATCGATACTTTTAACCGCAGCTGTTTTTATCCCTGATTTAGGATGGAGCCGCGGAGGAGCGCAAAGGTGGATACAATTTTTTGGTTTTTCTTTTCAGCCGGTGGAAATTTTAAAGTTCGGATTTGTAATTTATTTTGCGGCTTGGCTCTCTTGGGTAAAAAATAAAGTGCAGGATTTTAGATTCGGAGTTCTGCCATTTAGCATAATGCTTGCGGTTATCGCTGTAATTTTATTTAAACAGCCGGATACGAAAAGCTTTATTTTGATTGTTATGACTGGAATCTCAATGCTCTTTATTTCTGGCGTTCCTCTGAAATATATTTTAGGCATTGGGACAGCAGTGGCGCTTGTATTAGGCGCTCTCATCTTTTTTACGCCCTATCTTCAGGAACGGGTTAAAACCTTTATCGATCCATCCAGTGACCCACGAGGCTCTTCTTATCAAATTCAGCAATCGCTTATCGCCCTAGGCTCGGGGGGGATATTTGGACGAGGATTCGGTCAAAGTATTCAGAAATTCAGTTATCTTCCGGAGCCGCAGGGCGATTCCATTTTCGCTGTTCTGGGCGAAGAATTTGGTTTTGTCGGGGTAGTGGGGGTACTATTTCTTTATTTGCTTTTTGTTCTGCGTGGGTTTCGGATTGCCAACAATTCTCCGGACCTCTTTAGTAGACTTTTGGTGTCCGGAATTGTTATACTCATCACGGTGCAATCATTTATGCACATTGCCTCCATAACTGGAGTATTGCCGTTAACGGGGGTGCCGCTTCCTTTTATGAGCCATGGTGGCACTTCGCTTATGATCTATCTCATGGCAGTGGGTATTGTGTTCCAAGTGTCAAAATATAACAGAAATTAATATGAAAATAGTTTTTACAGGCGGAGGAACAGGCGGGCATTTTTATCCCATTATCGCTATTGCCCAAAAAGTTAATAAAATAATAGACCAAGAAAATATACTAGGGGTCAAACTATATTATATTTCTGATAATCCTTATGACAAAGAAATGCTTTTTGAAAATGGAATTTTGTATGAAGCAATTAAGACTGGCAAAATGCGCACTTATTTTTCTTTGAAAAACTTTTTGGACATCTTTCGGACTTTTTTTGGAGTGATCAATAGTCTTTTTAAAATATTTTCAATTTATCCGGACGTAATTTTTGGCAAGGGCGGATACGCTTCGTTTCCAACGCTTTTTGCCGCCAGAATTTTACGCATTCCCGTGGTAATTCACGAATCAGATTCTGCTCCCGGCCGAGTAAATAAATGGGCTGGGCATTTTGCCAAGAAGATCGCCGTTTCCTTTGCAGAAACTGGTTCTTTTTTCCCAAAACAAAAAGTAGCTTGGACGGGTCAGCCGATCAGGGCCGAAATAGAGCATCCTGCCGCGCGCAGGGAAGCTCTGGATTATTTTAAGCTGGAAGGAGATATACCGATTATTCTTGTCCTGGGGGGATCTTTGGGCGCGGAACTTATCAACAATACTGTTTTGGACGCGCTTCCCAGGCTGGTAGGTAATTATCAGATTATCCATCAAACCGGCATAAACAATTTTCAAGCAGTTCAAGATCGAGCCAATGTTATATTGGCTGATCATCCGCATAAGCTAAGATATTTACCTTTGTCTTTTCTCGGCCCGTTGCCTTTGAAAATGACTGCTGGGGTGGCTACCATTATAGTTTCTAGAGCTGGATCAATGTTGTTTGAAATAGCCTCTTGGGGTATCCCGTCTATTTTAATACCTATTACCAATACAAATCTGGATCATCAAAAAAAGAACGCTTTTAACTACGCTCGTTCCGGCGCCTGCAGTGTTATTGAAGAAATAAATGCGACTGCCAATATTTTAAGCGCAGAAATTGAGAGGATTACAGGAGATCATGAAATTTACGACAGCATGTCGCAGAGCGCGAAAGTTTTCAATAAACCCGATGCGGCGATGAAAATCGCCCAGGCCTTGGTGGATATCGCTTTAAGCCACGAAAGATAAATTAAAAATTAAAAATATAACCCTCCTAGCCTCCCTTATCAGGGAGGAATAAAATGCAACCCCCTCGTTCCCCCTTATCAGGGGGATGTAAATACGAAGAGAATTTTTTCTCCCCTGATAAGGGGAGATGTAAGAGGGGTTGAATTTGATATAATTAAATCAATGCAAAAGTATAACATTCCTTTTATTCCTTACGAAAAAAATCTAGTTTCTCGAGCAAGAGAATTAAGAAAAGAAACCACAGAAGCAGAAAAAATCTTCTGGAATAGAATTTTAAAACATAAAGATTTGCTGAATTTTAAATTTACTAGACAAAAGCCACTTGATCATTTTATTGTCGATTTTTATTGTTCAAGTTTAGGACTTGTGATCGAAATAGATGGGATTATTCATGATTTTCAAAAAGTGAGAGATCAAGAAAGGGACACTATTTTGCAGGAAAAATTTGGATTGAAAATAGTAAGATACACAAATGAAGAAGTTATTAATAATACAGAAAAAATTATTCAGGATTTAATAAGAAGAACTAAAACCCTCTCCCGACCTCTCCCTTATCAGGGTGAAGGGTAGGGTAGTATAAAGTCCCCCTGACAAGGGGGATTTAGGGGGTTGAATTTTTATGCTATTATGTAAATATGTCAGAACTAAAAGTTGTAACTAGATTTGCACCGTCACCGACGGGCCAATTTCATTTAGGCGGTGTTCGTTCCGCTTTGTATAATTATCTTTTTGCCAGGAAAAATAAGGGTATATATATCCTTCGCAGTGAAGATACGGACAAAGAAAGATCAAAAAAAGAATATGAAGATGATTTTCTGAAGCTTTTCGAATGGCTGGGGTTGAAGCCTGACAAATTTTTTAGGCAATCGGAAAGAACGGAAATATACAAAAAATATTTAGAAAAAATGATAGCTGATGGTTTTGCCTATGTTTCCAAAGAAGAAATAAAAGAAGCAGGGCAGAGAAACGAGGTGATCCGTTTTAAGAATCCCAATAAAAAAATCACTTTCAACGACATTATTTTAGGCAATATCACTTTCAACACAACAGATCTAAAAGATTTTGTTATCGCCAAAAGTTTGACCGAACCGCTTTATAATCTGACCGCCGTAATAGACGATTATGAAATGGGCATAACTCACGTAATACGCGGGCAAGAACATATTGCCAACACGCCAAGGCAAATTCTGATCCAAGAGGCGATTGGCGCCTCGCGGCCGCTCTATGCCCATCTGCCTCTTATTTTAAGCAAAGATAGAGCTAAACTTTCTAAAAGGGATCCCGAAGTAATACCTGCCCTAGAATATAGGGATTTGGGTTATTTGCCCGCAGCGATTATAAATTTTTTGGCGCTCATCGGCTGGAATCCTGGCGGAGAGCAGGAGGTTTTTACCTTAGCTGAACTGATACAGAAGTTTGATCTAAATAAAATACGAAAAAGCGGAGGAGTTTTTAATTCCGAAAAACTTGATTGGCTCAATAAAGAGCATATAAAATTGCTTTCGCCGGAAGAAATAGAAAAAAACATTTTGGCGTGGCTGCCTCCGGATAAGAGAGAGTCCAAACTCATTCCTGTTATTTTTGAACGTATTTCAAAATGGGGCGATGTGAAAGATATGGCTGAAAAAGGAGAGCTGGATTTCTTTTTCAAAAAACCGGCATACGCCAAAGAAAAACTTGTATATAAAAATTCTTCGCCGGAAAAAACTTTGAATAATTTAAAACAGGCACTGAATGTTTTGGAAGGTTTGAACGAAAAAGATTTTACCAAAGAAAATATAAAAAAGGTTCTGATGCAGATAGCCGATAAATTAGAAAGTAGGGGAGAGCTGTTGCATCCGGTAAGATACGCCCTTTCCGGAATGGATAAATCTCCAGACCCTTTTATCATAGCTTCCATCATAGGAAAAAATGAAACCTTATCTAGATTACAGAAAGCTGTTTAAAAATACAAGGCAAGACCTTGTATTACAAGGTCTTGCCTTGTATTTAGTTCTTTTATTGATTCCTACCGCTTTTTCTTTTGCGCAAACTGCGGTTGAGCTTCAAAATAAAATAAATCAAAAAGATTCCGATATCGCTAAACTAGAGGAAGAAATAAAAGCCTATCAAATAGAGCTTGATAATATCGGAGAACAAAAAAGCTCTTTAAGCAAATCCATCCGAGAACTTGATTTAACCAGAAAAAAATTGGTAGCTAATATAAATGTGATTCAAACAAAGATTGATAAAACAAATCTAAAAATAGAAAGCCTGAGTTCAGATATAGGCGATAAAGAGAAGACTATAACAAACAACCTAAAATCGATTAAACTTGGAATTCAACAAACTGATGAATTCGAAAGAAGCAGTTTATTGGAAACTCTCTTGTCTCCGAATGATTTTACTGTGATTTGGAATGATATAGACAGTTTAATTACTATCCGTGAAAAGACTAGAGAAGATGTGGTTAAATTAAAGCAGATAAAAAATGAATTAGAAGACACCAAAAAAGAAACTATTGACGCCAAAAATGAACTCACGGCGCTTAAGTCCAAGCTTTCGGATCAACAGAAAATAGTGGTGCGGAATACAAATGAAAAAAATCGTCTTTTAAGAGTGACAAAAAATAGCGAGGCCAATTATCAAAAACTTTTGAAAGATCAATTGACAAAAAAAGAAATCCTGGAAAAAGAATTACGCGATTATGAATCACAGTTGCAATTTATTCTTGATCCATCCAAACTTCCTTCCGGCGGAGTGTTAAGTTGGCCACTTGATACAATATATGTCACGCAAATGTTTGGAAAAACCGTTGATTCGAAAAGGCTTTATACTTCAGGTAGTCACAGCGGTACAGATTTTCGGGCCTCGATCGGTACTCCGGTCAAAGCGATGGCTGAAGGAATAGTCTTGGGCGTTGGCAATACCGACGAAACTTGTATCGGCACTTCATTTGGAAAATGGATATTCATAAAATATAATAATGGTTTGGCGAGCGCATACGGGCATTTATCGCTTATAAAGGTATATGAAGGGCAAAAGGTAGAAAGGGGCGATATTGTTGGTTATAGTGGCAATACGGGGCATACGACGGGGCCCCATTTGCACGTGTCGGTCTATGTCAGCAGTGCAGCTAGTGTTCAAAAAAGACCGAGTACGACCTGCGAAGGCAAAGTTTATACCATGCCGTTAGCCCCCATCAATGCTTATCTGAATCCGCTTTATTATTTACCAAAGTTGCCTTATTAAAAACTTTTTTTAATTTAAAAATGAAAAAAAATTTACCCAACAAAGGCAAAAATTTAACAATAAAAATCGCCGGCCAAAAGTATGCTCGAATACCAGTTAAAACGCATATTATAAATTTTGGCGACGAACTTTTTTCTATTATAGAAAAATATATTCTACGAGAATTTCAAAAGGGAGATTGTTTAGTCATCTCAGAAAAAATAATATCTGTTTGTCAGAATAATTTTCGGCATATTTCCACAGTGATAGTGGGATGGCTAGCAAAACTTATCGTCAAAGGAGTAAAAAAATATCCAAATGATATTGGTTTTTCTCGAGCGGAAAAAATGCAAGTAGTAGTGGATATCTCCGGAAAACTAAGAATAATTTTAGCGATAATTTTAGGAGCGCTTGGAAAAATTTTTGGGATAAAAGGAGTTTTTTGGGTGGTAGCAGGGAAAAGGGTGTCAGAAATTGATGGTTTTAATCCTGATGCGATGGATATGTACAAAGAACATGTGATCTTGCCGCCAGAAAATCCTGTGAAAACATGCCAAGAAATTGAAGACAAATTTAATTTCCCAACTGTCATCATAGACGGAAATAATATAAATACAAAAATTTTAGGTTTCAGCAGGGGAGTTTTCTTAAGTAAAAAAGACCTCAGGCTGGTGTTGCTGGATAATCCAATGGGGCAAAATGACGAAATGACGCCTTTTGTCCTGCTCAGAAGGATTTAATTTGTGTTATTATTAGCCTTGTAGTAAAATATATGGATATGACAAATGAAATAAAAAGTAAAAAAGGCGGATTTTTGAAATTAATAATCGTAATTATTATCGCTCTTCTCATAATGCGTTATTTTGGTCTGACAATATCCGGTATATTAGCTTATTTTCATTTATCTTGGGCGGAAATTATAAATTGGTTCAAACAGGCTCTCGATTGGCTCAAAGATTTGTTTCTTAGCGTGAAATAAATAGCTACACTATAATATATATGTCGCAGAACATATATTGTGCGACACGGATATAATTTATCTGCACGAGTTCGAAAGCTCGTACCCTGCCTTTTCGGCCTCTTCCCTAGTGGCGAAATAAACTCTATTTTTTTGTACGATAGTTTTACCTGCGGAACACCCCAAGGAATAATACTTTGTTCCCCTGTTTGAAGCGAAAAAATTTTTTCCGGCAGAATTTTCCGCGGCAGAAATTTTTATTGGAGAACTTATCGCTGAGACAACATTTGCCTCCTGTGTGCCATTTTGGTTCGTATATTCGATTTTAATGCCTGACGAGCTGCCTTCTTTTGATAGACGGCCCAATTCAAACGAACCCAAACCCACTAAAATAACAATAATAACCACCAAAATATCTTCACCCTTTTCACTTTCAATGAATTGCTTGATTTTTTCCATATAATGAATTATACTTAGTTTTGTTATTGAATTATATAATAACTAGCTCCTAGAAGCTATAACCTAGAACCTAATTTATGGCACATAGAAAAGCCGGCGGTACCGCCAAAAATTTAAGAGATTCACAGCCCAAATACCTAGGTATTAAGCTTGCGGATGGTCAAAAAGCCAAGTCTGGTGGTATTATCGTTCGTCAGCGCGGTACGGTTGTTATGGCGGGCAACAATGTAGGTCTAGGTAAGGATCATACCCTTTTCGCTCTCAAAGATGGCACAGTCAAATTCGGCTCTCGCCGCAAAATTTCTTTCAATGGGCAAACCGTGGTCAAAAAAGTGGTTAACGTAGATTAAATTTTCTCCACAATAAGCTTAAACGATGAATTTTTACCCTTTATAGAAATAGGGATTTCGAACTCCCCTACTTGTTTGATCGGTTTTTCCAGAACAATGAATTCTTCACCAATGTCCGCGCGATTTTGCTCCTTCATCGCTTCCACGATTTCTTTTTTATGAATTGCCGAGAAAAGGTGTCCAAGTTCGTTGGCTTTGCCTTTGATTGTAATAGTCTTGCCTTTTATTTCCTCTAGATTTTTCAGGAGCAAACTTTCCTGCACTTCCCTCTCCAAGACAATTTCCTTTTGTCGCATTTCAAGTTCTGCCACGGCTTTTGGCGTAGCGATAACGGCTAATTTTCTGGGCAACAAAAAATTCACAGCATAGCCGTCATTTACTTCCTTTACATCATACTTCTTCCCTACCCTTGGCACATCATGTAAAAATATTACCTGCATTTTTTGTTTTTTACTTTATAATTTTTCCGCCCTAGGCGGATCAGCCTTGGGCTGAATAACTTTACAACTTTCCACTTAGTAACAGCTCCACCGCTTTATCTAACTGCGGATCTTTCTTCTTTTCTAAATCTTTTTTAGTAATTTCCACCGGATAATCCGGAGTTAGACCTTTTTCTGAAATAGAAGTTCCATTCGGCGTGAGCCATTTGGCAACAGTAATTTTCAAAAGAGTATCTGGAGTAATCTTGATTGCTTCTTGCACAGAACCTTTTCCAAAACTTTGACTGCCCACGAGTTTGGCGCGTCCATGATTTTGCATTGCGCCGGCCACGATTTCCGAGGCCGAAGCAGACCCGCTATCTATTAAGATAACAAACTTTAATTTATCATTAAATACATTATAGCCTCTACTCCTGAATATTTCCGGTTTTTTATCATCGCCGTAGTCTTCAGTCACAATGGTTTTTCCATTTGGCAAAAACCAACTTGATATATCGACAGCCGAATCTAAATATCCGCCCGGATTTCCTCGCAAGTCCAGTAATAATTTTTCGGTTCCAGATTCAGCAAAACTTTTTATCGCATTGCGGAAAAGGCTCGCTGAATTAGCGGAAAAACTATAAAGTTTTATGACAAAAATGCCATCTGGTCTGAATTCTGTATCAAGGGTTGGTATGTTGATAACATCTCTGACAATTTTTATTTCCATCGGGTCCTTGTTTTCTTCACGAAAGATGGTAAGCGCGACGGTGGTGCCTTTTTCGCCTCTTATTAATTTTATTGCTTTTTCGATGCTCAAACCGGAGGTAACTATTTTATCGATTTTAAGAATTTTATCACCGGATTTTATATTTGCCCGATAGGCGGGAGTATCTTTAAGCGGAGCGATAACTGTAAGAATTTTGTCTTTCATACCCACCTCCATGCCAATGCCTGTAAAATTACCGGCTATTTCATCTTCAAAATCTTTTGCTTCATCTGGGCCAAAAAACACACTGTATGGGTCGTCCAGTGAGCCTACAAGACCCGAGATAGCTCCATAAACCTTATTCTGATCAATTAATTTGTCCGCCTTTGGGTATTTCTCATTGATGGTATTCCAGACTTTCCAAAAGGGAGAAAAATCTGTTTCTGTTATAACTTGTGTCTCCTTATTGGAAAGACCTATGACTTTTTCTATTTCCGGACGATTATTTAAACCTATGTAAATACCCCAAACAAAAAAAAGACCAAAAAGGAAGACGATAGCAATGATATGTCTTGTTTTTAAAAAATTTTGCATTATTGGATGTTATATTTCTCCCTCGTTTAAAAACTTATTTTCTGAAAAATTATCAAAAATTTTTTCTTCTTTCACTTCCTTTGTTTTTGCTTCCTGATACAGAACATAGCTGAAATAAATAAGTCCGAGTCCGGAAAGAGTCATTAAGATATCTTTCCAAGAATACGGAAGACCCAAGTACGGCAATACTGCCACCCAAAGGCCCAAAATCAAAAGTATTCGTGCTTTTTTCATAGGTACATTGTATTGCATAAATATAAAAAATGCAAACACCTAATTTAATAAATTCTATTTCGTATTATCTTACGATGTTAAACATATGTAAAAGATAGTAAGAAAATAAATTGGTATAAAAAAAATAAAGAGGACCCGGCCGCGCCCCAAACTATCAACTATCTGCTGCTGGAAATCGCGCCCTCGCGAAAATTCCTTTTATAAATAGATGCCCTTTGGAGTACCATCTATTTTCTTGCGGCAACGTATGCGCAAGAAAGCTTGTCCCGTGAGGTCGGGTCACCCCGCCTCGGTAACTGCACGTAAACGCTCCTCTTCTTTTGAGCGATATTTTACATGGAGTCGTCCCACAATTCTTTGAACGGTATTGCTTTCAGATCTTATTCGTTCAGAAAATTGTAGCTAGACACATTCCAACCCATCGTTTCCCCATTTGATATGCCAAATAACGGGGGCGATAAAGAAGACACACTATTTTAAGTGAACCATATGCGCAGCTTCTTCTTTATACAGAAACTACACAATCAAACGAGTTCACTTAGTCTGATTTTTTATCTGACCAAGAGAGACATACGCACAGACAACGCGTATGTATTGAAGCTTACACAATCACTTGAAGCGATTGATACTAGGTAAATTAAAAGGAAAGGTAAAATACCTTTAATTATTAGCATATTTTAGTAATTTTATTCAAAATATTCCGGAGTGTTGATGGACATCCAGTCCAGAAGTTCTCGCATGACAGAGGACGCATTTCTGCCGCTGGTTGAAGAACCGGCTTCCAGCATAACAACAAAAGAATATTTCGGCTTTTCGTAAGGGAAAAAACCAACAATCCAAGAATTTACCTTGTTTTTAGCGGTTCCAAGCTGGGCGGTGCCGGTTTTAGCGGCTATTTGCACATAAGGAACATTTAAATTTAAGGCAGTGCCATAAGTGACCGCCTGTCGCATACCATCATGCACCACGTCAAAATATTCTTTTTTTATATTTATGATTTCCACTTTTTTTTCCATTTCCTTATCTTCCAATAAAAAATGCGGAGTGAACAGCTTTCCATAATTCGCAATTGCTCCGATAGCCCGCACTATTTCCATCGGGGTAACTTGAAATCCATATTGTCCAATAGCCGTGTTATAAGTGTCTCCGATACGCCAAGGATCTCCGTTGAAATTAGCCATTTTCCATTCCGGACTAGGAATAATACCTTCGATTTCATCCGGCAAATCAACACCTGTTTTTTCTCCTAAACCGAAAAGCTCCGCATATTTTTTTATATTAGCAATACCAAGTCCTTTTTGATTTTCAAAACCTCCCCCTATTTCATAAAAATAAATGTCGGAAGAAACAGCCAGCGCTTCTGCCATATTGGTCCAGCCATTTGCTCTCCAATCTTTAAAAACTGTTTTTTGATCCGGAAAATAAGGGTTAGGAATAGAAATAGAACCGGTGGAAAGAATTTTTTTTGTTTGATCGATTACGCCTTCTATTAGTGCAGCTAATCCTAAAAATGGCTTGACGATGGATCCTGGAGCATAAAGGCCGGAAACATTTCTATCCAAGAAAAATTTCCTTTTATCATTTAAATAGCTGTTAATCTTTTTGGAATCTTTTCCTAAGGAAAGAATTTCGGAATTATATTCCGGAAAACTGGTGGAAGCTATTATTTCTCCGTTTCGCGTATCCATAATTATTCCAGCTCCGCCCGTGAAAGAATTTTCGAATAAATTTTTAATTAAAGAAAATAATTCTGTTTGGATGCGCGCGTCTACGCTAGTAGCCAGATCGTTTCCCTTTTTAGGTATGTTGATAATATTTTCCGAATGAATAACTCCTTTGGCGTCGGTTTCTATTATCTTTGATCCGTTTTCTCCCTTTATTTGGCTATTATATTTTTTTTCCAGTCCGTCTTTGCCCATAAATTCGTTTTGCCAGTAATTTCCCGCGTTGTCTTTTGCCGGATAGCTCACATAACCGAGCAGATGCGAAAATCCCGGAGACAAATAAGCGCGGGTGTATAAATTAGACGGATCGTCACTCTTTTTATTCCAAGCCAATTCTTTTTTATTTCTATCATAAATAATGCCTCTTTCCGTGAAGATATTTACTTTTTCCAAAATATTATTTTCGCTTCTTTTCCTGTAATTATCACCATTTTGTACCTGTAGATACACCAAGCGGGTTCCGAATATCAAAATAATCAAGAGAAAAAAAACACCAAGAAAGTTAATGGTTTTTTTAGGGATAGTTTTTTCTATTCGGCCTTCAAATTGTTGGCGATCAAAATTTTGCAAGTTCTTCGAGTCCAGGAAAATTTCATCCGGCTCCACGAAATTATTCTTGCTCTTGTTTTTTAAGAATTTTCCAAGATTCATTTCCTTATTTTTTTCTTTAATAATTCTAAAATTATAAAACAAACCAAGGCCAACAGAAAAGAGATAAAAAGCATGTTGAAAAACCTCGGTTCTTTTGTTTGATAAAGCAGATCAGAAATAAAAAATAAAAAGACCGCTTCCCAGAAAAATGTGAAATAAATCATACCCGCCAAAGCCAAAACGACAGAGACCCAAAAGGGCATAAAAAGTATGGAAAGCAATAAAATTGCAGAAGCAAAAATCCGTAGCAGCATCTTTCTATCTTACCTTGAAGCGAGTTTGGAAGCCAGACCGGTGTAGTTTTTGGGCGTTATTTTCAGCAATTCTTTTTTTATTTTTTCATCTATTTTAAGATTTTTAATAAATATATGAATGTCAGCCAGGGTCACAGTTTTCCCGCGAGTGAGCTCTTTTAATTTTTCATACGGCATTTTTTCGCCCTCACGGCGCAAAATAGTTTGAATAGCTTCGGTAATTACTTCCGGATGATTGTTTAAATCTTTCTCCATGTTTTCTTTATTCACTTTTATTCTTCCCAATTGTCTTTTTAAATACTCAAGAGCGATTAAGCTGTGAGCAAAGGCGCTTCCTATATTTCTTTGCACCGTAGAATCCGACAAATCTCTTTGGAGTCTTGAGATTGGAAGTTTCCTTCCGAAAAATTCAAACAGGGCGTTTGCCATTCCCAGATTTCCCTCGCTATTTTCTAGAAACAAAGGATTGATTTTGTGTGGCATTGTAGAAGACCCCACTTCCCCTTCCACCGCTTTTTGCCCTATCCATCCATCACTGATGTATCTCCAGATATCTTGATTCATATCTATGAGTATAGTATTTGCTCGGCGTATCATATCAAAAAGCTCTATATAACTGTCATGTGGTTCGATTTGGGTAGTGTAAAGGTTTGTTGCGATTTTTACTCTTCTTTCCTTTGCCAATTTTGTAATAAATTTTTGAGAAAACTCTATCCAGTTCACTTTTGGATAAGCTATTATTAGAGCGTTGTAGTTTCCTGTAGCGCCGTTCATTTTTACAAGTATTTTATGGCTTCTGATTTGGTTAAGTTGGCGCTTAAGTCTCTCTTCAAAAATTTTCATTTCTTTGCCGAAGGTTGTGGGTGAGGCTGGCTGACCATGAGTGCGCGCCAGCATCGGAGCATTTTTATTTTCTTTTGCGAGCTTTCCTATTTTATTTATGACGTCTTCTAGGGTCGGTATATATACCTCTTTCAAGCTCTCACTTATCATAAGCGCGTAGGCAATATTAGTAGCATCTTCGGTGGTAAGACCAAAATGTACGAATTCTAAAACATTTTTCAAGCTACTATTTCCAAGTTTTTCTTTTATATAGTATTCAATTGCCTTGAAATCATGCTCGGTCGCTTTTATATTTTTATAACCTTTGAGTTCGATTCGGTTTATAATATCTGCATCATTTTCATTTAATTCATACAGACCTCTTATTAGATTCTTTTCTCTTCCAGAGAATTTTCGCAGGTTTAGTCCTTTAGTTTCCGAAAGAGTGATCAGGTATTCCCCTTCTGTGATAATTTTATATTTCATACTGGCTCTCTCGCTAAAAAAAGCTGAAAGCTTCTCGGTGTATTTTTTATAGCGCCCGTCTATGGGAGAAATTGAATTTAAAGACATGTTTATATAATATATTTTTTTAGATTATTCTCTATTCTTTTTGAAATATCTCCAGTTTCGATTTTAAAATTTTGTCCAGTGATTTGTTCGTAAATTTTTATATATCTGCGAGAAAGTTCGGTAATCATGTCCTGGGGAGCTTCCGGCAACACTTTGTCTTTATACGGATCGCAATTTTGCTTGAACCATAAACGCAGGAATTCCTTGTCAAAATTTTCCGGTTCTAAGCCTTTTTCTATTCTTTCTTTATAGGAATTGGCTTGCCAGTATCTAGAAGAATCAGGAGTGTGAATTTCATCCACAAGGGTTAATTCCCCTTTCTCATCTATTCCGAATTCGTATTTTGTATCCACCAGTATAAGTCCATGCGCTAGAGCCACTTCTTGCCCGCGTTTGAATAATTTAATTGCCGTGTCAGAAAGCTTTTTCCACATTTCTTCACTAACTATTTTTTCGTCCAAAATTTCTCTAGTTGTGAGCGGGCGATCGTGCTCGGCAGATTTTGTTGTCGGAGTCAAAACCGGATAATTCAATTTCTGATTCTTTTTCATGCCATCAGGCAAGGTAAAATCCCCAAAATCTCGTTGTCCTTTTTGATAAAGTGTCCAGAGGCTTGTCCCGGTAACTCCTGTGATATAAGCGCGCGGCACTATTTCAATGGGAATGACTTTGCATTTCTTACCGACTACGACGTTTGGATCAGGAAATTCTATGACATGATTCTTTACAATGTCTTTGGTCTGCTCAAACCAAAAACGGCTAACTTGGGTGAGCACTTGTCCCTTAGAAGGAATCAAGGCCAGATTACGATCAAAGGCAGAATACCTGTCAGTAGAAACCATAATAACTTTATTTTTTTGAATATAAACGTCCCGCACCTTGCCGGTGTATTTTTCTCCTAAATTCTTAAGATCTGTTTTTTCGAGAATATTCATATATTTTCTATTATTTATAAATAATTTTTTGATCTTTAGTTAATTTAGAAATTATAGATAATTGCGGAGTATCTTTTTTTATAATTTTGCCTACGACCTTGGCTTTAATTGAAAAATCTTTAGCCCTTTCAATACAATAATCAGCATCTTTTTCTTCTACTATTAATAACATACCTTGTCCTCCGTTCCAAACCTCATAGAACTCCTCATCATTGAGGCCTCGCCACTCTGCACACTTTTTCATAATCTGCGGTGGTTCCCATAAATCAAAAAGTTCGGCGGAAAGCTTTTTTGGGAAAAGAATATCTTTTGCCAGTTTTTCTTTCAAGGCTCCTCCGGAAAGATGAACAATGGAGTGAATGTTAATTTCCGGCTTAAAATCTTTACTAAACCATCCATGAAGAGTATTAATATAAGTATCGTAAAGAATAGAAGGAGTTGCTGCTTGTTTTATACTCTTTTTCGCCTTTGGATTTTTCCACCATTCTTTTCCAAATTTTTTTCTTAAAGCTTTTCTCAGCGAACTTATTCCGTTGCAACGAAATCCGTTCTCTTTCAATCCAATAATGACTTGTCCGGGAGCGAGTTTCTCTCCTGTTATCATTTTATTTTTATGATAGGCGCCGATCATAGTTCCAGACCAATTCAATTTGGTTTTAGATTCCGAAATTTCAGATCCAATAGCATCTCCCATTTGCGCGGTTTCTCCCTTCAAAACCACAATTTTTGATTCTTTAGCTACTTTTCCTAAACCGGAAATCGCGCTCTTGTAAGTTTGGCTTACTTTATCGCCGGCATTTCCTATGGAAGTAGTATCAAAAACATTAACGAAAATTAGAGGAATTCCGCCATAGCGGGTAATATCGCTCGCAGTCATAGCTATGATGTCATAGGCAGCTAAATGATGGGTCTTTGCGGCATCAATAATAATACCTTTGGTTCCTAGTCCATCTGTGGATGCCTCTATCAAGTACCCTTTTGGGAGATTTTTGAAATTAAAAGGTCGAGGACCGCGAAAGTTTCCCCCGGAAAAATCAGTTATATCAACGAAAGGAGAATTTTTATAACTTGCCTTACATACAGAACCCGCAAAACTACTAAACGAAGATTCTTCTTCCACATCAACTCCGTCACTGGAATAAATCTTTTTCTTCGTTAGTTTGCTCATATCTATTTATCTGATTTTCCTTGCAAATATTTTTTATACCCAATCTTTTGCAATTTTTTTCCTTTTATTTCTATTTCGTCAGCCATTTTCTTTTTATAAACAACAAGTTTTTTTTCTAAGTTTTTATCAACAATGGCTAGTATTTGGATTGCCAATAGTCCGGCGTTTTTAGCGGAATTTATGCCGACCGTGGCGACAGGTACTCCCGGAGGCATACCTACAGTGGAGAAAAGAGAATCAAGCCCCTTTAGATTTTTTGACTTGACCGGTACGCCGATGACTGGCAGAGTGGTGAGTGATGCAACCACTCCAGCCAAGTGCGCTGCTCCGCCCGCGCCTGCAATGATAATTTTTATTCCGCAATTTTTGGCATTGGTCGCATACTTATGCACAGTCTCTGGAGAACGATGCGCGGAAGCAACCGTAATTTCATAACTTACTTCAAATTCTTCTAGAATTTTAGCCGCTTCAGCCATCACTTCTAAATCCGAATCCGAGCCCATGAGTATGCCAACCTTAGTGTCTTTCATTATGTTTTCATATTAACATTTTTTCTATAGAAAACAAATTCACCTAAAATAAAAAGTCAGAACTCAACATAGATATTCTTAACTTTCATGCATATGCTAGAATATTAAGAAAAAGGTTTATTAGGTTAAATTGAAATACTTTTTGATTTTTTCATCGCGCAGTATGTTGTCAACAGTCAAAACTTCAACATACTTCACTACCCCAAAGAAATCAGAGATGAAGATAATTTCATCTTCACATGGATACGGATATATCCAGGCGGACTTCTGGAATTGGAAAAAATCCAGATTTTTTAGGTGATAACGCAGCGCCTCTCTTCCTTTTGTAAATCTCATAGGTATATCAAACATCGCTAATCTCCATTTCCCATCCCATCTCTTCGGTATTTTAATCTTCATTAACTCAATGTCGAATTCTCTAAGTCTAACTTCTCCCCTTTTAGTGACTTTAACTATTGCTTTACCATTTTTGTCTCTAACATATTCGATGAGTTTTTGGCGCTTCAAGCTATCGATAGCATTCTGGATCTGCCTTTTGGAATACCTTTTAGAACCTTCAAACATACCAAAGCATTGCACAGCATTGCCTATAACAGCGGCACCAAGCACAAGAACGGGAAGCGAAGCTAGTGCAACGACGCATAGAGCAACAGTAGCAATCTTTGCTTCTTTGGTGTCAGAATTCAAAAAATTTCTTAATCTCTCTGTATAGTTGTCTTTATTTTTTAGTATTTCCATACTCTTATAATTCTAGCATATGCAAGATTCTTAAGATAACAGAATGAAATAAGATTTGTGTGTAAAAACAAAAAATCGCTGGGCGAACCATGCGAAATTTTTTGATGTTTTTGCCCCTCCTTTGTGGGGCGTTAAGTTTTTTTGCTTCGCCGTGCTATTGCAGACAACACACCTCCATAGAGAGATGCAATCTCTTTAGTCTGGGGATCGAATCCGGCGGGAATTTTACCTTCTTGAGCCAAGATGGCTAACTCTAGGTAAGTCTCAATCATTGCCTTCAAGGTTTCAGTTTTCGAGCCGAACCCGCAAATTTCTAAAGCCTGGTCAATCATTTCATGATGACTGGGCGGCAAATCTAAGCTGAGTCTAATTTTGGTGATCATTCAACATGGTTTATATCACACCGGGCGTCTTTTGTCTAGTTAATGTTTAAAATGCCTAAATCCAGTCGTAACCATTGCCATGTTGTATTTATCGGCCATATTGATTGATGCTTGGTCGTTCTTTGAGCCGCCGGGCTGGATAACTGCCGTGATGCCATTTTTGGCGGCTTCTTCGACGCAATCAGGAAATGGAAAGAACGCTTCGGAAGACATCACGGTGCCTTTTAGTGAAAAATTGAATCTATTTGCCTTGTCTATTGCCTGCTTTAAGGCATCAATGCGAGATGTTTGTCCGCAGCCCATGGAGATGAGCGCGCCGTTTTTTACCAGAGCGATGGCGTTTGATTTTAAATGTTTGGTCGCTACCGAGGCTACGAGCAAGTCTTTAGTTTCTTCGACAGTTGGTTTTCTTTTTGTTGTTACTTTAAAATCCCCTTCAGTTTCTGTATGAGTATCGCGGTCTTGGACCAGTGTGCCAGTAAAAGATGTTCGCGTTTGTTTTTGTGGAAGAATAGGATTTTTCCATTGTAAAATTCGGCAATCTTTCTTTTCTTTGAGAATCGCGAGCGCTTCTTCAGAAAAATCCGGCGCGATTATTACTTCTACAAAAAGCTTTTGCTCTTTTATCAGTTTGGCTATATCTTCTGTTATTTTTCTATTGGCCGCCAATATTCCCCCAAAAGCTGACAGTGGATCCGCGTTGTAGGCCGACTTGTATGCTTCTAGTAAATTATTTTTTATTGCCAATCCGCAGGTATTCATATGCTTCACGATGGCGAAAGCCGGATCTTTGAAATCATTTACTACCATGATAGCCGCCTCGGTGTCTATGAAGTTATTATATGAAAGTTCTTTACCGTGGAGCTGGACAAAACTTTCTGCCAGATCCCCTATAAATTCTGCTTTTTGATGAGGATTTTCTCCATATCGAAGCGTTGTACCCTGAAAGTAACTTCTAATTGCAAAATCATATTTACTAGTGATTTCAAATGCACTTCCGGCAAACTTTTTACGTTCTTCAAGTGTGGTTTCGGTCCCCTTTTCTAAAATATTTTCTAGATTCTTATATTGATCTTTAGAAGATATCACTACAACATCATTAAAATTCTTCGCCGCCGCGCGAATGAGAGATACTCCGCCGATGTCTATTTTTTCTATTATTTCGGTTTCGGTGCCGCCTTTAGCAAGAGTTTCCTCGAATGGATACAAATCTACAATAACTAAATCTATATCTTTTATTTTGTGTTTTGCTTTTTCTTTCTGATCTTCTGAATTATCTCGGCGATTCAAAATTCCTCCGAAAATCTGAGGCTGTAAAGTTTTAACTCTCCCGCCGAATACAGCCGGAAAATTTGTAATTTCTTCTATTTCAGTAACTGGGATTTTCAATTTCCGTATAAATTCTGCTGTGCCACCTGTAGAAATTATTTTTACGCGGTACTTATCTAAAAGCCTAACGATCTCCTCGAGTCCATCCTTATTAAAAACTGATATAAGAGCTGAATTTATTTTTTTTGTCATATATTTATTCAAATTCCGTTGTTGCCGGAGGCTTAGGAGTCATGTCAAAAAATACTCGGACAATATTTTTGTGCTTAGTTAGGGCGTTGGTAATTTCGTCAACTACAATTTGCGGGAAATAATAGCCTTTGGCAGTCATGAAGTCTGATGTCTGGACTGCTCGCACAGCTATGGAGTGACCATACACTCTTTCGTCTCCTTTGACTCCCACGGAATTGATGCCGAGAAGGGCGACAATAATTTGTGAAATTTCTTTTTGAATGTTGTATTTTTTTATTATGTCTGTAACTGTTTTATCTGCTTGTCTGACCAATTCTAATTTTTCTTTGGAAACCGGTGTGCCGACAACTCGTAAATACAATCCCGGTCCGGGGAACGGATTGCGCTCGTACACTTCTTTCGGAAGCTTGAGTGCCTTGGCAAGTTCACGAACTTCATATTTAAATAAATTGCGGAGCGGATGCAGATCGCTTATTCCCCTTGCTTCCCAGTCGAGGCCGACATTGTGGTGGGTCTTGATCATGGCCGACTTTCCCGCTTGTCCGCTTTCTATAATATCGGTTGCTAGAGTTCCCTGCACGATAAATCCAGCTTTATATTTTTTTATTTCTTTTTCAAATATTTTTTTGTAAACTTCTCTGAATTTTTCGCGTTTTTCTTCCCCATCAATTGTTGTGGAAATATTTTTAATGAAATCAACTTCTGCACTAATTATTACCAAATTTTTCACGCCTGCACTCCTAGAGTTGGCTTTTATTTCTTCAAATTCTTCCGCGCGCACTCCGCCGGTGGCTATCGCTACACAAATGAGCTGTTCGCCTAGCACCGGAGCAAGAATTGCAGCCAGTGTAGTAGAATCTACTCCGCCGGAGAAACCTAGAATAACTTTTTGTTTGTTTTTGCTCACACTTTTTAATACCTCTTCCTGTATTTCTTTAATCAAATTTTTCGGATCCCAGTCTTTTGCGCAGCCAGAAAGATTTAAAAAATTCTGTAGTATTTTTTTACCTTCTTTTGTGTGCGCGACTTCCGGATGAAATTGGATGCCCAGTATTTTATTATTTTTATTAGACATGGCGGCAAAACCTTTTGAGGTGGCAATAGAACTAAAACCTTTCGGCAGTTTAGTAACAGTGTCTCCATGGCTTGCCCACACTTCTGTCTTTTTAGGAACATTTTTAAAAAGCGGGTTTGCAGTGTTTATTTCTACAACAGCCGGACCATATTCCTTCTTGCCATGTTCTTGTTCTACTTTGCCTCCTAATTTGTGGGCTAAAAGTTGCATGCCGTAGCATATTCCCAGTATCACATATTTTTTGCCTGTTAAATCTATTTTTTTGGGGAGAGACGGCGCGTTTTCATCATACGCGCTCCAGTTACTGCCGGAGAGAATTACCGCTTTCGGATGATTGTCTTTAAGCCAAGCGTTCGCTTTTTCCGGCGAAAAGATAACACTACGCACTCCGAGCTCGCGCAAGGCGCGACCAATAACGAGAGTGTATTGCGAGCCGTAATCTACAATGAGAATTTGTATAGGATTCATAATGTGATAGTATACACAATATATTATGACGCTGATTAAAAAGCAAAGAAATAATTTCCCGGAGGGTTTGACTTACGACGATGTCCTTCTAGTGCCGCAGTATTCGGAAGTTTTACCGCGGGACGTAGATATTTCTTCTCATCTCACTAAAAAAATAAAGCTCAATGTGCCTATAATTTCCGCAGCGATGGATACGGTAACGGAAGCTACTATGGCCATAGCGATGGCGCAAGAGGGAGGTATCGGAATCTTACACAAGAATATGACGATCGAGGAGCAGGCAAAACAAGTGCGCAAAGTAAAGCGTTCGGAATCTGGCATGATTCATGATCCCATTACTCTCTCACAAAGTGCCTTGATCAAAGAAGCTCTCTCCATAATGCAAGAAAATAAAATCGGAGGCATACCGATAGTTGATAAAGACAAGAAACTCGTCGGAATATTAACAAATCGCGATCTACGATTTCAGAAGAATCTAGAAATCCCTGTCGGACAGATTATGACAAAGACAAGGCTTGTTACAGGGAATATAAATACAAATCTCGTTGAGGCGGAAAAAATACTTACCAGATCAAAAGTTGAGAAATTACCTCTGGTGGATAAAAATAATAAGCTTGTTGGTCTTATCACTTACAAAGACATAATGAAAGTTAAGTCTCGCCCGAATTCTTGCCGAGACGAATTTGGCAGACTTCGTGTAGGTGCGGCGATTGGAGTTTCTTCCGATACCTTGCTTCGGGTAAAGCAGTTGGCGCAAAATGGTGTGGATGCGGTGGTCATAGATACGGCTCATGGCCACTCTAAAGGTGTAATCGATATGCTCAAGAAAATAAAAAAGGAATTTCCAAAGTTGGAAGTCATTGTCGGAAATATTGCCACGAGTGTCGCAGCGAAAGACCTCGTTCGTGCTGGGGCTGATGCGGTCAAAGTTGGCATTGGTCCAGGATCAATTTGCACTACTCGCGTTATTGCCGGGGTGGGTTATCCGCAATTTTCTGCCGTGTATGAAGTGGCAAAAGCGCTAAAAGGTTCTGGCGTGCCGATTATTGCCGATGGTGGGATCAGGCATACAGGCGACATACCAAAAGCACTCGCCGCAGGAGCGAGCTCTATTATGGCTGGTTCCCTATTTGCTGGTGTGGAAGAATCTCCCGGCGAGACTGTTATTTACGAAGGACGGAAATATAAAACTTATCGAGGCATGGGATCTATCGAGGCCATGCAACAAGGATCAAAGGACAGATATTTCCAAGATACGGAAGATGATATTAAAAAACTTGTACCGGAAGGCATAGTGGGCAGAGTTCCTTTCAAGGGTGGACTGTCGGAAGTCATGTATCAGCTTGTCGGAGGTTTGCGTTCTGGCATGGGATATTGCGGCGCGAAGGATATTTCTACTCTTCAGAAAAAAGTAGAGTTTATTCGGATCACTCATTCTGGTATTCGAGAAAGTCATCCGCATGATGTGACGATTACTAAAGAGGCGCCAAATTATAGCGCCGGGCAATAATAAAATTATATGAAACAAGGATTCATCGATGTAGTCGTCGGACTGCAATGGGGAGACGAGGGTAAAGGCAAAAATATTGACGAGCTTATTTCTCATGGAAAGTATGCTGGTGTTGCAAGATTTCAAGGTGGAGCAAACGCTGGGCATACCTTAAAATACAAAAATACTACTTTTGTGGGTCACATAGTTCCATCGGGTTGCTTACAAAAAGATGTTGAACTTTATATAGGAAACGGAGTAGTGGTGGATGTCGTATCTTTAATTAAAGAAATAGACGAATTAAAAAATTTTGGGTTCAAAATTACTCCTCGCCTTTATATTTCTAATCGAGCAAAACTTGTATCATACCTCCATCCTTTTATTGATCAAGCTGATGAGCATTACAGGAATAAAAGAGGAGCAAAGATAGGCACGACCTCAAGAGGTATCGGTCCGGCATATGCTGATGCTAGGGCTCGAAGAGGTCTTCTTGTGGGTGATGTGCTTTTGTCTGATTTTGTCGAAAAAGAAAAAATCCTAGCTGATTTTCACATGAATGTTTTGAATATGTATCAAGAAAAATATGGTTTCAAAATTAATTTACAAAAAATAAAAGAAGCAGAAAAAAAATGGTGGGAGGCCTTGGAAGAATTAAATAAGCTCCAGATTTGCGATTTGTCATTTTTGATACAGAAAAGGCTTTCCGAAGGCAAAAATATTCTAGCCGAAGGCGCGCAGGCAGTGATGCTAGATATTGATTTTGGAGACTATCCCAATGTTACCAGCTCGAATACTTTGCCTGCGAACGTATGTCTCGGGCTCGGTGTGCCTCATACGGCTCTACGAGACATTTACGGCGTAATTAAGGCATATACCACAAAAGTAGGAGGTGGCAACTTCCCTGCTAGGATTAAAGACGTAGTTCTTGAGAAAGCTTTTCAGGACGCTGGGCATGAATTTGGAGCAACTACCGGCCGACCGAGGATGTGTGGCTGGCTCGACATATTTGCGCTTCGCCATGCTGTCATGCTTTCCGGTGTTAATAAAATTTTTATAAATAAAGCGGATATTTGCAAAAGTTCTAAAATGAAAGTTGTAATTGGGTATAAAAACGGCAGGAAAATACTAAAAGAATTTCCTTTGTATCTATCGCAAGTGACTGATGTAATTACCGAAGAAATTCCCGGATGGGGGCAGAAAAATTACGGGGTAAAAGACAAAAAAAATGTTTCCAAAGAACTTCAATCATATTTAAACTACATTGAAAAGAAACTTTTGGATTTGGATGTGAAAATCATCGCAGTCGGCACCGGCCAAGACCGGGATCAATTTTTTAGGTGGAGTAAGTAGAATTTAGAGCGCGTTTTTTCCTATATCTTTTCGATATTGCATCCCTTCAAAAGATATTTTTTTTATAGCTTTATAGGCTTTTTCTAGCGCTTCTTTGAGGGAATTTCCTGTGGCAGAAACTCCAAGCACTCGCCCGCCGTTAGTCGTTAGGTCTTGCCTCACAACTTTTGTGCCGGCGTGGAAGATGATTACATCACCTCCCCCTCCCCCCTCCAACCCTTCCCGACTTCCCCTTATCAGGGGAGGCAAATTGGTTCCCCCTGATAAGAGGGATGCAGGGGGTTTAAGGAGGGGAGGAACTCCCGTAATCATTTTCCCTTTTTTATAATTTCCCGGATATCCGCCCGAAGCAAGAACGATATTGCAAACAGACTTATTACTCCATTTTATTTCTGTTTGGTCTAGCTTTTGATCAATAGAGTTTTCAATAATTTCTAAAAGATCAGTTTCAAGAAGTCTCATATATGTTTGAGTTTCAGGGTCGCCAAAACGTGCATTGTATTCTAGTATTTTTGGTCCCTCTTTGGTGAGCATAAGTCCTGGATATAGCACTCCCATAAAAGGTTTTCCATCTTTTTTCATACCCTCCAATGTCGGGGCAACAATTTCTTTTTCTATTTTTTGCATGAGTTCTTTAGTTACAAATGGCAACGGTGCAATTGTGCCCATGCCGCCTGTATTTGGGCCAGTATCCCCTTCACCAATTTTCTTATGATCTTGCGATGGCGGGAACATTTTGTAACTCTTTCCATCAGAAAATGCATGTATTGAGATTTCCGGACCTGTTAAAAACTCTTCGATGACTACTTTATTTCCTGACTCACCGAAAACTTTCTTTATCATTATTTCTTCAAGAGTTTCTATTGCTTTTTCTTTAGTCTCACATATAACTGCTCCTTTACCACCTGCGAGCCCGCTTGCTTTGATCACTATCGGTAGAGTTTGTTTCGTCAGATACTCTTTTGCTTTTTCAAAATCGTTGAATATTTCAAATTTTGCTGTAGGTAAATTATGCCGGCGCATGAAATCTTTAGAAAAAGCTTTTGACCATTCTAGCTGTGCCGCCGCTTTTTTCGGGCCCCAGATGCGCAAGTTTGCCTTCTGAAACTCGTCTACGACACCCAAAGCAAGCGGATCATCGGAAAGAGCCAGCGTTAGGTTAATTTTTTCTTTTTGCGCGAACTCTATAAGCTTAGAAATTTCTGTCTCTTCGATATCTAAGTTGGTTCCCAGTCGTGCCGTTCCAGCATTACCTCTAGCAAAAAATAATTCTCTCGCTCGTGGTGATTGCGCAATTTTCCATCCGACAGCATGCTCTCTTCCTCCTCCTGCTCCAATTATTAAAATTTTTAATTTTGACATGTTGATAATCAACTATATCATAAAGTCCTTTCTTGTGATATAATTCTATTTTGAAAATATGAGCATGCCAAGTTGTCAGGTCTGCGGGAAAACATTCCCTTTTGAAGTTTGCGACGGGAGTGGGCGACTACTCTGTGATAATTGTCGGGATCCCCGCCAGCTGGCGGACAGATCACAACCACAAACAAATTTCTTTCCCCAAATGGTTGCATATGAAAGGAAAGATAGGACGAGCGACTTTCATCGATCGTCAAGGGGGTATTGAAAGGATACCCCAGGTATCAGGGAGAAAGGGAGAGTACGAACCATTCGTCCTCCCTCTTTCATTTCTTAGAAAGCTTTTCTAAAACTTCTACGTATAGCTGATTTTCTTTTTTCTTGAGTCTGGCGTACAAAGATTCAACATTGTCATCAGTTTCAATTTTCTCAAAAGTTCTGCCTAAGACCGGTCCGAAATCAAAATCCAAAGTTAAAAAATGAATAGAAGATCCTGCATAAGTGCTTTTTTGATCTAGGAAATTAGCAATAGCTTTACTGCCATACATTCCTTTGTTCCAGAGAGCTTTTGTGTTGTCAGGATTTAATACTTCTCCATTTACTGTGTCTGGGATTAATCCCGGATGTAAATTTAAAATTCTGTTTTCATATTTTCTTATTATTTCGTCAGGGATTATCTTCTTCCATCCAGCGAGGCATATATAGTCTGGTGATATTTTTTCTAGTATTGATGTAGGGTTTTCTGTGTCCGTTATAACCGTAAGAATTTCTGCATTTATAATTTTTGCATCAATGGCACTCCTAACTACTTTTAAGTTAGTTTGAGCGCCCCCTTGGTGAACCATAAAAACCAATTTTATTTTATTCTTTTGGAACATCGTAATTAATCTCTTTTTCCCGCTCCCAAATAGGGATAGGATAAGTTCCATCAAAAGATGAAAGCGAGAAATGGCTTTTGGGTAGTCCAGTAGCCGCGACCATCCCTTTAATTGACAGATATGAAAGAGAGGTAGCTCCGAGAAATTCGCAAATTTCTTTAGTCGTTTTCTGTGAGGCAATGAGATCCGATTGTTTGGGAGTATCAATGCCATAAAAGTCCGGAAATTTTATCGGGGCGGAACTGACCAAGAAATGCACTTCTGTGGCTCCGGCATCAAAAAGCATTTTCACAATCTGTTTAGAGGTGGTTCCGCGAACAATGGAGTCGTCCATGACCGCAATTTTCTTTCCTTTTATTACGCTTGCCAATGGACTTAATTTCATTTTTACTTTTTCATTGCGCAGTTCTTGAGTAGGTTCAATAAAGGTGCGGTTGATGTAGTGGTTTTTAGAAATTCCCATCTCAAATGGAATTCCGGATTCTTCGGCATAGCCGATAGCCGCTGGTACGGCTGTATCTGGAACCGGAATAACCATATCGACATCTAATTTATGTTCCCGGGCAAGAATTCTACCTAAATTTTTCCTTACTTCATATACAGATTTGCCTAATATCGTACTGTCATAACGAGCGAAGTATATGAATTCAAAAATATCAAGTTTTTGTTTTTGTTCTGCCAGTTTTCTGCTTTCTACTCCATTTTTGTTTATTACTACCATTTCTCCCGGCCTTATTTCTCTAACTAATTCTGCTCTGATTGTCTGTAAGGCGCATGTTTCTGATGATACGATCATTTCTTTTCCTTTTTTTCCTAGAACTAGCGGTCGAATGCCGCAAGCATCGCGAAAGGCTACCATGGTGTCTAATCCGAGAGCCACGCAAGAAAACGCTCCGGTAAAAAGAGGATATGCTTTAGCCACCGCATCCGGCAATGATAGTCCTTCTTTCATGCAAGATCCGATTGCTTGAGTCATAAGCTGGGAATCAGACCGGTTTTCCGTGATCTCTCCGCGATTTTTTAAAAATTGAACTAGCGCTTCGGTACTTGGCAGATTTCCGTTGTGTCCAAACACAAAAAGATTTTCATACAAAAACGGCTGGGCGTATTCAACATGATTGCCTTTGGACGTAGAGTAACGGTTATGTCCGATTGCGGCAAAACCGGGAAGTTGTTTTATGATTTCTTCTGTATAAATTTGACTCACTAGGCCTGAATTTTTGTGTATATAAATTTTTTTACCATCGGTGGTTGCAATTCCCGAGTGCTCTTGACCGCGATGTTGCAACGCAAAAAGCCCGAAATACGTTTCTCTAGCAGTTTCATTTAGAAAAAGTTTATTCTCTCCAAAAATTCCAAAAACTGCGCATTTTTCATTTAGGTCCATCCCAGTACTAAAATTTTAAGTTATTCATTGTAATGGTTATATATTTTAATCAAAAATTTAGTACGGGACAAGTTATTTCTTGAAATAATTAACAGCATTTTTTAAAATCTTCAGGCCCTTACCCCATTTTTCCATTTTCTCTTTTACTTGCCTGCCCCGTAGGAAGCTTGCTTTCCTTCGGGGCCATAAAGGGCTTTGGTGCGAGAACATCGCTCGCTCCGGATGCGGCATCATTCCCAGAACTCTCCCATTATAAGCTAAAACTCCAGCAATGTCATAATCCGATCCGTTTGGGTTGGGTTCTAAGTTTTGAAATTTACAAATCGGACCTTTCACGTATTTGAAGGCTACTGTCCCTTTTTGCTTAGGGTCTACAACATAATGTCCTTCGCCGTGGGCGATTGGTAGAGATATTTTTTTAATGTTTTTAAGCCATGGACTATTATTTTTTTCGATTTGTAAATCTACCCACCTATCTATATATCTGCCATTTTTATTTTGCGCTAGAGCGCCGGGCAAGATTCCGAGGTTTGTCATAATCTGAAATCCGTTACAAATCCCTATAGCCAGAGTGTCGCGAGACAAAAATTCTTCAAGCTCTTTTGCTAAATGATTTTTAAATTTGTTAGCATACGCCTTGCCGGATCCGGTATCATCTCCATAAGAAAATCCTCCCGGAAAAACGAGGATCTGATATTTTGAGAGTATTTTAGGTTCGGCGATCAGATCATTGATGTGCACTATGTCAGCCATGCCTCCCGCAGAGTCAAAAGCGAATTTCGTCTCCTCTTCGCAATTGAGTCCGTAGCCAGACATTATTATTATTTTTGGATTTTTATTTTTCATTAATATATCTCCTGCTGATAACATTTTTCGCAGTATACTATTTCCGACCTATCCGGTGCATAACTTGTTTTGAATGCCACTTCGCACTTATCTTGTCCATGAAAGTGGCTATTTTTGTCGCACATGCAGACTCTATCCCAAAGTTTTAGGGGATTTCTTTGACCTATTCTCTCGTAATGCCTGCAATTCGGGCACAATCGTGGCAAAGGCAGGCTCATTCTTTTATAGAATTTAAATTCTTCCGGAATAATCTTGAACGCTTCCGTGCACTGATGCTTGCATGCGCCGCCATGATTACAAGCAATTACTTTGCCTACTATATCATCTTCTATATCCTTAATATTATCCGGGATATTTTTGGTTTCTATGTCAATTTTGTAATTTCTTTTTTCTTCATCTTGCCAGGTATAGTTTTTTGCGAGAGCTTCTTTTTTGGTTAGAGGAAAATATTCTTGGGCGATGGTTTCATTGTAAGCAAATGGAGATAACTCTTTTGGGAAAAATTCTCCGTATTCGCCTGTTGTTTTCATGTGCTCGATTATTTTGGGCACAAGCGCCTCGTATTCTTCTTTGGTGTATTGTTTGTTTAATATACAATAGGATTTTTTACGAAGTCCCTCACATCCAAATATATTTGCACAGTTGTGACATTCTTCACTGTAGTATGTATTCTGGTTCATTAGATTTCTTATACTAAACGCTGTGTTTGATCCGGCGAAGCCGTGAGCCACTTCATAAAGAAGTTCGGCATTAAAGCCTTGGAAAGAAGTATCGTAACAATTTTTCGTTCCCCTTCTACAGAAGAACAAGTATTTCGAGTTTTCTGTCTGTCCGGAAGTAAAAGATATCTGGGTGTTTCTGGCTTCAGAAAGATCATCCCCGCTGGAATTCACGGATTTGTAAATACGAGCGTATCTGTGAGGCACATTTAATTTTAATTTTTGTAGCCTTTCTAAATTTTTTAAATGCTTAGTGTAACTTCCCTGATTTTCTTTTGTAAACTCTTTGTATGTTTCTTTAGTGACAGGCTGATTAAATATATGATATTTTTTATTTACCAATCCGACGCAACCGAAACATTTTGTACAATTTCTACAATCAATTAAGTAGTAACTCTCCACGCAGTCTTTTGAGTAAGAGCTGAAAAAGACTTTATTAAATGATTTAGATTCGAAAATTTCATAACTGAACTCAATTTTCGAGGAAAAAGCTATATCCAAAGAATCGCGAGATTCGACGACCTGATTGCCGAAGTAAATTCTCTCATTGTTCATTCCCCCAAATAGCAAATAACATTCCTTAAAATCCAGACCATAGTTACAATAATCGCTCAAGATAAAATTGTCGCGGTAAAGATTTACTCTGGGGACTGCTTCCATGAGAACTTTGAACTGATCAAAGAAAGGTTTAGAAAAATCGTAATCCTTACCGTAATCTATCGGATTCCATTTATCGGAGAGCCAGCAATCGCGGCAATAAATAGTGTAGGGGCGACTTTTGTGATATATGGTGAGAACTGGCTCGTGGCATAAGACGCATTCTCTTTTGTAAAGAACTCTGTTGTTTCTAAAAAGCAATCTTCTCTGAAACCTGCATTCTGGGCAAAAAGTCGGCGACGGCACCTTCATCTTCTCATAAAATCCAAAATCATCCGACTCAATGACGAATTCTTTTTGGCAGTTTTGGCAATTTTTTGTTTCAGTTTTCATAATTACATATTTACGCCATGGCTGAAATGTGTGTTTTTCATGTTTCTTTGCTATTGTTGTGAATTTGAAAACTTATGATAAATGCTGTGCAGTTTTTTGACATTGGTGTCTATAATTTTTTTCCTGCTTTCGATTATAACTACTTTACTATTATTTCCAACTTTCCCAATCTTAGCATAAGTAATTTTTTGCATTAATTTTTCAAATAGCTTGGCATTTTTAGGAGAAACAGATACCAAAATCCTGCCCTGTGATTCAGAAAAAAGCCTTGTTTCTATGGATAAAACGGAAGCAAGGCTTCCGTTTTTTTGTGCCATTATCTGGTCTAGAGAAACATTGTAGCCGAGCATGCCGCCTATACAGGCTTTGGCGAGAGCTATTCCTAGGCCTCCTGAAGTTATGGAAAGAGAAGAAGTCACAAGCTCTTTGTTAATAGCTTGCTCGAGCGTCTGATAAGTTTTTAGATTCTTTTCAAGGTTAACTTTTGGAACAATTTCATCATGAGTTTCACCCAATAAATAAATTACGTCGCCACTATTTTTAAATTCAGGTGAAACTGTTTTATATAGATCTGGCATGACGCTTATGCCAGAGATAAGGAGTGTCGGTGGAATAGAAATAGCCACTGGATTCCCCTTCTCATCAAATCCTTTGAAATCGTTGAACATGCTGTCCTTACCGGAGATAAAAGGCGTGCCGTAGGCTACGGCGCAGTCGTAGCACGCTTTTACGGCCTCTTTGAGCTGGTAGAGCCTTTTTGGATCATTCGATGAGCACCAACAGAAATTATCAAGTAGGGCGAGATGATTTAAGGTACCACCAGCGGATATAATATTTCGAACTGCCGTATCTATAGCGCAGGCCGCCATCTGATAGATATCTATGTCTCCATATGAAGGATAAACTCCGTAAGAAAGCACCACCCCTTTATCTGAATTCAACACTGGCTTAATGACTTGGGCGTCAGTATTTATTCTTCCAGGACCGGACAAAGGTTTAAGTACAGAAGAAGCTTGAACTTCATGATCATATTGTTCAGAGATAAAAGAATATCCGGAAATGTTTTTGTCACGAAGGAGGTTTTCGAGAATTTTATTCACCTCTCCTGGCTTTTCAGCCACCCTCTCCTTGACAAGGAGAGGGGCTGGGGGTGAGGTTTTTAGTTGTTCCTTCGGCAATCCGTTATGCAAAAAATTCATCTCCAAATCCATTATTTTCTTTCTCTTGTGATCCACAACTACTCTTCCTGAATTTATAAATTCCCCTATTGTCGTCGCTTCTACTCCTCGACTCTTCATTAATTTTTGAAATTTTTTCCATTTATTTTTTGGTACCGATAAAGTCATGCGTTCTTGCGACTCTGAAATCCATATTTCCCACGGTTTGAGTCCCGGATATTTTAGCGGAACTTTATCTAAATAAATTTTTACACCATTACACTCCTTTGCCATTTCGGCGACAGAAGACGAGAGGCCCCCTGCGCCATTGTCCGTAATACTATTGTATAATCCTTGACCCCGAGCTTCTTTTATTATGGCATCGCTCAATTTCTTTTGAGTTATCGGGTCCCCTATTTGTACCGCAGTCGCTGGCGAATGTGAATCTATATTTTCCGAAGAAAATGTCGCTCCGTGGATGCCGTCAAGTCCAATTCTTCCCCCTACCATTACCACATAATCTCCGGGCTGCGCCTTCTTTTCGTGCATAAGTCTGCCTTTTACCTTCCTTGGAATAAGACCGACTGTGCCTGCGAAAACCATCGGCTTGGCGCGATAGCGATTGTCAAATCTGATAAATCCTGAAATAGTAGGAATTCCGGAACAATTTCCGCCGACGTTTATACCCTTGATTACTCCCTCCATTATTCTTTTTGGAGGAAGCATTGGTTGAGTTGAATTTCTATCTCTAAAGAATTTTCTTTTATCATCCAGGTTACTAAAACAAAATCCGTATGTATTGGCGACAGGTTTTGCTCCCAATCCGAACCCTATAGCATCTCGATTGACTCCTCCTATACCAGTAACCGCTCCTCCATAAGGATCCAGAGCTGAAGGACTGTTGTGAGTCTCCACCTTATGAGTAATTAAATAATTTTTATTAAAAATTATTCCGCCGGCATTGTCTGAAAATACTGAAATGCAAAAATCCCCGCCTTTGGACGGGGCAAGCTTCCCTCTTTCTTGTTTTTGTTTTCTGATTAAATTCGTCGCGCCCTTTATGTAAGTTTTATATAAACCGTCTCTAATATCATCTATTGAATTCGCGAAAATAGTGTGCTTGCAATGCTCCGACCATGTCTGGGCAAGTGATTCCAGCTCTATATCCGTCGGATCTCTTTTTAGCTTGGCGAAATAAGCTTGTATTGCCTTCATGTATAACAGAGAAAGAGCCAACGGGCCGCGACGACGCCCTGTCTCATCCATAATTCCCTCCTTGCCTATTTTTGTGAGTTCTTCATCAGAGACATCAAGGGATACATTCAAGACTGAAGCGCCTTTCTTTAAAATTACTTCCGGAACTTTATTTGGAAATTTTACTTTTCCATCTTTGAGTTTCAAAATATTTACTCTCTCTATGAGCGGGTTATATAAAGTTTGAGCTATGGTTTTAACCTCATTATCTGTGCGGGAACCAGAAATAAAAAAAATTTTAGATGTATATACTTTTATATCTAAATCTTTTTTAAGATGAAGTAAGTCTTTAGCTATTTCTTCAACTGTATGGCCTACATTATCTGTCACTCCCGGCAAGAAACCAATCTCGATGGCATATGTAAAAGATGTCGGACGTCGAGATTCCAGACGTCCGACGTCAAGGGATTCATTGATCGAATAGTTTTCTAGAATTGGATTAGTAATAGCCTCCGCTAACTTCGTGAGTTCTTTTTTTGATAATTTAGAGTCAATAAGGTAAGAATCTGCTCTTGTACTTCCCTTTTTCGGCATCACATATATCCGCGAAATCATAGTTATATACTATATTATGTATGCCTCAAAAACAAATGATGACTTGCCTACTAACCTTCAAGATTTTTCCAGTTATTTTCAAATATTAATTTCTGGGTTTGATAAATTTCTTGGTTCTCTATTACGATGCCAACTGGCTTGTCCGCGTTGTCGAGACTTATATGAGCCACCTTTCCAACATAAATAATTTCATATGTTGGTCGAAGATTCTCCTCTCCTTTTTCCTTGGGCAGTTTCATCCATTTTCTTTCATCAAGACCATGTAAAATGCCTCCCTCACCAAGAGCAATTGTTTTAACTTTTATTTTTCTTCTTATCCTCTTCTTGCTAAAATCTTTCATAGCCAAATAGACATTCTTCCTGACTGTTGCAGAGGAGTATACATAATATGTTTTGTTCTTTGTGCCGTCCATACTCTTTAAAACATCTTCTAGAATGTGCCTGATACCCATTGTTCCTTCATATAGTTTAACAGCCGGTTTTCCTCCCTGTTTTTCAAATAGAGTTTTAAATAATGGTAAGCTTTCCTCAATGTTTTCCTTAATCTCGTTTAAGTTTTCTTGTTTCTTGTCTATTACAGCTAGAAGAGTCTCTGGTCGTTCGGCTATAAAATATTGCTTTGACTGCTTATTAAAATAAGAAACTATTCCCATATTGATTAGAGATTTTAAAATATCGTAAGTTGTCCCACGGTTCACTTTTGCCTTTTCTGCTACTGTGCGCACGGAAGAAGAACCAAGCTCAATCAAAGCAAGGTATACCGCTACCTCTTTTTCCGAGAGACCAAAGTTTTTAAGAATAACCTGAATTTGCATATTTATATGCTATGCGTTACAACATATTTTGTCAACTTTTCTTCTGCAATTTATTAGTATTCCTAAAATAGACTAATATCACTATATATTTTTATATACATCTGTAAGTTATTCATCTGCAAAATTTGACAGTATATCTGTATAAACTATGCTTAATTTGAATCTCGAACAACCTTGAAAACAAAATAAACCCTCAACAAAGGAATAATCATGTACAAACATGCAATCGTTGGATTCTCGGTTAATCCTGAGCTGGAATTGGCGGTGGAAGACACACCGGGGCCAAAGAAGGTCCTGCGCAAAATAGACTTTTGCCTCAGCGGTTCATCTGGCAACGTCGCTATGGCACTCAAGAAAATGGGCAGTACTCCGCGCCTTCTTGGTTTGACAGGACCTGGTTTCGTAGTGCCCGGTTGTCACGAAACACTTGCGGACCATCTCCTCTGTGAAGCAGTGGATCAAAGTGAGATTCGCTTTATGAGCATTAAGGCACTTACTCAAACCAACATCTGCGTCATACCCGTCATCGGGCAGGACAATGGAGTTTCATGGGGAAAGCGAAATCGAATCGTGCACTCCGATATTCCAGGAGCCCTAGAGGATATTTATAGGGTGTGGGATATTCTCAAAGCTGGAGAAGTCGACGTAGAAAGTACTTTTTCCATCGTCACTGGTCTCCGAGCTGTTGAAGTTGTGTTTGCAAAAGCACTGCTCTCAAAAGCTCGATTTGGCTTCCGTGTGCTGAACGCCAAGGACACTCTTTGTCGGAGCAGAGAATTCAAAAAAGTTCTTCCGCTGGTGGATCTTCTTGTGCTTAACAAGCGTGAGTTTGATGAAACCGGCAAGACGCTTTCAGAGTTGCATAACCATGGCCCGAGGATTATCGTAGTAACTCACGATAAGAAGGGAGGTATGTTCTCCTTTCGTTGGGCATGTTGTCAGTTTAAAGCTATAAACTTCCCCGGAGGCAAGTTCGAGACTGGAGCAGGAGACTGGTTTCTCGGAGCTCTGGTTTCAGAGCTCATGAGACTCCAAGTTTCAGTGTCTACCGTCACTAAAGAGGAATTCCAGGGGGCGGTCGATTTTGCGGCGCGAGTTGCTGGCAAAAAGATCACCATGGCGGGCGGAGGTAATGGACCCACACGCGCACAGCTTCGGTAAAGCTGATCAAAATTATCTCGTCGAGCTCACTATTTTTAGTGGGCTCTTCTTTTTTGGGCTATTAGATCTTTTGAAGATATTTTAATACAAAAGGCAACTCATGCGTAGGTATAAATTTGTGGAATAGAAGCTCGTCTTCTTTGCTCAAATTTGATAAATAGTCAGGAGAAAATTTATGGAAGCCGTCAGTTTCTAACGGATCTGCTTTGAGTTCACCGTCACTCACAGGGTGTTTATATACATACACTGATCTAATAAAATTATTAATCCTTCCAAATTTCTCATGTTTCTTAATTCCCGTGAATTTAGTTAGAAGAATCAAATCAGACTCTAAAATGGAAAGTCCGGACTCTTCCTTGGTTTCGCGGACTGCCGCTTCTAAATACTCTTCACCTTGATTCAAGTGTCCTCCAATAGATGCATCCATTAAACCAGCCGAGGATTTATGAGCAGGGCTTTTTTGAAAATATATATTTTTCTCTTTATCAAACAGCCAGACATGAACTTCGCGATGTAAAAGTCCGAGACGATGCACTTCGTCTCTTTTCCTTAATCCAATGATCACGTCATTGTCGTCTACTATATCTATGATCTCACTATTATCTCTAGTTTCTGTACTTTCTTTAATCATGTACGAACAGTATAGCAAAAATAACAAATTTAAGTTAAAATTTACATATGAAATTCATTTTTGATTTTGACGGTGTTTTATTTACTACAAAGGAATTTCTAAAGTATCTATACGCCTGTATAGGAAAAGATGGTGTACCTCGAAACATAGCTGAAGAATATTACAAGAAAGTGGGAGGAACTCAATTTAATTTGAAAAAGTTGTTGATTCATCTTTCTATCAGAGAAAATTTACATGAAGAAATACTAGAAGAAAGCAAGAGTTTTCTAAATAAAGATTTATTAGCTGTGGTCAAAAAACTCGGAAAAGTAAACTGTTATATCGTGAGTCATGCGAATAAAGAATGGCAATTAGATAAAATTAGGAGTACCGGTATCGAATTTCTTTTTTCTGAAATTATTGTGGTTCCAGAAAGTAAAAAACAGGTAGTTGAAAAAATATGTGCGAAGTATGGAGACGAAGAAGTGATATTTATTGATGATAAAGCAAAATATTTCGAAGATCTCAACTTTAAAAAATATCCAAATTTAAAGATAATTCTTTATGATGAGCAAGGCTTGGAAAAACTTAAGGCAGAGATTGGTCAATAACTTAGCATTATATTTTTTATAAATTATTTTGCATTGTTAATAATACCTTGAATAATTTGGTCAATTTCCTCTGATCTCTCACCCAAATCAGCTCGCGGAAAAAATTGCGATAGAACAATTGGGCGCATGCCGGAAATAAATGTCTGTTTATCTTTAATATATACATTTATTTTGCACGGTAAACAAAGTCCAATTTTAATATCCTTGTTTAAAAACTCGTTGGCAAACTTTGCGTTGCAAAACTCCACAATCTTAAAAGGTTCTCGCTTGAAACCCTTCTCGGCTAATGTTGCTTGGACATCGTGAATATGCAAAATCCGCATACCGGCTTTGGCAATTTCGTCTTGCGCGCTTAAAACCGCCTCGTCAAAAACTTTTGTTGTGGTTGTAGTGTAATCGAATTCCATATATTTTGTATACTTAATTATAATTAGTTGCTTAAATCCTTTTTCTCTAAATAGGAGCTTTCTCAGGCCCTCTATCGTTATTCGTTTCTATGAATTCCTTGATTTTTGCTTCATCAATTGTCTGAAGCTTTAGAAGGTAATTCCATGATGTTAGCGCAACTGGAACATCTAGATCTTTGCGCGGTAACATTATTTTCTTCCCAGAAGAAACACTAAAAGCTTTTTTTATTCTTTCTATTTCATTTTGACCCAATCCCTCCCTATACCAAACGACTGCCGCGCCATGCTCCATGCTATGAAGCACAAGCTCATCAGGCACTGGTTCATTTTTAATTCCCGGTCCAGCCGTGCCGGTCCAGTGTGGACCAGAGGTCGGAGGATTTGATTTATATGCGACATGAGTTTTATCACGAGCTACATGCACCGCGCCTTCATCGGCCATTTTTTCTCCCATCAATGGTTTGGCTAATTTTTCTTTTTCTTTTTCTCCTTTAGAACTAGATAACCATACTCCGCCAACTATAATAATCAGTGTTAATAGTACAACCCCTCCGATTATTTTATATTCTGTTTTCATTTATTTTTTTTAAGTTAATAATAATCGCTAAACTATGTCCCGCAACTTGCTCCCCCTTTTTGCCCTGACGGTTTTATTTGTGACAATACTTTTTGATATCCAGATGCGCTCGAATACTCAGCTCCTAGAATTTTCTTAGGGTCAACTGTGTTCCAATTCATGTTTTTGAATGCAAAAAAAGTTTTAATCGCTTCATATGTATCTGGGAACCAAAGAGTATTTATCTGGAGCGCCATTTTATACATATCAGCTTCAGATGCTCCTTGGGACGCCATTAATTCCAGCAATCCGAGCATTGCCATACCATGGTTGCAATCAGGAAAATAAGTGGAATTGTCGCAACATGGTCGGTATATATTCTTGGCAGTCCGCTCAACCAATGTTTGTTGTTCTGCCGTAAGCTTTATAAACGAATGCATACTGTAATAAGTCATCGCGTCACCCTTGGCTAGCGTCCACCCGCCAGTTGATGCAAAATTTTCCGCTCCACCATATTGTTTATCCATCATCGGGCCATTTTCCAGAATCGGATTTTTATTTGAGAGTCCAAGAGCCCAAAGCAAATTTAACATCACTTCGGAATTTTCTAATGTAATTGTGAGATTTTCATTATCAGTATCATAAAGCAATTTTTTGTTCTTTGCGTTTAAGCCGCCTCTTTGCGCATAAAGACTTTCAAACTTAACTTTATCAATCACTCCGGCTTCCACCATTCTCATTCCGATATCTCCCCAATTTAGAGAAAAGGATGACTGCCGATTAACAGGCACAAAACCTAAAAGCATGATTAATATAATGCCTGCGGTAATGACTAATACATTTTTTATTTTGTTTTTCATTTAACAACAGTTATCTAACTGATTCTTTATTTCGTCGACCTTCGTGTTTTCTCTTTTATTTCTCCATTTCAGAAATACTTTTTTAAGCTCGGTTACTATACCGCCTATTGTCGCGCCCATCAAAATTGCGGTAATGAATTCATAGTGGGAAGCAGGCAGGAACCCAAATCCCATTCCGAGGAGCATCCAAAGCCAGGTGAGGGTTACTCCGGCGCAGATCGAACAAACCTGTATAGGCAACTTTTTATTGAGTAGCCACACAAGAACGGTTAAAACAAGAACTGATAATATTGCGATAATCATATTAGATAAAGAAAATTAAAATACCAATAATAATCATTGCAATTCCTGTCCAAAGTTTCAACCCGTCCATATTATCGCGTTTCCATACTTGCATTTTGTCAACCAATGCTTTATTCGCCGAGATAAGCAATACAGCCACTAGCGGAATAATCAGAATTAAATTATAAAGCAATAGATAATTAAATCCGCTTAGATAAGTCATCTGGTCGCGCAAAAGTCCAATCACCATCAGGTAGGGTCCGCCCATACACGGAAACTGGCAAATGCCGACAAGCAATCCGAGACCGAACACCGCCGGAAATGAAGCTTGGTCCATTAATTTTCCCATGCTCGAGTGAGCAATTCCTGGAATTTTAAGTTTGATGGGAAAGGCCGGGAAAAAACGATTGAGAAGATTGAGCGCGCCAAAAGTAATCAGAAGGGTCGCTCCCAATTTTCCCATAAAGTGCGGAGTGTTGAACAAATGCAATACTTTTAATATTCCGAGTCCAATCAAGAAATACGCCACGAATATTCCGGCAATGTATGTTCCGCCAAGCTTAAGAATTTTTTCCCGGCTCATTTGGATTCCAAAAAGGAAGGCAATGGTAATCAGCAGAATTGAGAATGAGCACGGATGCACGCTGTCCAGAATTGCCGATATTAAGACAAGCGGCAAAAGCCACATGCCTTGTTCGCTTAAGTTCCAGATGATGGACGAAGTGGCTGGGTTATTTTTGAGAATAACTATGCCGATTATGACAACCAGCGCCAGGCTGATTGTAGTAATAATTTTTTTCATAGGGTTATGGAATTACATTTGCCTTAATTTCAAACTGGAGCTTGTTGCCGCTTGCATCTTCAAGAAAGACAAGTCGGTCAACCATCCCGACTCCGGCTGGACCGTGGGCGTTGGGGTCATAGACAACTTCAATCTCCCGCGATTCGCCTGCTTTGATAAGCTCATTGACTTTGGACACGGCCCCGCCGTGCCCGGGCATGCCAAAAGGCCCTTTTTTATTCCCATTTTGCTGGATAAGATAAGCGTTAGTGCACATGCAGGAAGTAGATAATTTTTCCAGATTAATATCTCCATCCGTTGAATTAGAAACCTTGAACATCTTGCTCACATTTCCATTCTTCATTGAGATTACGCCAAAGTCATAGAATGTCTGAGACGCAACGAGCGCGCCCCCTGTCCTTGCCGGATGCGATTTGGTTAATTCATTAGCATTTAATTCTTTTTTTTCTACCGACTTGCTCCACCAGACCAAGCTTGCCACACCAACAATGATTATGAGTAGTGAAATAATTGTTTTTTTGTCCATAAATTTGGATAATTAGAATAGTAAAAAATTCCTTTGCTGGGACTTAAAAAACACAGCTAAAATTTTACGACAAAATAATTAGCTATGCCTTGAACATGAAAGACGGGCTATTTTCAAAAAGAGATAACCATTTTATTATTCTGTTCGGAAAAGTATGTAATTTTTTGTTATATAGATAATATTTCCATTTATAAAAATACAGTTTGGGATTTAAAAAGTTTTGTTGATTGAAAAAATATAAAATTATTCCTAGTATCAGAAGAGAAAAGATGAATATAGAAGAAAAAGTTGTACTAGAAAATTGACGCCAACCATTAATATGGTCAAGACTGTTTTCGCAAATTGAATAACTATTTTGAGAGTAGGGGCAGTTAACCATCGGCGCTTCAGCCATATGGTTGGATTGAACCAAGCCAAATACTCCTATACTTATATAAGCAAGTAAAATAGAAATCCCCAGGAACAATTTTATATTTCGTAAAGTCATGTTTTTTAACCCCCGGTTTATATTTATTTGAACCATTCTTTAATAGACTTCGGCCACCCAATTATTAAAAGCAAGGCTAAAGGAGCTCCCCAGTTAGCCCATCTTTCAACGAAATCCCAAATCGGCATACCGACAATCGGTCTCAAGAGCGCGGTCCAAAATCCCCAGAATACCATCCAGAGAAGCGCCAGACGCACCGGTTTAATCAGAATAAGGATAGCCAAGACAATATCTATGACCCCAATAATAAATAGCCATTGAGTTGCGGTTGCCGGGTCAGATACGCCAAATTGAGCAAACCAACCAATCCAATCTTTTTTGCCCTGTACGGCAAGTACTCCGTGGCCGATAAATTCGCCAGCCACAGAAATTCTCAAGACCCATTCGATAAGTTTTGTATTCATAATTTTATTATACCACCTATTTATTAATTTGTTTGAAAAGCCAAATACCCAAAAGAATAAGATCAATCAACACTATGGTCCCCAAAATCACACTCCAACCTCCTCCCATCATCCCACTATAACCATATCCATATCCCATCATGTAATTTTTTTGATTACCTCTTGATAATTCTCGACAGACTCATTTTAACATTATTGGTTTTTGTTATCAATACGAAACGCTGTATGAAGCCAGCAATAACCCCAAAAGCTCTCAACCAAGGCAATCCAGCCGATAACCACCAAAATCATATTCGTGGAGCTCGCTTCAAAAGTGGGCGCAAACGGCCCGAGCAGCCAAAAAGCCAAAGCAAAACGAAAAATCCTGTCCAAATTTCCCAAATTTTGATGTGCCATAAAATTTTTTAAATTAATTAATAATCTCGACCTTTACAATTTCTTTGCCTTGATTCTTAAAGAGTTCGAAACTACCGATACTGAAGACATCGCCATGGCAAATCCGGCAAAGATCGGTGAAAGAAGCCAGCCAAAGATCGGATAAAATAATCCAGTTGCCAGCGGAATACCCACTATATTATATATGAAAGCCCAAAAAAGATTCTGCTTAATGCCCCGCATTGTCATTTTTGAAAGTTTTATCGCTTTCACCAATTTTGAAATATCTCCGTGTAAAAGCGTAATTCCGGCGGATTCGATGGCAACATCGGTGCCGGTCGCCATGGCGATGCCCACGTCCGCTTGCGCCAAGGCCGGCGCGTCGTTGACTCCATCTCCCGCCATCGCCACGATACGCCCTTCTATTTGCAGTTCTTTTATTTTATTTAGTTTATCTTCCGGCATTACTTCGGCAATCACTTCATCAATGCCGACTAATTTTGCAATATACTCAGCCGTATTTTTATTGTCCCCTGTCAGCATAACCATTTTAATGCCAAGCTTGTGAAGATTTCTGACCGCTTCAATCGCTTCGGGTTTAATGGCATCAGCGATCATAACGATGCCGAATACTGCATTTTTATCTGCAAGGATAACTGGAGTTTTGCCTTCTAGGGTTTCTTTTTGGAGCACCGCTTTATCAAATTTTAAATTAAGATCTTTTATAAGTTTAATATTGCCGGCGAAATATTCTTTTCCATCAATTGTTCCTTTCAACCCTTGACCTTTGATTATCGCGAAATCTTGCGCCTCGGTAATTTGTATTTTATTTTGTTTAGCATATTCGATAACCGCATGAGCAATCGGGTGTTCTGATTTATTTTCTAATGTTGCCAGTATTGAAATAAAGTCCTCGTCATTTTTTTGCGAGTAATTTTTAATGCTGACAAGTTCTGGTTTGCCTTTCGTTATTGTTCCCGTCTTGTCAGCCACTATTATATTCACCTTGTGCAGTTTCTCAAGCGTGGCCGCGTCTTTAATCAAAATGCCTTCTTTCGCCCCCTTGCCCACACCTACGATAATCGCGGTCGGCGTCGCGAGTCCTAAAGCGCATGGACAAGCAATAACAAGGACGCCTACAAATGACACAAGTCCAAAGGAAAGCGCTTGGGAAAAACCGAGGTATGACGTTCCGACAATAAGCCAGAGCGCTAAGGAAACAATAGATATGTCTAAAACAATAGGCACAAAAACACTCGAAATTTTATCAGCTAAAGCCTGAATGGGCGCCTTACTACTTTGCGCTTCTTCCACCATTTTGATTATATGGGCAAGCAATGTTTCCGAGCCGACTTTTGTAGCTTTGAATGTGAATGACCCGCTGGTGTTTATTGTAGCGGCAATCACGTTGTCCCCTACTTTTTTTTGAGTCGGCATAGGCTCGCCGGTCACCATCGATTCATCTACAAAAGAAGAACCTTCCGTGATTAATCCATCGACAGGAATCTTCGCCCCCGGTTTTACAATCACAAAATCTCCATGTTTGACATCGTTGACTGAAATTTCTATTTCTTTTCCGCCTGCCCCGTAGGAAGCTGGCTTTCCTTCGGGGTCTCGGATGACCAAGGCAGTCTTAGCTTGGAGATTTAAAAGTTTTTCGATAGCATCGCCGGTTTTTAATTTTGATTTAGCTTCCAAATATTTGCCAAGCGCGATAAAAGTGATAACAATTATTGTGATATCATAATAAGTGGCTTCCACATTTATAAACGACCGAAGTGGTTCTTCGAGCGCGGTAATCGCGAAGCTGTATAAATAAGCGGCTACGGTGCCGATGCCGATAAGTGTATCCATATTCGCTTTACCGTAACGAAGAAAACGAAAAAAACCCAAAAGATACGGTTTGCCCACCACGAACAAAACATACGTAGCCATTAGGGGCAGAAGATGATGAAAAAATTCTTTGGCCGTATAGCTCATTGCGGACACAACATTGTATTGCGCTAAAATGTCCCAACTTAAAATAAGAGAACTGATTATGGCAAGCGGAATGGCCGAAATTACTTTGATTTTCATATCTCTTATCTCAACCAGCTTTTCAGTTTTTGACTGGCCGAGCCCCAGATGCGCTTTATGTTCATCCTCGGTCATGTCCATCCCGCTTGCGCTGAGCATAGTCGAAGTGTTTGCCGCAGGTATGATAAGCGAATAACCAAGCGGTTCAATTTTTTTGGAAAGAGATTCTGGATTAATCTTTGTTTCATCAAAATTTATTTTTACCGATTCATTCCCGTAATTTGCTTCCACGGTATTAACTCCATCGATTTTTTTGAAAGTTCTCTCAATTATCCCCGTGCAAGAAGCGCAGTGCATTCCTTTTATTTTATAAGTTTTATTTTGCATATTAGTAGTTTTTTGTCTCTCTTTTTTTCATAATCTACATCTGCACACAGCTGGGGGACTTGGATTCGAACCAAAATTAAGGGCTTCAAAGGCCCCGGTCCTACCATTAGACGATCCCCCAGCTCTATGCACATATTTCTCTTTCAATAACTTTACTAATTGTTATTACTTATCCTGCCCCAAAATCTTCACCAAAGCAAGTTCTAAAGGCAATTCGGCGATAAAAGCATTGTCTATATTTTGATAAGCTTCAAGCAAGGTTGTTAAAGCCTGAGAACGGAGCATGCCCGTTTTACCTTCTTTTATTACTGTTTGCAAGAATTCTAAATCTTCTTCGCTTAAATCCCCTTTCATTTCTTCTTTTAATTTTGGCGCGTAACGCAAAATTATGGCCATCCGGAATTTTTCTATAATTAATTTCAAGTATAACTTCATGTCCAAATTTTCCGAAGACGCGTTTCGAACGGCAGTAATTCCCTTTTCCAAATTTTTTTCCGCAATAGCGGAGATAAAATTATTCACTAGGATTGTTTTTGGCGCGCCGGTTATTTTTTCTACTTCTTCTTTATTGATTTTTTTGCTCTTGGCAAAGTTTAGGACTTTCTGTAGTTCCCCTTGGGCATCTCGAAACGATCCATCCCCTAAAATAGCCAAAAGTTCTGCAGAACCTACATCCAAATCAAAACCTTCTTTCTTCGCTATTTCAATCAACATTTTTTTGGATACGGTATCTGAAGCTTTTTTGAAAGTGAAAACCTGACAGCGGGAAATGATTGTTTCCGGCACTTTGTGAAATTCAGTCGTGGCTAAAATAAAAATGACATGTTTCGGCGGTTCTTCCAGAGTTTTCAGCAAAGCGCCCCAAGCGTCTTTGGAAAGCATATGCACTTCGTCTATAATGTAAACCTTGTATTTTGAATCAAAAGGCAACACCCGCGCGCCTTCGCGAAGCTCTTTGATATCTTCAATGCCCCTGTTTGAAGCGGCATCTAT
>ERZ1292629.319-Hain-H43-01um-R1-319-length-50861-cov-13_pt2 | contig 50225 bp, 71 predicted proteins | sample MGYA00564399_ERZ1292629 | MGnify/ENA primary metagenome ERZ1292629 (study PRJEB36523, sample SAMEA6512636) | groundwater metagenome | collected 2019-01-08 | study: AquaDiva: Metagenomics assemblies of 32 groundwater samples
TATTCTCCGACTTATTATTCGGGCTACAACTATTCATATAATAATTCATAAAGGCAAGCAAGGATAAAGGCAAGCAAGGATACTCCTTGATAAGGGCAAGAGCGAAAAAGCTAGACGAGAAACTTAAAAGTTAATTCGCTTAGACTATCATATATGATATATTAAGACTTTATTAAAAAACACATATACGCTATGGCGTATATGTGTTGAATCATGTAGTTGAAAATTTAGTTCTCAATAGGGTGCAGTTTCTTCACAACATTCTCAAAAAGTCTAGTGCTATAAGAAGACAGATTAAAAATTACAGCCAAAGTAAATAAGGTAAGTGAAAGTTTTATACTGATAAAGGAGAGCGGTATGGCTATTATTGCAAAGATAACAGGGGCGAGGATGCGAACAGTGCTACCCCGGATTTCATGTTTGCTTATTTCTGGATTTTGAATATGGGGAGAATACAGTACATATCTTCGCATCCAATATAAACAAAGGCCAATTAAAATTATGTGGACACCGAATATTATGACCGATAATTCATTTCTACTAAATTCTCCGAGAATGCTCGCCGAGAAGGGCACTAAACTTATTAACATGAAAAATAATGCATTGATATTTATAAGTATGGAATCTACATTTTTAGCGTAGATAGAAATAAAGAAATGATGTGCTCGCCAGTAGGTGAAAAGTAATGCAAAGCTTAAAACATAAGAAAATAGCAACGGTAGCAATTTTTCAATTTCATTCCAAAGCCCTAAATTGTCTATGGGTTGCCAGATGGTTGGCAATTTAATCTGAAAAACAAGAATCGTCATCACGATGGCAAAAATTCCATCTGAAAGCTGGTCTAGTCTAGCATGGTTCATAATTGAAATAATAACACAAAATTCTTTCTTGGCATACTTTTTATAAAGCAATCTATCTGGCGTTGCTACGCCAGCGAACTGCTCGGCGCGTCCGCCTGCGCAAGGCTTTCTAAAAAGTCCGCCTGCGACGAATTTTGTAACCTAAATTATTTCGATTGAAATAGGGCAATGGTCAGAGCCCAAAACTTCCGGCCAGATTTTCGCACTCTTTATTTTTTTTGCCAATTTAGAACTGACAAAAATATAGTCGATTCTCCAACCAATATCTCGCGTTCGCGCGTTCCTAAAAGGACTCCACCAAGTATAATGTCCCGGCCCTTTGGTGAATATCCGAAAAGTGTCCACAAAACCAGCTTCTATAATTTTTTTAATACCCTCGCGTTCTTCGTCTGTGAATCCATGGGTAAAATGATTACTTTCAGGGTTGGCTAGATCATCAGGCGCGCGCGCGACATTTAAATCACCGCAAAATATTACAGTTTTCTTTTTTTCAAGTTCCTTTATATATGAAAGAAAAGCTGGATCCCATTGTTTATGCCGGAGGGCCAGTCGCGTGAGTTCCCGTTTACTGTTTGGAGTATAGACGCTTACCACATAAAAGTCTTTGAATTCGGCGGTGACGACCCGGCCTTCAGTGTTTGGGTTTCCATAACCATCATCTTTTAGGTTATATTTCTTTACAATTTTTTCTGGTAAACCAAGCATAACTGAAAGTGGTTTTATTTTTGTGAATATGGCGGTGCCGCTGTACCCTTTTTTTTCAGCTGAATTCCAATATTCTTCATAGTCGGGCAAATCTATTTTTGATTGATGTTGTTCGGCTTTTGTTTCCTGCAAACACAGTATATCTGGCTGGTATTTTTCTATAAATGGCGCAAAGAGTCCTTTTTTATGCACCGCTCTTATTCCGTTAACATTCCAAGAAATTATTTTCATTTTATTTTGTATTATGAAATTTTTTGTGAATATCTCGCAAGTGTTTATCGGTGACGTGCGTGTAAATCTGCGTGGTGCCGATGTTGGCGTGGCCGAGCATTGCTTGCACGGAACGTAAATCTGCGCCATTGCTAAGCAGGTCGGTGGCGAAGACGTGACGGATCACATGCGGGGTCACTTTTTTCGAGATGCCCGCAATCACAGCATATTTTTTTACAATTCTTTCAATGGAGCGACGAGTTAATGGGCCAGATGTCAGATTGGTGGATTTTTTTTCTCCCCCAGGTCTGACATATGGGATTTCTTTTCCAACCTGCGCGAAAAGAGCCTCTGACATATCTTTTCTTAAAGCTAAATAATCTTTTACCGCCTTTTTTGCTTCATCCGATAAAAAAACAACGCGAACTTTTCCACCTTTTCCCCGAATAGGAAATTCGTCTAAATGTAAATCTAAATCATTCCGGAGTGAACAGAGTTCCGAAACACGCAGACCAGTGGAAAAAAGCATTTCTAAAATCGCTTTGTCGCGAGATTTCCTTTCTGGATTTTCTTCTCCATTAGGAGCGTCTAAAAGTCGTCTTAATTCTTCTTGGGAAATAATATCAATTTGTCTTTCCCCAATTTTTGCCAGTTCAATCTGGTCCGCGGGAAGGGAAGCGATATTTTTTTTTGTTAGAAATTTGAGAAAAGTTCTGAGAGCGATTAAATAATAATTCTGGGTTTTCTTTTTTAGGGTGTCTCCAGTCGCGCGATTGTTTCCAGTTGATTGACGATTGAGCCAAATACGAAAATCTCGCACGGAGTTATCGGTAATCTTTGCCGGGTCGTCATTTTTTATAAAACTTAAAAAACGAGTGAGATAATGGTCATAGTTTCGAACAGTATTGAGGGAACGACCCTTTTCTATTTCCACATATTCCAAAAATTTAGTTTTGAGCTGTTTAAGGGATGCCATAGTCACATTTTAACACAATATTGTGCGACATGGTTGCATATTGTCTTTTTTGACACTTTGTGCTAGTATGTGGTTATGTTAGCGACCAAGAAAAAGCAGACAATTATAAGGAAAAATCAAATTCACGAGAAAGACACGGGCTCTCCAGAGGTGCAAGTGGCTATCATTTCGGCCGCGATTGATGAACTAGCGAAACATTTAAAAAAACACAAGAAAGACAATCACTCTCGCCGAGGGTTGATCAGAATGGTGGCGGATAGGCGCACTCACTTGAAGTATTTGGAACGAACAAATAAAACTCGCTACAATGCTCTAATGAAGAGAATTGAACTTGTCTAAAAAGGAAAAAGGCATAAGAAATTTTTGCCTCGCTTAAAATTATTTATGCCTTTTTTCTTTTTGTGTTACAATTAATATATGACTGTTATAAAACATAAAGAGCAGAGGGTGGGGGTTTTTATTGATACCCAAAATTTATATCACTGCGCTCGCAATTTATATAAAGCGCGAGTGAATTTTGGCGCGGTTTTGAAAGACGCCGTAGCCGGTCGGAAGCTAGTGCGGGCGGTGGCCTATGTTATCACGACGGAAGCTGGTGATGAAAAAAATTTCTTTGAAGCGTTAACTAAACTTGGCATAGAAACTAAAACAAAAGATCTGCAGATTTTTCATACAGGGACAAAAAAAGGAGATTGGGATGTCGGACTGACAGTGGATGTGATGAAAATGGCTAATCGTCTCGATGCGGTGATTATAGTTTCTGGAGATGGAGATTTTATTCCACTCGTTGAATATCTTAAAAATCATACTGGCGCTCAAGTCGAAGTAGTTTCTTTTGGACAATCAACCTCTGGCAAGCTGCGTGAAGCGGCGGACGACTTTGTGGATCTCTCCGAAAATCCTCGAAAATATTTGATGGGGGTGAAATGAAATAGTGAATAACAGAACAGATAATTGCTTTCTAGTCTGAAAATGATAGGATAAATAGATATTTATCAGTTAATCAGATTCGCATCTAGACACAAAGTAGTGTTTCAGCTTATTTTATTAAGCTAGAAACAACACTGTAGTCTGGATACGAACTCTCCTCGACTATGTTCGGGGCAAGTAAAAAATGAAAAAAAAAGAATATGATGTGGAGATTGGTGGAAAAAATTTAACTGCTATCTTTACAGATTTGACGGAACAAGCGCATGGTTCAGTCATGTTGAAATACGGCGAAACGATCGTGCTCGCGACTGCTTGCATGTCTCGGGACAAACAAGCTGGATTAGGTTTTTTTAATTTGACGGTAGATTATGTGGAGAAATTTTATGCGTCTGGTAAAATTCTAGGCTCTCGTTTTACCAGAAGAGAAGGCAAGCCGTCGGAAGATGCGATCCTGGCCAGTCGAGTTATTGACAGAACCCTGCGACCACTTTTTGATCAATCAATTCGTCATGCGGTGCAAGTGATTGTAACAGTTATTTCTGTTGATGATAATGACCCCGTTATTTTGGCGGTGAATGCCGCCTCACTGGCCTTGGCCGTTTCCAATATTCCTTGGAATGGACCCATTGGTTGCGTGCGTATCGGCAAATATGATGCTGAGAATTTAAAAATAAATCCAGCGCAAAAATTACGCGCAGAAGGTTCTCAATATAAGTTTGATCTCACTATTTGTGGAAAAAACGGGAATATCAATATGATTGAAGCGTCCGCTTCTCAGGCGGAAGAAAAAGAACTGGAAATGGCCTTAAGTAGGGCGAGTGAAGAAATTGCTAAATTGGAAAATTTCCAAAAAAACATAGTTGGGGAAATTGGTAAAAAGAAAAAAGTCATAGAAAAAGAGCAAATTTCTCCAGAATCCGTGGCGCTTTTCAATGAAAATATTTTACCCCAAATGCCGGATGCTATTTTTGCCGGAGCGGGGAAGGTGAAAATTGATGAACTGCATAATGTTTGGAACAAAATGGTGGCGGAGAAATATAAAGAGAGAGAAGATTTTGTACTCGAAGATAATTTATTTGATGATACGGAAAACAATATTTTGCATAAAAAAGCGATTGAAGAAAATAAACGAGCGGATGGCAGAAAGATGGATGAACTTCGGGAACTCTACGCGCAGGCTGGAGGGATATCTTCCATCCTGCATGGCTCGGGAATTTTTTATCGCGGAGGCACGCATATTCTGTCAGTGCTGACGTTGGGTGGACCGGAAGACAGGCATTTGATTGATGGGATGCAAGTAAAAGTTGAAAAAAGATTTATGCATCACTATAACTTTCCACCTTATTCGTCTGGGGAAGTTGGACGCGCCGGTTTCACTAATCGACGAGAAGTCGGTCATGGAGCTTTGGCGGAAAAAGCGTTGGCAATGGTTTTGCCTTCCCCTTTAGAATTTCCGTATACGATTAGATTGGTTTCTGAATCGATGGCTTCAAATGGTTCCACCTCTCAGGCTTCAATCTGCGCTTCGACTCTGGCGTTGATGGATGGCGGAGTGCCGATCAAAGCGCCGGTCGCAGGCATCGCCATGGGATTAATGTACGAGTCCAATGATCGATATAAAATTTTAACGGACATTCAAGGTCCGGAAGATCATTATGGAGATATGGATTTTAAAGTCGCAGGAACGAGGAAGGGCGTAACCGCGATACAGTTGGATGTGAAAGTGGAAGGAGTGCCAGTAAAAATATTAGGCGAGGCGATGATGCAGGCAAAAAACGCGAGAGTAGCCATATTAGATAAAATCGAAAAAGAAATTCCAACTTCGCGCAAGGATATATCTCGAAACGCTCCCAAAATACTTATTATTAAAATTAAGCCGGATATGATAGGTCTGGTAATTGGCGCGGGGGGAAAGACGATTAAGGAAATAAAGGAAAAGACTGGGGCGGAAATCACTATTGAAGATGATGGTACGGTATATTTCACCGGCCAAAATGACGGGGCGGAGAAAGCCAAGTCGATAGTTTTAGAAATGACGCATGAATACACAGTAGGGGAAGTGTTAAAAGGCGAAGTTGTGAAAATAGCTGATTTTGGAGCTTTTGTCAGACTCAACGCTTTTACCGATGGTCTGGTGCATATCTCCGAGCTGGCGCCATGGCGCGTGCAACGGGTTGAAGATATAATAAAGGAAGGGATGATTGTTCCCGTGAAGGTCATATCGATTGATAAGGAGAAAAATAAAATTAGTCTTTCGATCAAAGGGGCTAATAAAGATTTTTTTAATCAAAATAAAAATGGAGCAAAATAAAGAAAAAAAACATGGAGTGGTTCAAACTTATGCGCAGGATATGGCCCAGGTGCTGGAAGACGATAAAGGAGGATTGATAAAAAAAATAATTCAGGGAGAGGAAAAACATGAAGAAGAAAAAAGAAATCTGTCTCCCGAGTCAAAAAAGAATAAATTTTTTATGCTTATTAGCGTGCTATTTATCGCGCTTGGTTTAGCCACTTTATTTTTTTTCATACTGACCAAAGAAGTTCCTACTGTCCCGATAGAAAAACAATTTACGCCTCTTATTTTTAACGACACCAGCGCTTCTGTTGAAGTGGCGGGATTAGGAAGAGATAAAATAATTCAAAGTGTTTTTAATATCGTTAACGCGACGAAAGTAAAAGCAGGCGGAGTGGAAGGAATTTATCTTCTGAATAATAAAAAAGATATAGGTTTAAGAGAGTTTTTAATACTTCTAAAAGCCAATTTTACTCCAGGTGATAATACATTTTTTATTAAGGATCATTTTTTAATGGGGGTTGTGAATGGTGGAACGAAGGACTTTTTCATTTTACTTAAAGCGCGTTCGATTGCCGATATTTTTGACGCTCTGGGCGTCTGGGAAAACAAGATGTTTTCTGATCTATATGGATTTTTTGGGGAAGATATTTCCCTAGAAACGAAATATCTCTTGTCGGCCAATTTTACAGATGGCATCATTGAAAACAAAAATGCGCGCATCCTTTACGACAAAAATAACAAAATAGCGATGATGTATATTTTTGCCAATGATAATTCTGTCATCATTACCAACACTGAAAGCGCGGCGCAAGAAATAATGCTCCGCCTGGCGGCCAGTCAAATAAAAAAATAAAAATCAATATGATAGATCAATAAATAAAAAAGAAAATGGTGACCATGATTATGCCGAAGAATATGAAACAGAAATTTTGGATAAAAAAGAATTTAAGAAAATTTTAGGATTCTTGGATTTTAAAAAAGTACTAACCGTAGAAAAAAATAGAGAATATTGGATGTGTGGGCAAATCGAAGTTGCCCTTGATGAGGTGAAAGGATTGGGGTTGTATGTCGAAGCAGAGGCAAAAGGGGATTTCAAAGACGAAAAAGAAGCTAAAAAAGCTTGTATTGATTTTCTAGAAAATCTTGGAATTAAAAATGTTGGGAAAAATCAAATTTTAAAAGGGTATTCTCAATTACTTTTTGAAAAGTTGCATTAAGTTTCCTTAAACTATCATATATGATATATTAAGGAATTAAATTTTTTAAGTTTAAAGATTACTTTATTTTCTCAATTTTCTCCCAAGGCGAATTTTCTTTGCCAAAGTGTCCATAAGTGGCGGTTTGCCGGAAGATAGGATTGCGAAGTCCCAAGCGTTCAATAATAGCGAGCGGGCGAAAATCAAAATTCTGGCGAACAATTTTTTCTAAGTCTTCCCCTTTTTCATTAACCGCCTTTATCATTAGGGGTTTCTTCAGACCGATAGCGTAGGCGACAGACACCAGCGCTTCTTTGCCATATCCGCCCGCCACGAGATTTTTAGCCACATATCTCGCCATATAGGCGCCCGAACGGTCCACTTTCGTCGCATCTTTGCCAGAAAAACATCCGCCACCATGCGGAATAATTCCGCCATAAGTGTCAACCATTATTTTTCTTCCAGTCAGTCCGGTGTCCGCCAAGAATCCCCCGGTCACAAACTTGCCTGTCGGATTTATCAATATTTTCACTATCTTTTTTTCAGAAGAAGATAATAGCGGGTTTATTATTTTTTCAATAATTTCTTTTTTAATTTCTTTTAATTTCACCTCCGGCGTATGTTGCGCGCTGACCAACACAGTCTGCAATTTTCCATTAGCATAAGTAACTTGCGTCTTGCCATCTGGACGCAGCCACTTTATTTCTCCGTTTTTTCTTGCCTCCTCCAATCTTTTGGCAAGTTTATGAGCCAGCACCACCCCTTTGGGCAAGAATTCGCTCGTTTCATTGGTGGCATACCCATACATTATGCCTTGGTCTCCCGCTCCGCCAGCATCCACTCCGATCGCGATATCTGGGGACTGGGTGACAATATGGGCGGAAACTTCAAGTTCATCGTCATAACCGATTTCTTTATAAATTTCGCGCGCAATTTTAACATAGTCGACTTTTCCTTTTGATGTTACTTCACCACCGATGACAAGCTTGCCATGTCCGCCAAAAGTTTCCACCGCTATTCGGCTTTTTCCATCTAAAGTTAAATATGCGTCTAAAATAGCGTCTGAAATTTGATCACAAATTTTGTCCGGATGCCCGGAAGTTACGCTTTCCACTGTATAATTGTTACTATGTTTATATAACATCGATATAAAGGTGATTATAACACAAAAAAAAGATTTAAAATTTGTCCCTGAACTGAATTTTATTATATATCGCTTGCTATGAAAACTTAAAGTGCTATTATTTGCTTATGTTAGACAAAGAAAAAATTAAAAGCAAATTAGAAAAAGAACGAGATATGCTTCTGGAGGAATTGAGAGATATGGGCAAACTAAATTTGCAAACAGGTGAGTGGGAAACGATCCCAGAAGGATTAGATTTTCCAGAGTCAGATCAAAATGATATGGCTGACAGGTTTGAAGACTTTGAAGCTAGAAGTTCTTTGGTTAAGACTTTAGAGCCTAGGTTAAATAATGTTTTAAAAGCGCTTAAGGAATTCAATAAAGAATCTTTCGGCAAGTGTGAAGTATGCAGGAAAGATATTGAAATGAAACGTCTGGAAGCAAATCCGGCTTCTCGAACTTGCAAGAAACATTTAAAAAGTTAAAAATATTATGTCTTTTGCCAAAGTCTATTCCGCGCAAGTAAACCTGCTCTTGGGCGCTATTGTGACGATTGAAGTGGATATCACCAAGGGAACATTGCACGCCTTTAATGTGGTTGGCCTTCCGGACAAAGCAGTCGATGAATCAAAAGACAGAGTTAGTGGAGCGATAAAAAATTCCGGTTTTAAATCTCCTAAAGCTAAAAATCAAAAAATAATAGTTTCCCTCTCACCGGCTGACTTGAAAAAAGAAGGACCCTTTTTTGATTTGGCCATTGCCATTGCCTATCTCTCCGCCTCCCTGGATATCAAATTTAATTCAGAGAAAAAAATTTTTTTGGGCGAACTTGGATTAGATGGCACGCTCCGAAGCATCAGAGGAGCCCTTCCGCTCATTCAAGAAGCTAAAAAACAGGGATACGAGGAAATATATTTGCCCAAAGAGAACGCCATTGAGGCGGCGTTAGTGGAAGGAATAACGATTTTTGGCGCCGGCAGTTTGAAAGAAGTCATAGAACATATTGATGAAACGGATAATAGACTCAATCAAAATTTAGAAAATAAAATTAAAAACAAAAATAAAAAAATACCCGTTCAACCAAAAACAAAAATAAATTATAAAAGAGAAATAAAAGGAGGAGATTTTGCCGACATTCGGGGACAAGAAGGCGCCAAACGCGGGCTCGAGATTGCGGCCGCTGGCGGGCATAATATCGCTATGTATGGTCCACCCGGCACAGGCAAGACGATGCTGGCTCGAGCGTTCTCAGGTTTATTGCCAGATTTAAGCGCCGAAGAAGTGCTGGAGATAACTGGTATTCATTCGGTAGCCGGAAGTTTGAGAGACGAGCTGATTTGTTTTCCTCCATTTCGCGCTCCCCACCATACTTCGTCTTATGTTTCGCTTATCGGCGGGGGAACATATCCCAAACCCGGAGAAGCGACGCTGGCGCACCGAGGAGTTTTATTTTTAGATGAATTTCCGGAGTTTGAAAGAAGGGTTATAGAATCATTGCGCCAACCACTGGAAGATAACATTGTTTCAATTTCGAGAGCCAAAGGCTCAGCGATTTTTCCATCAAATTTCATTTTAGTGGCGGCGATGAATCCTTGTCCATGCGGAAATGCTGGAAATAAGCAAAAAGCTTGTATTTGCAAACCATCCGATCTTGATAGATATAAAAGGAAATTATCTGGACCGATAATGGATCGCATTGATTTGTGGGTATCAGTCGAAAATGTGAATTATAAAAAATTGGGTGAAGAAAGTGCTCTGAATGGGAGTGAGCAAAGTGAGAAAATAAAAGAGAGGGTGAGGCGGGCGCGAGAAATCCAAAAAGACAGATTTAAAAAATTTGGCCGGAGTATAAAAACAAATAAAGAAATGAATGTGAAAGATTTAGGAAATATGATAAAACTCAAAGCCTCCGTGAGAGATTTGCTTGATGATAGCGCCGAGCGTCTGGCTCTCTCTGCCCGCGCGTATCATCGAGTCATCAAAATCGCTCGCACGATCGCCGATTTGGAAAATTCACCCGAAGTTGAAGCGAATCATATTCTGGAAGCAATACAATATCGACCAAAGATTAATACTTAAAATAAAAATGTTTGGATTTAAAAAAGTTATCCACCGTTGTCTTGTTGACAGTGAACGAGCGTTCACTTATACTGTTTAAGTCGTAAAATATTAAAAATATAATCATCCGCCTTCGCTAAAGCTTCGGCGGGACACGTATGTCACAAACACAATATTTAAAAATGTTAGAAAAAGAGATACAAAAAATAAACAAAAAAATTGATTTGAAAATTATCCAAGGAGAAGAATATTTCAAAGAAGCGAGAGATCATAAACTTCTTTTAAAAAAAGTTCGCTATCACGCTAGACAGAATTTTTTTAGCAGGTTTTTCCGCCGATCATCTCCTTGGTTTTTTAAATTTCAATTCTAAATGCGCAATCTTTACCAGACCAAAATCGAGTCTTTTTACTCGCAAAATAAAAGAATGCCCACCTATTCTGAAATGCTGAAACTTTTTAGTTTCAAATCCAAAAATGCTGTTTTTAAAGTGGTCGGGAGGTTGATCAAAGCGAGGTTGGTGGCAAAAGATCATTTAGGCAGATTGATTCCCGCCAAATCTTTCGGTGAAATCCCGATGCTTGGGTTTGTCACTGCCGGTTTTCCAGCGACGGTGGAAGAAGAGTTAGCAGATATGGTCAATCTTGATGATTTGCTTATTGAAAAGAAAGCTTCAACTTATATGCTGGAGGTGGACGGAGATTCGATGATTGACGCTCATATAGAAAAGGGGGATATGGTTCTGGTGGAGAAAGCCAATCAGGCCCAAGACGGTCAAATAGTCATTGCCGAGGTGGATGGAGAATTTACCCTGAAATATTTTCGTAAAAATGGAAACAAAGTTTGGCTTGAACCGGCGAATAAAAATTACAAGCCGATATATCCGGAACACACCCTAAACATCAACGCAGTTTTGAAAGCGGTGATTAGAAAATATTAAAATCTTTTCTACTCTCTTAGTGCCCAGGGGGAGATTTGAACTCCCATACCCTTGCGGGTGCTACCACCTCAAGGTAGTACGTCTACCAGTTTCGCCACCTGGGCAAAGTAATCTACTTAGCCTTAACTTCTCCAGCTGAAGTCTCTTCCTCAGATAAAGAAGTTACGGAATGCATTTTACTGCGAACATCCTTGACCGCTTTATGGCGAATATAATAAAGTTTCGATCTGCGTGCGTGCGATTTTTTAGTTATTTCAATTTTATCTATCATCGGAGAATAAAGCGGGAAAATTCTTTCCACCCCTACGCCGGAAGCGATTCTCCTAACCGTAAAAGTAGCTCCCATTTCCGTACCGTGTTTTCTGGCCAGGACAATACCCTCAAAGGCCTGCAGTCTGAATTTATTAGCTTCTGTTTTTTTTGCCTCCCCTTTCTTTTTTTCTTTCTTTTTTTCAGTTTTTTCCTCCAAAATTTTAGACCAGACGGATATCGTATCTCCAGCCCTAAAATGCATAGCCTTTCGAGCTTCCATATCTACTGGACTAAATTTTATATTGCTGACTTTATTGCCCGTCATAGCAAAAGCACTTTAGCATAAAAAATTTTTATGGGCAACTTGTCTTGCCAGGTTGAAAAGTTTTTTGTTTTTTACAGAAATTCGTCTTGATAACATTTAACACAATAGACTATTTCGGGTCGGCCAGGAGAATAAGGTGTGTAAATTGGGATATCACATTTAGTACAGTTCCTGTGATACATGGTCGGTTTATTTTCTCTAGCGAATCTTTTATTCTCTCGGCACTTTGGACATTCGTGAGGCACGGGCAAGCCTAGCTTGTGTAATAATTTAAGTTCGTCAGAAATTATTCTATATCCTCTTTTACAAGAAGAACACTCTATAATTTCTTCTAAAATTGAAACATCGGTTTCTTTTATAGTTTCAGGTAAATTTTTAGCTTTCAGAGTACAAGTAGTGCTTGGATTTTGTGTATCGTCCCAGAAATATCCTAAACTTATAGCTTCTTCTTTTGTTTTAGGAAAAAACTTATTGGCATTTGATTTATTGTAGGCAAAGTTTCCAAAACCAAGGGAGAAAAATTCTCCATAGCTCCATACTCGCCCTCTTTTATCTACATATGGATTCTTTTTCATATCTTCAACTATTTTTACTTTCAGTTTCTCGTATTCTTCTTTTGAATATTCCTTATTTAAAATAGCGTATTGTTTTCGTTTAAGATTAACACAGCCGAAATTATTTTTTCCACCTATTGTCCAGTGACAATACTCATCATTCAAAACATCTGGAAAACAATGTGAAGCAAATTTACAATTACTTGCGCCGTCTCCGACCTGCAGGCACTCGTACAAAAGCTCCACTCTATTTCCCCAACCAGTGTAGTCCATACAATCTTTAGATCCATCAACCGTAATAAGTTGGCACCATTTGCAATTTTCTGCGCCATTTAGAATAAAGCACTCTTTTGAATTTTTTGAGGTATAGATGTATTCACCAGTAACATTTAAATTAAATGAATGGCCATGATATTCTCGGTAAGGTTTAGTTAGCCAAAATGCATGGGCTTTTCCAGTAAGTTTCTGAATACTACTCCAAGTATCGAGCTTAAGTTCTTTTAGTTTTTCCTCGTATTCTTTTTTTGAATACTTAATATTAAAAATACAGTTAGTTGCACCTCTCAAGTTTACACAACCTATACAATTGGAACATCTATAGCAGTTGCGTGAAAACCAAATATCTATACAGTCATCACATTCTTCAGAAAAAAAGACTCTATAGTTTCTGATAAAACTTATAGATTCATAGCACAATTCCGATTTCCAGCCACGTAAGCAGTCTGAACTCCATTTCAGCGTGTTTAGAATCGAAGAATAATACACATCTTCACAAAAATCTGCCCAGATGGTCATAAAGCAATTTTTTGAATACGCGATTGAGTTTGAATACTCGCAATTTTTCAAGGTTGTATAAGTAGTTTCTAGGGCGGTGTAAGGAGTTTTTGCAGAAAGTTCTTGAACCTGTTCCAAAAAGGGTCGACTAGAATCATAATCCATAGCGTGTTCCGTGCCATCCCAATCATCCGCCCACCAACAAGGCTGACAATACACGATCAAATCTTTTTTTGGAGGGAACATCGAGAGTGTTCTTTTTTTACATTTGTTACAATTACGCCAAAAAAAGGACCAACTATTTGTACAAGACATTCGCCTTATCATTCGACATTCCGGACACCACGTCGGTGCCGGAACTTTTATTTTTTCATAAAAATTAAAATCTTCTTGTTCTATAATGAAATCTTTTTTACAGTTTTGGCAGTTTCTTTTTTCCATCACACTATTTTATCACCTTTTTAAACTCTGGCGGTAGAGGGGATTCCACTTTTATGGTTTGACCTTTCAGGTTTTTAAATTCTATCGATTTTGCGTGAAGCGCCAAGCGAGATATTCCTTTTAGACAAGGAGTGTTCGGATTATAAAGTGAATCGCAAACAACTGGGTGATTTATATATTTAAGGTGAACCCGAATTTGGTGCGTTCGGCCTGTTTTTGGGCTAATTTCCAAATAGGTAAATTTTATAGGCGAAAGTTTCTGAAAATTTTTATCTCCGAGGGTCCCAACCGGTACTCCGGAAAGGGCGCAGGAGGAAAAATTTTTAGAAACTGGAGCCTCAAATCTTTTTAAAACTTTATATTCAGTAATCGCTTCGCGCATTTCTCCCCGCGCTCCTCGGCCGGCGAGTCTCCGGCGAAAATCTGAGGGGCTTCGCCCGATCGGCTTATTGATAATTTCGCGATCTTTCTTTATCTTGCCTGTCACGATAGCATGATAGATTTTTTTCACTTCTCTGTTCTGGAATTGTTTTTTTAAAAATTCATGTGTTTTTTGATTCTTCGCCAAAAGCATTACGCCTGATGTTTCTCTGTCCAGCCTGTGCGCTAACTCAGCTTTTGGGTATTTTCTTTGAGCCCAGTCTAAAATAGTTTCTTTGCTTTCGGTCTTGTCAGAATGCGCCAAAATGCCGGATGGCTTATCTATGGCTAAAATATTCGCATCTTCATATAAAATTTTCATTTTCATTATATTTAAAGATATCATATTTTATGATCAATTGTTAATTCCTTAATTCGGCAGATTTTGTTTTCGATATTTTTTTTGATAAGATGATAACGATGCGATTTATCCCATTTTACGATCCGGAAAAATCCTATGAGAACAATTTTAAACGTGGACCTTTTGGAGTTTTTTCTGATGGTCAAGTAATAAATGAGCCTCAAGCCTCCTCCGCCAAAGGCTTCGGCGGGTCACAGTATGATTTTCTTGGTTTTAAAGTAAACTCTCCTTTCGGTATTCCAGCTGGACCGCTCATAAATGGAAATTTCGCGCAAGCGGCGCTCCTTAAAGGTTTTGATATTGTGACTTATAAAACCGTCCGGACTCATAAATATCCTTGTCATCCGTGGCCCAATATCTTATCTATCAAAGTGCCGGAAGGCACGACTTTAGGCAAAAATGATCTGAAACTCATAGCGAATCATCACTATGACGAACCACTCTCGATTACTAATTCTTTTGGTGTGCCGTCATTTACTCCAGCCTTCTGGCAAAAGGACATAAAAAAATTATTAAAGAATATGCGTAGAGGACAGATTCTAATCGGAGCTTTCCAGGGAACTAAGAAAGAGGGGCAGACTCCGGAAGAATATATTAATGATTTTGTTCTAGCGGCTCGGTTACTCAAAGAGACTGGCGTGAAGATTATGGAAGTGAATTTAAGTTGTCCAAATGAAGGGACAAATAATTTACTTTGTTACGATGCTGAGCGCAGTCTGAAAGTGGTTAAAGCCATAAAGAAGGAAATTGTCGACACTCCTCTTATTATTAAAATTTCTTATTACCAAGATGAGGGAATTCTTCGTAATTTTGTAAAAGAGATGGGATCCATTGTGCAAGCTATTTCTGCTATCAATACTATCTCCGCCGAAATTGTGGATGAAAATGGCGCGCCAGCGCTTCCGGGAGAAGGAAGATTGCGCAGCGGGGTATGTGGGGATGCAATCAAATGGGCGGGGTTGGATATGGTCAAAAGATTAAAAAAATTGCGTGAAAGATTTGATTATTCTTACGTCATTATCGGCGTTGGCGGAGTGGTGACCCCTCGTGATTTTTTTAAATACAGAAATGCTGGCGCTGATATTGTGATGTCTGCCACTGGAGCGATGTGGAATCCATATCTTGCGAGAGAGATAAAAGAAAGGTTAGAATAACAAAATGAGTGAAGTTCTGGAAATTTTAAAAAAGGCTGGAGCCTTGTTAACCAAAGGTCATTTCGTCGGTACTTCGGGTGTGCATATTGATACATATGTTAATAAAGACGCGCTTTATATACATACCAAGGAAACCTCCCGAGTTTGTGAATTAATGGCAGAGCAGGTAAAAAATTTTGATATTGACGCTGTCGTCGGTCCGGCGCTGGGAGGAATTATTTTAGCGCAGTGGACAGCTTATCATTTATCCAAAATAAAACAGAAAGAGGTTTTAGCCCTTTATACTGAAAAAGACAAAGAAGGAGTTCAAAAATTCACTCGCGGTTATGACAAATTTGCGCGAGCAAAAAATATTTTGGTGGTGGAAGACGCCCCCACCACCGGCGGTTCAGCGAAAAAGGTTGTTGATATTGTAAATGATATTGGAGGTAAGGTAGTCGCAGTGAGTGTCATGGTAAATAAAAATCCCCAAAACGTTACTTCTAAATTTTTCGGTGTTCCATTTTTTTCGCTGGCTGAATTTAAGATGCAATCTTATGGAGCAGTTGATTGTCTAATGTGTCAGAAAGGTATACCAGTTAATACTGTGTTAGGACATGGAAAAAAATTTCTGGAAACTAAAAAATAAAAAGGTACTGAATTATACTATCGCAGAGTTTAGTACCTTTGAGTGGAGAATAAATTTAAAATGATGATTGATAAATATAATAAAAGAGCTAAAAAAATAAATTCACTGCTTTGTGTTGGATTGGATGCGGACTTTGCAAAAATTCCAAAGCATTTTTTGAAAATGAAATTTCCGCAGTTTGAATTTAACAAATGGATTATAGGAGAAACGCATGAATACGTGGCAGTTTACAAACCAAACAGCGCTTTTTATGAAGCGCGCGGGGAAAAAGGAATAAAAGAATTAAAAATGACGATGGATTATTTGATCAAAAATTATCCGGATATTTTTACAATTTTGGACGCCAAAAGAGCTGATATCGAAAATACCAATAACGGATATGTAACTTCGATTTTTGATTGGCTTCATTTTGACGCGGTGACTCTGCATCCATATTTGGGAAAGGAAGCCTTGCTTCCGTTTTTAGAGAGAAGTGATAAAGGTTGCATTATTTTATGCAAAACTTCAAATAGGGGAGCAGGAGAATTACAGGATCTAGAAGTTGGGGGAAAACCTCTTTGGCAAATTGTGGCTGAAAAAGTAACGAATGATTGGAATAAAAATAAAAATTGTATGCTGGTCGTCGGCGCGACGTATCCGGAAGAAATGAAAAAAATCCGCAGTCTCGCCCCCGATATAACTTTTCTTGTTCCGGGTGTAGGCGCGCAAGGTGGAAACTTGGAGTCAGTAATGGCATCCGGACTTGATAATAAGGGTCTCGGTCTTATCATAAATTCCGCCCGGGGCATAATTTTCGCCGAAAATCCAAAAGAAGAAGCGAAGAAGCTTTGCGAGGAGATCAGAAAATACCTACTTGAACATCCGATGTCCAAGTTATGAAAATAACTGAATAAACTTAAAAATACGAGTATAAAAATTTATTTGACATGATGTCGCGTTCAGAGGTAAAATGTAGTTGTCGAGTTTTAATAATTTAATATTAAGAATTATCAAAAATATGTCCGAAAAATTTGTAAATGAGGGTTTAAAAAGAGAAAAATATGGTTTAAATTTAAAAAAAAACGAAGAAATTGATAGGAGGAGAGAATGGTTAGCTCAAAAACAAGGCGAGAAAGGGAAGCGTGCCAGTCTAGAGTCTTCTGTTTCTAGAGAGGGAGGAAGTGTTAGATGGGATGCCGATGCAATAGAAAAAATAAAGTCTTTTAGTGGACGACACGATAAACCAGAAGTTAAGCCATAAAAAACTTTCATCGAATAGCAAAGCCCAGACAATTGTCTGGGCTTTGCTATTTTTATTTTTCTCTTAGATTTGTTTTTATCCACAATTCAAGCTCTTTTTTTGTTTTATCAAAATTTCGTGGATCTGAATTGGCAATTTCTATAGCTTTTTTAGTCGCTTCATCTTCCGTAATTTCAAGCCGTTTATTATTTATTTCAAGAAATACAAAAAGACAGGCAAGCGATATTCTTTTATTTCCATTTGGAAAGATATGTCCCTTGTTTATTTTATAGAACAGAATTGTTGCCTTTGATTCAATTGTCGGATATTGTTCTTCGCCGAAATGTTTAGTTTGAGGGATAACTACAAGGTTCTCTATTTCTTTTGCATTTACTTGCGTGAAAGGAGGAATCGGTTCGCCAATTTCTTTGAATCTGTCAAAAAGAACCAAATAGATATCGGTTATATCTGTTTTTGATAAATGTCTAATTAATTCCGACTTTTTCTTCTCTGTCATAGCGAGCTAAATCTTTAAAGCTTTTTTTATATTTTTTAAATACGGCGTCAGTTGTATCGCTTATGTAGTTTGATGACATATCTTTAGTTCTAGAACCAGAACTATCTCTTTTTTTAAATATTTTCTTGATTAAATCTTTCATACTGATATTGTATCATTTAGTCCATATTGATACAAGCTAAAGGGTCTGATTGATGTCTGATTTATTTTTTAGTATTATTATATTAATAATGAAAAAGAAAGAATTAAAAAATAATATAAAATTCAACGATGGCTGGTCTTTTGCTATGGTGAATGACCACTTGGCGGAGATACATTTCAGAAAAGGTTTTGGTATTTGGGCGCACGCTTATGTGAAGCGAAGTGAATTTTCTACTAAAAGAGAACAAAAAATGATTGATACAGATATTAAAAAATGCGTTTTTTCTTATAAAAAAGGTTTCTATTACGACAAAATTAAAAAGTTAAAACACGGGAGTGTCAGATAAATTCTCTTTTTTAAAGAGTACCCTTTAGAGGAAGGTGGATGAATTTGCCCTCTCCTTTGCAGGGAGAGGGCAGGGTGAGGTGAATTAATTTTCCACCCCGTCCTTTTGATTACAAAGTCCACCCCCAAGAGGGGAATCAAGAATTGCGTTGCGTTTGACAACGTTTTTTAATCTGCTAGTATAGAAACAACTGCACTTTTGGCAGTTTTTGTTTGCCCAATTATTAATAATATTGTTAGTAGTTAAGCCTCAGCAACTGGCTCCTGTATGTTGAGTTTTATTTATTAACACCAAAAAATATGTCTGAAGAATTTAAAAGAGACAGGCCTCACGTAAATGTTGGCACCATTGGTCACGTTGATCATGGCAAGACCACTTTGACCGCCGCAATCTTGCATGTGTTAAACATGGCTGGGAAACAAGTGCGACTTCGAGGGGTTGATCAGATTGACAATGCTCCGGAAGAAAGAGCTCGTGGAATCACCATTAACATTTCTCACAATGAGTATTCAACCGATGCTCGTCACTACGCGCACATCGATGCTCCGGGACACGCAGACTATATTAAAAATATGATTACGGGCGCCGCTCAGATGGATGGCGCGATTTTGGTAGTAGCGGCCACGGATGGCGCTATGCCTCAAACTCGGGAGCACGTTCTTCTGGCCAGACAAGTTGGGGTGCCAAAGATACTCGTATTTTTGAACAAGTGCGATATGGTTGATGATAAAGAAATGATTGATTTAGTGGAAGAAGAAATTCGCGAACTTCTGACTAAGCAGGGATTTGACGGAAAAGGCGCTCCGGTTATACGTGGTTCAGCTCTCAAAGCTCTTGAATCAAAGTCTGTTGATGATGAATGGGCAAAGAAAATTCTGGAACTTGCAAACGCCCTCGATACTTATATTCCAATCCCGGTGCGAGACATATCCAAGCCTTTTCTTATGCCGGTTGAAGACATCTTCTCGATTGAAGGTCGCGGTACGGTTGTGACTGGCAAGATTGAAAGAGGAGTAGTAAAACTGGATGAAGAAGTGGAAATCGTCGGAATCAAGCCAACTCAAAAATCGACAGTTACAGGCATTGAAATGTTTAATAAGAATTTAAAAGAAGGCATGGCCGGAGATAATGCCGGCGTTCTTCTCCGTGGTTTGAAGAAAGAAGATATTACTCGCGGACAAGTCCTTTGCAAACCGGGCACCACTACTCCCCATGATAATTTTACAGCTGAAATATATGTTTTGAAAAAGGAAGAGGGTGGACGGCACACTCCATTCTTTAAAGGTTACAAACCTCAATTTTATATTCGAACGACTGACGTCACAGGTGATGTTGCTCTGGCTTCTGGAACAGAAATGGTTATGCCCGGAGATACGGTGAAGATTACGGTTAAATTAGTCACTCCGGTTGCCTTGGAAGAATCGCAAAGATTCGCTATTCGAGAAGGAGGAAAAACGGTGGGAGCTGGAGTAGTTACTAAAATTCTTGGTTAAAATCAAGAACGGTCATCAGAGAAGTTTTTTAAGGACCGTTCTTGAAAAAGCACAATGACAACAACAGAGACAAAAACAAAAAAGTCGAAAATTCCAACCAAGGTCAAGATTCAGGCAAAGATTGGGACTAAAATTTCTAAACCAAAGGTCTCTAAAGTTTCTCTTAAAAAAGACAAAGAAGATGGCAAAGTGGTGCTTCGGATACGAGTGCGAGCGTACGAAAGTAAAATTCTTGATGCCTCCGTTAAACAGATTATGGATACGGCCACGCGTCACGATGCGGTAATAGTCGGGCCGGTGCCATTGCCGACTGAAATCAAGAAATATACAGTCAATCGTTCTCCTTTTATTTATAAAAATACCCGGGAACAATTTGAAATTCGGGTGCATAAAAGATTAATTGATATTATAAATCCAAACGCCAAGACCGTTGAAGCCTTGACTAATTTGTCGCTTCCTTCCGGAGTGGATATTGATGTGAAGATGTTATAACTATATTTTAATTGCATGAAATTCATTTTAGCCAGAAAAGAGAATATGACGGAGTATTTCTCCCCTGAAGGAGCGGTAATTCCAGTGACGATACTTTCCGCTGGACCGGTGACAGTGACCAGAGTTTTCTCCAAAACCAAAGATGGTTATGATTCTGTCCAAGTAGGTTACGGAGTGCAGAAAAAAGAAAGAGTCAGCCAATCTAGCGCTGGAGCGATGAAAGGAGCTTTTTTTAAGATTCTTAAAGAATTTAGATTAAAACCGAATGATAAAAGTGATGCCAAAGAAGGCGAGGTGATTAATGTTTCAGTTTTTACTCCAGGTGATAAACTCCAGGTTTCGAGCGTATCTAAAGGTAAAGGTTTCCAAGGTGTTGTGAAGCGCCATGGCTTTCACGGTGGTCCGCGCACCCACGGTCAAAAGCATTCAGAAAGAGAAGCAGGAAGTATCGGGGGAGGTTTGCGCACTCATGTTCCTAAAGGGATGAGAATGGCGGGCCGGATGGGTTCGGATCGCATTACTCAGAAAAATTTGAAAGTCGTTTTTATAGACAAAGAAAATAATCTGATGCTTATAAAAGGAGCAATTGCTGGCAAGCGTGGAAGTTTGGTGGAAATAGTTAGTAGATAAATTTTTATAGTAATAAAATTTATGAAAACACAAAAAAATATTACCATTTCGTTAATATCATTAATAATTCAATTCGCAATTATTGCGATTCCAGTGTTTTTAAATTTTTCTATATCACAAAAAATAGGTACGACTTTATTTTGGATTTTTGGAGTAATATCTTTTATCTACGCTGTAATTTCTCTTATAAAAAGAGAGGCTGCATCAGCCGTTGGAATTATTCTTTTAGAATTTTTGTTTCTCTTTTGGACTACATATAAAGGTTAATACTTAATTGATGATATAATTTTTTTTCTATTTTTGTGTAATTAGCTAGCTAAAACCCAGCTAAAGCAAAGACTAAAGAAAGGTTTGTTTTTGCTTTGCAAAAAAGATAGATTTCCTATATACTGAGGGTATGAAAATAGAGCGCCCCATAAATACCAAAAAAGAGGGAACCGTTGAAATCTTGGTCTATAAAGACAAGGATGTTTTCGTAGGTGTTTGCCTTACCTTCGATATTATTGAGGAGGGGACTGATGCTTTGTCTGTTTTAAAAAGTATAAAAGAAGCTACTCAATTACATCTTAATACTGTAATAAAAAATAATATGTCAGATGATCTGCTTAATAGATACGCTCCCAAAGAGTACTGGGAGAAATATTTTGAGACAACAAAGAAAATACAAACTGCCTCGCTTAAGAAATCTAATAATTACGCTATTGTTTCTCCTTATCATAGTTCAGTGGTTTCCGAATTTGCTTAACAAAAATGCCGAACGGACTATTTAACTGGACTTATAGAGACGTCATAGAATTTCTAAAAGATAATAATTTTAAATTTGGTCATGAAAAATTCGGTTCTCAAGAAGCATGGATAAATATAAAAACTCAAGCTGTGGTTGATATTAATTTTCATGGGCAAAAAAGTTTTCCGCCAAGAACTCTTGAGACCATGATTCGTCAATCAAAAATTGATAAAAAAATATGGCGTACGTGGGCTTCTCGTTGATTGTAAAAAACAAAATTTTCCAATTTGACTATTTTCAAGAAAAAGAGTAGATTAAAAAAGCCCTTGAAAGGGCTTTTTTGAAACAAATTTATGGAAGCAAAAATACAAGAAAAAATAGAAAAGATGGAAGCAAAAATATATAATCAGAAAGGTGCCGTGGCAGGGGAGATAAGTCTTCCGGCTAAGGTTTTTGCTGCCAAGTGGAGAAGTGATCTCGTGCATCAGGTTGTGCAAAGTATGAGGAGTAATAAAAGAGCTGGTACGGCTGATACCAAAGACAGGGGGGAGGTTCGAGGCGGAGGTAAAAAACCTTGGAAGCAGAAGGGAACTGGGCAGGCTCGCCATGGATCATCTCGCAGTCCTATCTGGGTGGGTGGAGGAGTGACGCACGGTCCTTTAGCCGAAAAGAATTATAAAAGAAAAATTTCCAAGAAGATGCGCGCGCAAGCGCTTTTTTCTGTTCTCTCTAAAAAATTAAAAGACAATGAAATAATCTTTGTTGATTCGCTCGCGATGTCTTCTATCAAAACGAAAGATGCGGTGAAAGTGATGCAAAATTTGGCGAAAGTTTTCGGCTGGGAAACCGTTGATGTCAGGAAGAAACCTCGCGTGCTGACTGCGATTTTCGAACGTGCTGAAAAAACAGAAAAAAGTTTTCGCAATATACCAGCGCTGGAAATAGTTTTTTTGAAAAATTTGAATCCGTCTGACGCGCTGAATTATAAATATCTTTTAATAGAAAATCCGGTCGAAAGCGTAAAATTTTTGGAATCCAGAGGATAGCAGATAGAGGTTTAGCCTCTATCTAGAGGCTAAACCTCTATCTGCAGAATTAAGAGGATAATTTTCATATATGACAAACCTAATTAAAAATCCAAGAATTACCGAAAAAACATCTTTGGCCCAAGAGCAAAATATTTACACTTTTGATATTTCATCTAGAGCCAATAAAACGGAAATAAAAAAGGAGATTTTTTCACTTTATAAAGTGAAACCTTTAAAAGTGAATGTCTCAAATGTGCCGAAGAAAAATATTATGTCCAAAGGTAAAGCGGGAATCAAGGGCGGAGGCCGAAAAGCTCTGGTGTATTTAAAAGCGGGTGACAAGATAGAATTTGTTTAATTTTTTCATGAAAACATATAAACCCACAAGTAAATCAAGAAGACAAATGACCCATATACCTTATCGGGAACTTTTGACGAAATCTTTTCCAACTAAGTCTCTGATTTATGGTTTTAAACGTTCGGTCGGAAGAAATAGCGCGGGACGTATTACGGTGCGACATAAAGGCGGAGGACATAAACGTCTTTATCGCGAGGTGGATTTTTTATATAACAAGAAAGAAATTCCAGCGATCATAAAGTCTATTGAATATGATCCGAATCGTTCTGCTTTTATTGGACTGGCTATTTTTAAAGACGGAGAAAAAAGATATGTAATATTGCCTAAATCAGTAAAGCAGGGAGACTCTTTCATTGTGTCGGAAAAGGCGCCTCTCCTCGCCGCGAACAGGCTTCCGCTCAAAGAAATTCCGGTGGGAACTTTTGTTTATAATATTGAAATACAACCGAATGGCGGAGCGAAAATTGGCCGTTCGGCGGGAATTTTTGCGCAAGTAGTGGCCAATGCGGACGGATATACGAACCTTAAAATGCCTTCAACCGAAGTCCGAAAAATAAATGAAAACTGTTGGGCTTCCATTGGCGTTGTTTCAAACGAAGAACATCATTTGGAAAATTACGGCAAGGCTGGACGATCTCGCTGGAAGGGAATTCGTCCAACGGTGCGCGGAACGGCAATGAATCCAGTTGACCATCCATACGGAGGAGGAGAAGGCAGACAAGGCCGTGGAACAAAGCGTCCGAAGACGATGTGGGGTAAAGTTACGGGAGGAAGAAAGACCCGCAGTCCCAAGAGATACTCAAATGTCTTTATCGTTTCTCGACGCAAAACTGGAAAAAATAAATAGTTATCCACATTTTTTATATTGTCTTGCTTTATTTTTTATTGTATAAATGTGAGTGAACAAGTTGGGTTATAATAGCCCATAAAGAATAAAGAAAGGGAACCAAAAAGTGGGTAAACAAAAACATCAGTGGGAAAGAAGGAAAACCACAATGCGAAGGGAAAGGAGACAGTCGAAGCAGGATCTCAGCTTCTTTTGCTTCGGTACCCCGAACAACTGGGAGGAGGAAGAATAATTTCCAACCCGAGTAACCCGAGGGTCGTCACATAAGCCCTTACCTCCCTGAATCTGGCGAGGGCTTCGTGGGGGTCACTGTCAATCAGTGACCCCCTTAATTTTTTATTTGACATTTTACCCCTATTTGTTAGTATAATTTTAAGGCTCGAATGAGAGCCGTTTTGTTTGCATAACAAAATCAATTATGACCCGATCAATCAAAAAAGGAATATATGTGGATGAGAGACTCTTAAAAAAGATTGCCGGCAAGAACCCGCTCAATACTCCAACCATCAAGACTTGGAAAAGAGCTTGTGTCATATCTCCCGAAATGCTTGGTTTCACATTTGGCGTTCACAACGGCAAAACGCACCTCGATATCTTGGTGACCGAAGATATGGTCGGCCATCGATTGGGAGAATTTTCTCCAACCAAGAAATTTACAAAACACGGCGGAAAGATGCAGAAAGAACTTGAACAAAAGAGACAAGAAGCGGAAATAAATGCCGCCAAGGGAGCGACCGCCGCCGCGGCGGATGCCCAGGCGACTAAGAAATAAGGGAAAAACATGAAAGCATTTTTAAAAAATTACAGACAGGCTCCAAGGAAAGTTCGTTTAGTGGCGCAACTCATAAAGGGGAAAAGTGTGGCGGAGGCTATTCTGGAGCTTGATTTTTTGGCGAAGCGCGCCGGGTTGCCGATAAAGAAGCTTTTGCTTTCTGCCGTTTCTAATGCGAAAAATATGGGAATAGAAATGGAGAATTTATTTATCAAAGAATTGCGAGTGGACAAAGGCATCACGATGAAAAGAATGATGCCGGCAGCAATGGGGACCGGGCACAGAATAAACAAGCGCGCGAGCCATTTGAATCTTCTTTTGGGTGAAAAAAGTATAAAAGCAAAGCCGTCAAAAAATTTGCGAGGTCCTCGGAAGGGGGTCAGCCAGACCGTCGCAAATTCTTCGCCGGTTTTGCTTAAAAAAGCAACTAAAAAATAATATGTCAAGAATAGTTCATCCATACGCGCATAGATTGATAATACTGAGAGACTGGAAAAGTCGCTGGTTTGCCGACCCGAAGAAGTATGTCTTTTATTTAAAGGGGGATGTTCTAATACGCCAATATTTGGAAAAGAAATTGCGCGGGATGTATATTTCCACGATTGAGATTGAAAGAAGCAGAAAAGCCACCAGATTTATTATTAAAACTTCTCGTCCCGGGCTCATTATTGGACGAAATGGCGAGGGGGCGACAAAACTCAAGGAAGATATCTTGAAGAAAATGGATCACTTGAAGCTTGGCCGACCGGAAGATTTTAAGCTTGAAGTTATTGAAGTTGCTAATCCAGAAGCGGATGCCGCGATTGTGGCGTATATGATTGTCGAAGGATTGGAAAAAAGAATGCCTTATCGTCGCGTCATTAAAACAATTATTGAAAAAGTTATGACCGCGCGCGGAGTAGAGGGCGCGCGGGTGGTTCTTTCAGGCCGATTAGGAGGAGCAGACATTGCCCGCACGGAAGAGCTTAAGCGCGGGAGTATCCCGCTTCAGACTTTCCGCGCGGACATAGATTTCAAGCGTGAACGCGCGACTTTATCCTATGGTGTTGTCGGCGTAAAGGTTTGGATTTATAGAGGAAAAATATTTGCGGACAAGAAACCAATTAAAGGCGCTTTCAGCTTAGATGACGGAGGGAATAAAGAAATTTCTTCGTCAGCCAATAATAAAAAAGGATTAAAAATAGATTAAATATATGTTAGTACCCAAAAAAGTAAAATTTAGAAAATGGCAGACAGGACGCAGCAATCCAAAAGCGGTGACGCCAGATACTCGCGGATCCAAGCTCTCCTTCGGTTCCTATGGGCTCAAGGCTCTCTCTCAAGCTCGCGTAAAGTCTGCTCAGATTGAAGCCGCGCGAAAAGTAATCGCTCGAACCCTCACCAAGGCTGGCAAGTACTGGATTCGCATTTTTCCAGATCGTCCTTACACCTCTAAAGCCGCAGAGATGGGTATGGGAAAGGGTAAGGGAGATCCGCAAGGGTACTGTTTTGACGTTTTTCCCGGACGGATTATTTTTGAAGTGGATGGAGTGGATGAAAAGACAGCCCGCGAGGCGCTCCGAAAAGCTGGCAGCAAACTGCCGATTTCCGTGAGAATTATGTCTCGAGCGCATAGGCAATAAAATTAATTGAAAGTTCTTAAAGTATGAAAAATAAAAAAGATAATTTAAAAGATATGGGGAAAAGCGAGCTTAGCAAAAAGCTTGCTATTTTGCGGGAAAATGTAAGAGTTAAAAGGTTTAAGGCCGAAGGGTCAAAATCAAAAAATGTAAAAGAGCTTTCGACTTTAAGGAAAGAGATCGCTAGAGTTTTAACCGAAATCAATAAATAACCATGGAAACAAAAGTAAAAAAAGGAATAATCGCCAATAAGGGCAACAGCTTGAAGGGAGTGGTTGTTTCGGATAAGATGGACAAGACGGTTATTGTTTCTGTTTCCAGACTGATCAAACATCCATTATATGGAAAATTTTATAAAGTGAGCAAAAAATACAAAGCGCAAGACGAGGAAAATAAATATAAAGTTGGAGACAAGGTGGAAATAGTCGAGACCAGACCGATTTCAAAAGATAAACATTTTAAAGTGGTAAGCAGATAATTTTATGATTCAACCAAGAACCTTAGTAAAAATTGTGGACAATGCCGGAGGCACCTTGGGACAGGTGTTCAAGATTTTAGGATCTTCCAAAAAAAGATATGGTTCTTTGGGCGAAGAAGTTATTATTTCGATCAAGGTGGCGACTCCCCGAAAGGGAGTTAAAAAGAAAGAGGTGCATCAGGCAGTCATCGTGCGCGCTAGAGCTGCTTACCGCAGAGTGGACGGATCTTATATTCGTTTTGACGATAACGCCGTGGTTATATTGGAGAAAGGCAAAAAGGATCCAAAAGCGGGGCGTATTTTTGGGCCGATTCCGAGAGAACTTGCAGAGAAAGGATATCAAAAAATAATTTCATTGGCTCAAGAAGTCATATAATATGAAAGTAAAAAAAGGAGACATTGTAACAATAATCACCGGAAAAGATAAAGGCAAAAAGGGAAAAATTGTCCATGTTTTAGTGAGTCAAAATAAAGTCATTGTGGAAGGAGCGAATATGATGAAAAAGCACCAGCGTCCGATGAAGTCCGGCGAAAAGGGGAGCATGAAAGATAAAGAAATGCCCTTAGACGCTTCCAATGTTAAAAAATCAGATTAAATAAAACAAATGACCAAACATTTAACGGTAAAAGAAAAAGAGAACACGGCTTTTGAAAAGATGAAAAGCGTTTTTCATTATAAAAATATTATGGCCGCGCCCAGAATGCAAAAGGTTGTGCTGAATGTAGGTACCGGGACCGCTCTCAAGAAAGACAAGAATAAAAATGAGGCTATCTCTCTTCGTCTTGCCAAGATCACCGGTCAAAAGGCGACCACTCGGGGCGCCAAGCAGTCAATCGCATCTTTTAAGACGAGGAAAGGCGACCCGATTGGAATTATGGTGACATTGCGCGGAGAGAGGATGTATGTTTTCTTAGAAAAACTTATCAATGTCGCTCTTCCCCGATCCAAAGACTTTCGCGGCATTGCTCCTTCTTCGGTGGACAATATAGGCAATCTCACTATTGGCATAAAAGAACACACTGTTTTTCCAGAAACAGCGGATGAAGATATTCGCGATGTTTTTGGTCTTTCGGTTACTCTCGTTTGCGCGGCTAAAAATAAAAAAGAAGGCGCGGCTTTCTTTGCGCTTCTGGGTATTCCTTTTAAAAAGACGGAAGAGAAGAAGAAATAAAAATCTCCCCCGACTTATCCCCTCATATTAAGATTGCTTTCATTTCAGATTGATTTATAATTACTTCTATGAATGAAGAAACAAACATCCCAAATAATTTAGAAATAGATAAAGCTCTCAAAGAGTTCGAAGCGAAGTCTGCTACTGAACAAATGCCAAAAGCTCCGGAAACTTCCAAAATCTCTTTCTTTCCGCAAGAAAAAACAGAGGGTGTTAAGTATGAGGCCGATAACTACAAGGCGGTCAAGTTTTATAAAGAAAATAATGCTCCTAAAATAGTCAGACTGGTTATGAAATGTTCCGGTGGATTGATTAAGGAAGAGAGACAAGCGGAATATGTTCTTTTTGGATTGGTTATAATAATGTTGGCTGTTTCTTTTTATTTGTTCTTGGGAGGCAAAAATACTCCCCAACAACCTTCTGCTGAACAATTGAAACAATTTGAAAATATGTAATAGATAAGAAAGAATAATATATTATGAAAATCTTTTCGAAAAATAATAAAGGTTTTACGCTCATTGAACTTTTAGTGGTGATTGCTATTATCGGTCTTTTGTCTTCCGTCGTCTTAGCGAGTTTAAACACTTCACGCAAAAAAGCCAAAGATGTGGCGATAAAAGAAGGAGTTGCTCAGTTTGTCAATTTACTGGCTCTTGAATATTTTGATAACAAAAGTTATTGTAAATTACAGCCAAGTGGGTGGATCAATGGTATTACTGGTACCAATACATGTGATTATGCAATTGATTCTATAACACCACCCTCATCATACGCATCACAGGCTAAAAAAATTTGCAATAATATATATAATAATGCTGGTGATAATTGGGGATCAACCGGCGTATACCGTATATATCCTTACGTACAAGTTGTGTATGGAGGTTGTGTTAATAATTATACACTTACGGTTGCGTTAAATAATGGAAAGTGGTACTGTTCTGGCAGTAGTGGCAGGAAAGGTGAGTATGACACCTCTAGTTTTAATGGTACGCAACCCGGATGTTATGGTAATCCATAAATAAAGTAGCAGAATAGCAAAGACAGTCCTGCTCTGTTGGATGTTGACTCTTTTAATTTAATTTGCTAACATCCAAGGGTCTAGAAATAGGTTGATCTGTGTTTCTCCTTCAGGTTTTTAAATAAAGCTTTAAGAAAAAATACACGATATCTCTATAAAAATAGATGTTATTTTATTTATGGCAAAAACATCAGTAAAGGCTAGAGCTTTGAAAAAGCCCAAATTTAGCACTCGACAGAAAAATCGATGTTTTCGTTGCGGGCGGGGCAATGCTTTTATGAGAGATTTTGGCGTTTGTCGCATTTGTTTTAGAGAATTGGCAAATGAAGGAATGTTGCCGGGGGTTCGCAAATCAAGCTGGTAAACGAGACAGCGCTTTAGACACTCTGAGCACCTTAAGCGCTGTCGTAAACAAAAATATGGATTCAATTTCAAATATGTTAATAATAATGAAGAACGGCAGCCTAGCGGGCAAAGAGTCCGTGTTTTTTCCGTATTCCAAAATGAAAAACGCGATTGCTGAATGTTTGAAAAAGGAAGGCTATGTTTCCAATATTGCGAAGAAAGTCAAGAAAGATCAGCCAGTGCTGGAAGTTGGATTGATCTACCGAGACAAGAATCCAAAAATTACCGAAGTGGAAAGGATTTCCAAGCAATCGAGGCGCGTTTATTTTGGAATGAAAGATATTCATTCAATTCGAAATGGATCCGGATTGCTTGTGCTTTCGACCCCGAAAGGAATTTTATCAGGTAAAGACGCCCGAAAAGAGCAAGTCGGAGGCGAAGCCTTATTTAAAATTTGGTAGTTCAATAAATTCACTGTAAATAAAAATTTTATGTCCAGAATAGGAAAACAAGAAATAGTTATACCAGAGGGAGTCAAAGTCGCGCAGAGCGGCAATATTTTGACAGTCGTGGGTCCCAAAGGGACACTGACAAAAAATTTCCGAGATGACATCACTATCGTAATCGCTCTCAAAGCTATTAATTTGAACATAAAAAGAAATGATAAATTTTCCCAATCTCTTTGGGGCACTTATGCTTCCCATATAAAAAATATGATTGCCGGTGTGCAAGCGCCATATCAAAAGAAATTAATACTGGAAGGGGTGGGATTCAAATCGGAAGTCAAATCTGACGGGAAGCGCAGTTTTTTCAATTTTGCTCTGGGATTTTCTCATCCCGTGGTGGTGAAAATTCCGGAAGGCATTACGGCCCTTGCCGATAAAAATAATATTACGATTACTGGGATTGACAAGGAATTGGTCGGAAGTTTCACCGCCGCCATTCGCGCCTTGAAGAAAGGAGAGCCTTATAAAGGCAAGGGAATGCGTTATGAAGGTGAAGTTATTAGACGCAAGCAGGGCAAAAAGACGGTCTAAAAAATACAATGCAAAATAAAACTGACAAAAGAATAAGGTTAAAAAGAAAAATTAGAGCAAAAATAAAAGGCACGGCGGAACATCCGAGACTCACAGTTTTTCGCTCTAACAAGTTTATTTATGCGCAGGTTATTAATGATGTGACAGGGGAAACTCTGGCGCAGGCCAATGACCTTGAAATAATTAAAGGAAAAAAGACCGAAAAGGCTAAAGAAGTAGGCAAGATGATTAGCGAGGCTTGCCAGAGGGCGCAAATTACGAAAGTTGTCTTTGACCGAAATGGATTTAAATATACCGGAAGAATAAAATTAGTCGCTGAGGGAGCCAGAGCGGGAGGTTTGGAATTTTAATTTATTTTATATGGAAAAAGATAAAGAAAAAAAGAATAACAATCGCCGATCGTCGTCTTTTGGAAGAGCTAAACCGGAATTTGACCAGAAGATCATAAATATTCGTCGGGTGACCAGAGTCGTTGCCGGCGGGCGCAGATTCTCTTTTTCTGTTGCTTTAGTGGCCGGGGATAAAAAAGGATCTGTCGGCTTGGGCTTGGGAAAGGCGGGAGATACGGCTTTGGCAATCAATAAAGCGGTCAGAAATGCCAAGAAAAATATGATCAGATTGAATTTAACAAAAACTATGTCTATTCCCCACGAGCTTTCGGCTAAATTCTCAAGTTCCAAGGTGACGCTTTTGCCTAACAAGGGTCGGGGATTGGTCGCGGGTTCGGTGGTTCGTGATATAGTAAAGCTTTCTGGCCTAAAAGACATTACCGGGAAACTTTTATCCAATAGCAAAAATAAATTAAACAATGCCAAAGCGGTTATGAAAGCGCTTTCGGTTATTTCTTCAAAATATGCAAAGCCTATACCGGAGAACGTTATTGTTGCTAACAAAGAAGTCGTAGCAGAAGCAGATAGAGGTTTAGCCTCTAGATAGAGGCTAAACCTCTATCTGCTTAATAAAATATATGCAAATACATAATTTAAAAAGAGTTCACAAAAATAAAAGAGACAGACTAATAGGTCGCGGGGGCAGACGTGGAAAGACGGCCGGTCGCGGAGGCAAAGGTCAGACGGCTCGGGCCGGCAATAAGCGTCGTCCTGAACTTCGCGATATTATTAAAAGGTTGCCCAAAAATCGCGGATATCATTTTAAATCTATCCAGAATGTTTTTGTTCTGGAAGGCGTCAAGCAAGCTCTGCCAGGGGAAAAATTTTCCGAAATTCGCAAGCGTCTCGGAATAAAAGGGAAGAAACTAAAGATTAATTAAATGCAAAATTTTTTGAATAAAATTAAATTGGTCTGGACGGATGTCACATTACGAAAACGCGTTTTATTTGTGTTTTTGGCATTGATAGTATTTCGTTTGCTGGCGGCTATTCCTATTCCGGGCATTGACACATTGGAATTAAATCGTTTTCTCTTCAATAACCAGTTTTTTGGCATCTTGAATATATTCTCCGGAGGCGGACTTTCCAACCTTTCCATCATAATGCTGGGTGTCGGTCCGTACATCACTGGTTCAATCATTATGCAACTTTTAACCATTATGGTTCCAGCTCTGAAAAGGATTTATCACGAAGAAGGCGAAGCAGGCCGAAAAAGATTTACTCAGTATTCCAGACTGCTGACCGTTCCCTTGGCTGCCATTCAAGGTTTTGCTCTTTTAGCTATTCTAGAAAGCCAGAATATTCTGGTAAATTTGACGATTTTTGATCGAGTGACGAACTTAATTATCGTGGTGGCCGGGTCAATATTGCTGATGTGGGTTGGCGAGCTGATATCTGAATTTGGTATTGGGAACGGAGTATCTTTAATAATTTTTGCCGGTATTGTCTCTGGTCTTCCGTCAACAATTAGCCAGCTTCTTTTCACTTTCGACGTTTCTCAAATTCCGCTTTATCTTGTATTTGCCGTAGTGGGGCTCATTGTTATTGCGGGGATTGTCCTTGTAACGGAAGCGGAACGTCCGATTCCTGTGACTTATGCTAAGCGTGTCCGCGGTCTGAAAATGTACGGTGGCGGCTCTACTTATTTGCCCCTCCGAGTCAATCAAGCTGGAGTAATTCCAATAATTTTTGCTCTCTCGATTCTTCTTTTCCCGCAAATGATTGGTACTTTTTTATCGCGTTTCAGTAACGTAATTTTAGTCAAAATTTCTCAGGTGCTTATTTCATTTACCCAAACTTCTTTTCTCTATGCAGTGTTTTATTTCATTTTAGTATTTCTTTTTACTTACTTTTACACGGCGGTTACTTTTGATCCGGAAGCGCTTTCCGTTAACTTGCAAAAAAACGGCGCATTTATCCCCGGCATTCGTCCAGGCGCGTCAACCTCCGATTACATTTCAAAAGTCTTGAGTCGGATTACGCTCTTGGGAGCGGCCTTTTTGGGATTTATCGCAATTTTGCCTCTTATTATGCAATATCTCACGGGTATTACCACTCTTGCCTTGGGTGGTACCTCGATTCTCATTGTCGTCTCAGTCGTTCTTGATTTAATGAAAAAAGTAGATTCGCAAATCTCTATGCGGGAGTATTAGTTTTTTCTGTTATCCACTTTTTATATTCTAATAGGATGATATTGGCAACTTGCTCTAAGTTGTTTTTCTCTGTGTTCACGACTAAATTAAAATTATTATGGTCTGCATGATTTTTTATTCCATATAAATCATAATATCTTTTACGGTCAGAGGCTAAACGTTTGGCGGATTTTTTCACCATTTCTTCTACCGACCACACTTCTTCGTTGTTTTCAAAATGTCGAGCGGGATTATCTTTCATATCATTTAACATTCTCTCCGCTGCAATTTTCGGATTTAGGTCTAGATATACCTTGAAAGAATTCGGTATAAAATGAAATGCCAGTCTAGAATCTATGACAACTTTTTCTTTTAAACCTGCTTGTTTTACATAATCATCAATTTCTTTATCCACCCAATCTTTTTTTTCAGCGATTTTGGCCAGTTCTTCCAGGGTTATATTATGTTCTTTGGCAATCTGGCGCATAAAATCTCCGGAAGAAAAGTGTTTAAAACCAAGTTGCGAAACTATCTTTTTGGCGGTGCTTGATTTTCCACCCCCATTTGCCCCAGCTATTGTGATTATTTCTTTTTTTACCATATTACTTATTGTCATTTTATAATTAAAACATATTTTACACAGAAAAGATAATATTGATTTTTAGGCTTAAATTTTGTATTGTTAGGAAGTGTCAAATAAAATCGGTCAGACTTTTGTGTTTTTTGGAATAGTCGGTTCAGGCAAAGGAACCCAGGGAAAACTCCTGATGGATTTTTTAAAAGCGAAAGATGGCAGAGAAACTGTCTATGCTGGCACGGGAGAAGGGTTTAGGCAACTAATAAATTCCGATAGTTATACGGGAAATTTAGTAAAGGAATATGTTGATTGTGGGCAATTGGTGCCTGATTTTTTGACTAATGCTATATTTACAAATATCTTGATTTCTCAGTTAACTTCTAAAAAAAATTTAATTGCCGACGGTTATCCTCGGACAGTAGCGCAAGCTGAAAGCTTTGAAGCAAAGATGCAGTTTTTCAAGCGCGAGGCAGTCAAAATTATTTATATTGAAGTGGGAAAGAAAGAGGCAATAAAAAGGAATTTATTACGTGGTCGGCAGGATGATACTCCTCTTGGAATAGAAAAAAGATTTGATGAATATATAAATAAAGTGATACCGGCGATGAATTATTTCAAGGGAAAAGAAAATTACACCATTTGCACTATCGATGGAGAGCAGACAATCGAAAACGTGCATCAAGATATAATAAAATCTTTAGGATATTAACCCTGTAGGTGATTTTACTAAATCATATGAATGAAACAATAATAATTTCGCTTGGTGGATCACTGATAATACCAGACAGTCTAGACCTGGAATTTTTGAAAGATTTTAAGGCCTTGATTCTTTCGTACGTTGCGCAAGGTAAAAAGTTTGTGATTATTACCGGTGGGGGGAGACTTTGTCGCAGATATCAAGAAGCGGCCAAAGAACTGGCGAGTCCCTCGACTGAAGACCTGGATTGGATTGGCATTGCTTCTTTGAAATTAAATGCGGAATTGATTCGAGTAATTTTAAAAGAGCAAGCGCACAGCGAAGTGATTTTTAATTTATCAGATCAACTCTCTTTTGATAAACCGATAATTATAGGCGCAGCCTATAAGCCCGGCCATAGCACTGATTATGATGCGGTTTTGGCCGCCAAAACAGTTGGCGCAAAAAAGATAATTAATTTATCCAACATTGATTACGTATATGATTCTGATCCAAAAATAAATTTAAAGGCTAAAAAAATCAAGCAAATTTCTTGGGCGGATTACCTGAAAATTATTCCCAGAGAATGGATTTCCGGGCTTAATTCTCCATTTGATCCAACTGCTTCCGAAATGGCGCAAAAAGAAGGGATTGAAGTTGTAATCTTAAACGGTAAGAATATTTCCAATTTAGAAAAATGTCTTAATGGAGAAAGTTTTGCAGGTACCAAGATAAAATGATTATAATAAAAACGCCAGAAGAAATAAAAATACTAAGAGAGGGTGGCAGACATTTGGCAACGGTGCTTTACAAAGTGAAAGATATGGTGAAGTCCGGTGTTTCAACTAAAGATTTGGATTTATACGCGAATAAATTAATTCGTGAAATGGGTGATGCTCCGGCTTTTCTAAATTATCATCCAGTGGGGGCGAAAATTCCATTTCCTGCATCTTTGTGTGTGTCTATCAATGATGAAGTGGTGCATGGAATTCCCAATCGGGAGCAAATATTAAAAGAAGGTGATATTGTTTCTCTTGATTTAGGTCTTAAACACAAAGGTCTTTTCACGGATATGGCAGTTACCGTGCCAGTAGGCAATGTAAGCATAGCTAGCCAAAAGCTGATGGACGTTACCGAACAGGCTTTGCAAATAGGTATTGATGTGGCGCGAGGAGGCAGCACGGTGGGCGATATCGGCTATGCCATAGAAAGTTTCGTTCGCTCCAGAAAAGAAAACAAATATGGTATTGTGGAAATTCTTTCCGGGCATGGTGTTGGTCGCGCGATTCATGAAGATCCCTACATTCCCAATTTCGGCAAAAAAGGCAAAGGAGAAAAATTAGTATCCGGTATGGTTATGGCTATTGAGCCGATGTTAAACAATGGCACGAAAAATGTAACATTAGACGACGATGGCTATACTTTCCGCACGGCGGATGGAAAAAATAGCGCGCATTTTGAACATACTATTCTTATTACCGATATGGAAGCTGAGATTTTGACCTGCCTCCCTTAAAGCTAAACATAGGCAAGCTAAAATTTAGCATTTTATCTGTTTTGTTATACAATTAAGCTATGGAAAAATCTTTTTTTAAGGAAATGCCTAAATTTAAGACTCCCGAAGAAGAGCTTGATTATTTACGCGCTCATGTTGCTAAGCGTGAAGAAGAATTGATTAAAATAGGGCATTTTGAAAATACGAAAGACAAGGCGGTAAGAGACGTAATGGGAACTTACAAAAATATGCCGGTCGAACAAATGATGCATGGCAGTAATATCATAAATGAAAAAGAGGCGCAGAGCATCGTGCTGGCCCTTCGGCCTGAATCTCACGATAGTGTGATGGAGGAGCTTCTGGGGATTGTCATTACCAAAGGAATTCGAAATGCGCTTTCAGTCGTGGAAGCCATGGGAAATCCGCATGTGGAAGATGATTTTCACCGGATTCTTGTTCAATATTTAAAAACCGGACAAATAATCTCCGATCTTAAAGAAGGCACACCTTTATCCAAGTCTCTTAATATGACACTTTTTGAAATAACCCTTCCGCCACCAACAGATGAAGCTGATAAATCAAAAAGTTTCAAGGAATTTATTGGCGCTATGGAACAATTTTATGCCGGTATGCAATCTATCTCTCTCGATGGGGAAAACGAAAAAGAAATTTATTTTACTTTGGAAGTGGCGCTCGGAAACGAGAGCGACGAAGTTATAATTTATGCGGGAATTCCCAACAAACATCTCTCCCTTTTTGAAAAACAGATTTTAGCATTTTATCACAATGCGAAAGTTCGCGAAGTGGCGGATGATTATAATATTTTTAATGTTTCGGGCGGATCCGTCGGAGCTTATGCGTATCTATCGGAACGGGGGGTGATGCCCATTAAAACTTATGACAATATTGAGCATGACCCCATGAATATGATCTTGAACGTTTTCTCTAAATTAAAAACCGAAGGTGAAGGCGCGGCCATTCAGCTCGTGGTTGCTCCCGCGGGCGACAAGTTTATAAATGAATTTCATATGATTTTAGATGATGTGAAAGACGGTATGTCCGTTAAACATGCCGCCGATAATTTTTATAAATTTAACCGAGCTTTTATTAAAGCTGGTAAAAATCTTTTGTTTGGGTATAAGGAGAAAAGCGACGAAAATAAAAAAGAAAAATATATGAAAGGCCGGCGCGCAGTGGATGAGGGGGCAACCGAGAAGATAGGAAATAAAATAAAAAGCACCATTATGAAAGCTAACATTCGCGTCATTGCGTCTGGCGAGACACGGGAGCGCGCTAGCGCCATTCTGCGAGAAATAGAATCTTCTTTCAATCAATTTTCTGAGGCGGCCAGCAATTCATTTATTTTCGAAGAGGCTCACGGAAGTGATTTGAAACAGCTTTTTCATGATTTCTCCTATCGTTCTTTTTCCGCAGATAAAATTTTACCCTTGAACTTAAAGGAGCTCGCTTCCGTATTTCACTTTCCGATTGGTATTGGAAGCCAGCCACAACTAAAAGAAGCGAAGGCCGGTATGGCGCCGGCTCCTCTCGAAATGAAGCCCGAAGGAATAATTTTAGGGGTAAATAGCTATCGAGGCAAAGATACTGAAATTCACTTGGCGCGGGAAGATAGAATGAGACATTTTTATACGATTGGTCAGACCGGCACAGGTAAAACCAATATTATGCTCAATATGATCACTCAAGACATCAGAAATGGGGACGGGTGTTGCTATATTGATCCGCACGGAACGGATATTCAAACCATCTTGTCTCGGATTCCAAAAGAACGCATTGAGGACGTTATTTATTTTGACCCTGCTTATACGGCGCGACCGATGGGTTTAAATATGCTCGAGTATGATCCAAAATATCCGGAACAAAAAACTTTTGTGGTGAATGAACTGATGGGAATTTTCAATAAACTTTTTGATATGAAAGTAGGGGGCGGGGCGATGTTTGAACAATATTTTAGGAATAGCGCTTTTTTAGTAATGGAAGACCCGGAATCTGGTTCAACTTTGCTTGAGATTACTAGAGTTCTCGCGGATAAAGAATTTCGTGATTTAAAACTCGCCAGATGCCAGAACCCTATTATTAAACAATTTTGGATTTCGGCCGAACAGACGACCGGTGACCAGTCTCTGGCGAACTTTGTGCCCTACATTTCTTCTAAATTCGACAACTTTATCAGCAATGACATTATGCGTCCGGTGGTGCTTCAACAAAATTCTGTTTTTAATTTCAGAAAGATTATGGATGAGAAAAAAATTCTTCTAGTCAATCTTTCCAAAGGCAGACTGGGGGATATTAATGCGAATTTGATCGGGCTCGTCTTGGTGGGTAAAATTCAAATGGCCGCGCTCTCCCGAGTGGATATGTTTGGCAAGCCGATGAATGATTTTTATCTTTATATTGACGAGTTTCAAAATGTCACGACTGATTCTATCGCTTCTATTTTGTCTGAAGCTCGAAAATACAGATTATCATTAAACATTGCCCATCAATATATCACTCAGTTGGAAGAGAAAATTAAAAATGCTGTTTTTGGCAACGTCGGTTCGATGGCGGTTTTTCGGGTTGGCACCGAAGATGCCACTTTCTTGGAGTCTAGATTTAAGCCGACATTTTCTGCCCAGGACATAACTAAACTGGATAATTACAACGCTTATGTGAATATGTTAGTAAATGGTCAACCTGTAAAACCTTTTAATCTAAAGACTCTAGCGCCGGAAACAGGCAATCCGGATATTGTGGACTCCTTAAAAGAGTTTTCCTATGTCAAATATGGCAGGGACAGAGAAGAAGTGGAAGCCGAAATTATGGGGAGATATAAATCGATGGAGTAAGATGAGTGAAATTTTGCAAAATAATTTTTTTCTGCTATATTATCTATTATGAAACACCCCAAAGAAGAAAGAACATATGTGATGTTAAAACCAGACGGAGTGCGCAAGGGTCTGACGGGAGAAATTATTCGCCGTTTTGAGCAGCGCGATTTAAAGATTGTCGCGCTGGAAATGTTTAAACCATCTCACGACCAGATCGATACTCATTATCCTAAAAATGAAGAATGGATTACCAGACTGGGTAAAAAAACTCTTTCCACCTATGAAAAATATGGCTATGATGCGATGTTGGATTTTGGAACCATTGATCCGGTCGTGATTGGTCCGGAAATTCGCAAATGGCTTGTTGACTATATGAAATCTGCACCACTGGTAAAAATGGTTGTGCAAGGCGTGCACGCAGTTGATGTTGTTCGCAAAATTGCAGGACCCACTATGCCTTATTTGGCGGAAGTAGGCACGATTCGTGGAGATTTTTCAATTGATTCTCCAGCTCTTGCCAACAGAGAAAAACGCGCGGTGATGAACATCATTCATTGTTCAGAAACAGAAGAAGAAGCTGAGCATGAGATTAAGCATTGGTTCGGTGATAAAAAAACTTACGACTACAAACGTTTCGGAGTGGATGAATAATTTATGTATGAAGTAGAGGTTAAAGCGGTTTTGCAAAACAAACAGGTTGTCATTTCTAAAAAAGATCATCTAGTTGGTGAAAAATACGATATTATGCTTTATAAAATACACAAAAAACTCGAAATAAAATAAATTTATATCCCCAGATAGAGGTTTAGCCTCTATCTAGTAAATTTGTTTGATGTTATACTTCAAATATGAGAAAACAACCGCTAGTTACAGGTGAATATTACCATATTTACAATAGAGGAGTAGATAAAAGAAATATCTTTTCTACCAACAAAGATTTGGAACGTTTTATCGAAAGTGTGCGTGAATTTAATTCTGTCACAAGCATAGGAAGTTTGACTAATTTAAGAAAAACAAAGATAGAGACTAAATTTCTATCTAAGTCACAGCCACAAGTTGCTATTGTTGCTTATTGTTTTAATCCAAATCATTTCCATTTTGTATTGAAGCAGTTAGTTGATGGTGGGATTAGTGATTTTATGAAAAAATTGCAAGGTGGATACACTTATTACTTCAACGTTATGCATTTACGTACTGGTTCACTTTTTCAAGGGACTTTTAAATCTCATTTAGTTGATGAAGAAAATTACTTTAATAAAATTATTGGATATACAAATAAAAATTATCAAATTCATAATATTCAGAAAACTAATATAAATCTTGTATTTGCTAGTGATCATGAATATGAAAATAATAATTTTATAATTGTCTCAAAAAAAGAAGGGAAAAGGATTTTAGATATTTTTGATGGTACTAAGAATTTCAAAAAACACTGTGATGAAATTGTGTCGATTATTAGAGAAGAAAGGGGAAAGACTTCTTTTTTAGAAGAGGATAACTTACCAGATAGAGGCTAAGCCTCTATCTGGGGAAATTTATGGCAATAAAAATAACTTATTTTGTTCATGGTACGACGATAGATAATGAAAAAGAGATTTCTTCTGGTTGGTATAATGTAAAGCTTTCAGAATTAGGTATTAAACAGTCGAAAGAATTTAAAAATCAAACAAAAAATAAAAAATAATTTGAAATCTTTAAAAAGTTGTGTTGTTTTATAAAAATTGTTGCTTAATTTTTTTAAGAGCATATACTTTCAGTAGGGTTATTTCCGGTTATTACCTAGACACTAATTTATGGGAGAGTCGATTGTGTTTAGCCTTGGCTTCTCGCATCTCTCACCCACCTAGCTCTAAGCTATGGTAATATATCTGAAATAGTCCTAAGAAGAATTCCGCGCTTTGGCGGATTTTTTCTTATTAAGTGTGATAAAATGTTGAAATGGACAGAAAAAAACTTATAAAACGATTGATATGCCTCGTTTTTTTTATTTTTGCGGCTAATTTTCTCGCCAATAAATTCTACTGGTATTTCTCTATATGGTATTTTGACATGATTATGCACTTTTTGGGAGGATTTTGGCTGGGACTTGCTATAATTTGGTTTTTCCCCAGTGAAAGTTTTAGACTCTCTCTTGAGTATCCTATTAATGTGGTTTTAAAAATATTGCTTTTCATCCTCTTTATTGGAATTGGATGGGAAGTGTTTGAAATCTTAGTTAACGAGGTTGTCCTAAAAAATTCTTTTAATTATCTAGACATTATTTCAGATATCTTTTTTGACTTAGCGGGAGGAGTTTTGGCGGTTTTATATTTTTTAAAAAGAATTATGTTTGTCAAAGAAGGTGAAGTACAATTAAAGTAATGGAAAAAACTGCCAAAATAACATTCTGCGGAGGGACTGGTTCGGTGACCGGAGCCAATTTTTTGCTTGAAATTGAGGGTAAAAAAATTTTAGTCGATTGCGGGCTCACTCAAGGAACAAAAGTAGCGGACGATATCAACTGGGATCCTTTTCCTTATAACTCAAAGGAAATAGATATTCTTTTTATTACCCATGCGCATGTGGATCACTTAGGCCGTGTCCCGAAACTTATTAATGAAGGATTCCGCGGAAAAATTTATTCCACCGAGCCTACTCATAGACTCGCCCTCCCAATGCTTGAAGATACCGCGGGTATTTTATCCCAAAATGCGGATTTACATTTGGATAGAATTTACACATCCGAAAATATAAAATTAGCTCTTTCGCTCTGGCAAGGATTTAAATATCACGAGGCGATAAAAATCGCTCCTGATTTAGAGGTGTCTTTTTTTGATGCTGGACATATCTTAGGTTCCGCGATGGTTTTATTTGTTTACAACGGCAAAAAGATTCTTTTTACCGGAGACTTGGGTAATAGTCCTTCACCGCTTCTTCCCAACACGGAAAAAATCACCGAGGTCGATTATCTGATAATGGAGTCTGTCTACGGCGATAGAAATCATGAGTCTAAAGATGATCGCCGGAAATTTTTAGAAGAAACAATTGAGGATAATTACAAAAGAAAAGGGACACTTATCATTCCAACTTTTTCTCTAGAGCGTTCTCAAGAACTTCTCTTTGAACTTAATGCCTTAGTGGAAAATAATAGAATTCCCGTGATGCCTATTTTCCTTGATTCACCACTGGCCATTCGTTTGACGGAAATTTTTAAACAATTTAAAAATTATTTTAATGAGAATGCTCAAAAGGCAATGTCGCAGGATAAATATTTATTTGATTTTCCCGGGCTTCAGAGCACTCTAAAATCAGAAGAATCTCGGATGATCGGCAATGTGCCTAATCCCAAAATAGTCATTGCCGGAAGTGGAATGTCTACTGGTGGACGGGTAGTGCATCACGAAAGGCACTATTTGCCAGACCCAAATAATACTCTACTTCTTACCGGATACCAGGCGGTCGGCAGTCCTGGGCGTCTAATTCAAGAAGGAATCAAAACGGTGCGAATAACTGGTGAGGATGTAATCGTCCGAGCGCACATTGTGACGATTACAGGATATTCAGGACACAAAGATTCAGATGGTTTGTTAAATTTTGTTGAAGATATGCAAGATTCACTTAAAAAAGTTTTTGTCGTTATGGGTGAACCAAAATCAGAAATGTTTCTGGCGCAGAAGCTTCGAGATAACCTGGGTCTTGAAGCTTCTGTCCCGGAGCAGGGGACTAGTGTAATATTGCCTTGTTAATTTTTAAAATATAATGTTAATATAAAAATATGGATTCTTTTTTAAATTCTCAAAGCAAACATGGACATAACCAAATAAAAATTTGTGTTTCCGGCGCAGCGGAGACTGGTCATTGTGGTGTCGATGCGTTAGAAAAGGCAAAAGAACTCGGACGTGAAATTGCCCGTCAGGGGTTGGTGCTTATTACTGGAGCGACAACCGGATTTCCACTTTGGGTTACCATAGGGCTAAAAGAAGTCGGCGGAATTTCGATTGGAGTATCTCCAGCGGCGTCTGAGAGGGAACATGTGGAGGTCTACAAGCTCCCACTTGATTACCTGGATTTGATTATATACACCGGTTTTGGTTATGCGGGTCGTGATATTTTGCTAATTCGTTCGGCCGATGCGGTTGTTTGCGGTTGTGGACGGATTGGCACTATTCATGAGTTTACGATTGCCTTTGAAGATAACAAACCTATTGGTATTTTTGAAGGACCGTGGGAAATGGGAGGGGAATTAAAGAATATTATAGAGAAGAGTCATCGCCCAAATGAGAAAATTGTCACAGGGAATGATCCCAAGAAACTTCTGGAGGATTTGGTTACTTTGGTCAAAAAAGATAAAATAGCGGGGTACAAAATTGTAAAAGATTCTGTCTCGGACACTAATTAAAAAATTTCCAGAACGAAAATTGCGTAGCAATGTGTAGCAAGGTTGGTTTAATATCCCAGTTTACTTTTCATTACAAAAAACCATATGATAGATATGATAGGACCCAAAAATCCAATAGTCATTCCAAGGAAAGTAAAAATTTTTTGTCGTTTCCCTGTATTTAAACTCCTTATTTTAATAATAATAGAAGTTGTACCTAAAATAATCCCCAGAGGCACGTTAATAAATAAGCTCATAAACATGGCATAAAGGTCGTGTATTGATGCGTATATTGCATCTACAACTGAGATAATGTAAACCAGAATAAAAATTCCTAAGATTATGTACTTGGCGCCGAACCCTTTTTTATTTTCCTCTTGATTCATAAGTCTAGATTATTATTTAATAATATTATTCTTTTGAAGAATTCAATTTATCATTTACAAGTAGGACAATCAAAGATATAACACTTAAAATTGTAACTATTATTCCCATAGTGGCAATTTTTTTATTCCATCCGAAATCATTTTTATACGAAAAAAAAGATAAAAAACTTAACACAGTAGTTGGCAGGAAAAGGTATAAAAAGTACGAAACAATAATTTCATACCAATTATGTATTTTCCAATAAAAAATAATTATATCTTTTAAGAAGTAAATTATAATAAAAGCTATAACAACTATAAATGCAGTTCGTATGTTTTTCATATGTTAGTTATTTTAATTGATTTTCATCAGAAAAACACCATTTAATTCACATTTGAATAATATATAACGTTGATTAGGTGATAACACAATATCGTAACAATTTTCTAAATCTGTTGTCCATTCAGTGCGAGTGTTTTGATTAGGTAGAGTTATTTTAAAAGAAGTAGCAAATAAGTCTTGATTTAATTGTATCTGAGTTCCGTTTGGTAAGATAAGATTTCTTGGATCATGGGGGGTCCGAGATAATAGAGTATCTAATTTACCTTGTGAAATAGAGTCAGTAATAATGGATTTTTTTTTATTATTTATTCCAATCGGAATATCGTTATGCCAAATACCCGGATCAAGTCGAACTTGAGATAATGAAATTTTTTTCCATTGACCTTCTTCATTAACATAAATACTTTGACTGTCCTCTGACCAAACCGGATATTCATCGATATTTTGGCTTGGCATAAGTAGTGCATATTTACTTTTTGTCATGAGCATCTGTTGTTCAATATTATCAATTTGTTGATGATTGTTGGGATTTATTGTTTTGGGAGTTAAATGTTTCTGTGATTGAAAATAATAAATTAATATAAAGGCAATTAAAATAAGCAAAACGATATAAGAAATAAGATTTAGATTTTTTTTCATAATATCACTGATTTAATCACTAATAACAAAAAACGTTTTTTCTATTAATTTTTTATTTTTTTCTTGATCCATTCTTTATTTATTTCATACCATAACAATTTTAAATAATACTATTGGTAGCAGGGCAGTTATCAATCCTAGAATAATTCCTAATGTAGTTATAAAAGTTTTCCAATTTACTTTTTCTACTTCTTTTGTTTGAATAAACAATGAAGTTATAATTGATAAAACACCCAACGGGATATCTATAAATTGACCCATAAATATTCCGTAAAGATTGTGTGGAAAGGATAGGAAATCGTCGGTGATTGTGAATATACACATTAGAGATAAAACTATACTTACCCAATATGTTGCTTTTATTTTTCTCATAAAACTAAATTATTAATTATTATTAATTGACTTTATTTTTTTATCTGCGAGAGACCAGACAGAAGGATTTTGCCATAAATTAGAATGAGATTCTTTTGGAAAGATGCCAGCTCTAAGTCCCACTCCAATATTTTCTGCACCTTCAAACTTTCTTAAATCGCCCCCTTTTCTACTTAATGGATCTCCAATTTCTCCTAAAGTCTGAACTACATCAAACCTACTGTATAAGTTTAGATGTAATCCTATTTTTTCTGGTTGGTAAGTGGTTCTATTGGGAGTTCCCAGAGTAACTAGAGTATCAATTTTTCTCATATCAGGGTTTTGACTTGCAAGTACTCCTATATTTCCTCCATGACTATGGCCTACAATGTTAAGTTTTTCTCCATCAATAAAATTATGATCATTAATTATACTAATTATATTATTAGCCGCTTGCTGTCTTGCAATTCTGTTATCACCTCCAGACCACTGGAGAATTTGAGGTGTCTCGTTAAATGTTTTTCCAACAGCTGATATAAAATTAGCAGCAGTTCCAGTGGATGACCAATCTTTTTTGCTATATCTTGTACCCGGAATAATAACGGTTAATAATCCGCTCGGATCGCTTCCTGTAATCGGATTATTCCTTGCATAACTGTAACTATTCATTGACTGCGGATCTTGGAGAATCTTTTCGGGAGTCCAGAAAACAGGATCTTGAGAAATGAACTGTCCCTTCTTCCCATCATAATACCTGGCATTCAAGTAAGAGAGATTGGTATCCGTATCATACATTTGTCCAATGAATTGTCGTTGCGGATTGTCTGTTCCGGAATTGATTCTCGGTGCACCAAAAGGAAAATAGTCCAGTGTCTGCGCGATGTTGCCCTTTGCATCACTAACCACATTGGTTGACCCTAGATTGTCCGTCTGCACATATTCAGTCACCGCAGAAACTCCGGTTCCCGTCACGATGGCTATTTCTATTCCATTGGCAAAAATGTGTTTAACAACTTTGCCATTCGAATCAATGTTATAGTATTTAGATGGATAGGTGGTGATAACCGTGGTGGCAGAAACAGAGGGTGGTTTAGAAGCCCAAACAGGCGCAAAAGGGGTTAGAATAAACAAAAAAGCTAACAGGAACGCTGTTAGCTTCGAAGAGAGTTTGTTGATATTTGGTTGTGTTTTAAACATATAAATTTATTTGACTGTTTCCAAAACCTTGGCAAAAGTAGCGGGATGATTTTCGGCCAAGTCAGCCAGTATCTTGCGATCCAGCAGTACGTTTTTCTTTTTGAGATTATCGATTAATTTAGAATAAGTTGTGCCTAATTCTCGCGCGCCGGCATTTATTTTTATATTCCAAAGTTTCCGGTTGTGCGATTTCTTGTCTTTTCTATGCGCGAAAGCATAATTTCCAGCATGTAAAAGCGCGTCTTTGGCTTGACGTTCCTTCGTGCTTCGGCCGTGACGAAATCCTTTTGTTTGTTTTAAAACACTTCTGCGTCTTTTTAGCGCATGTACTCCCTTTTTTACTCTAGTCATTTTTTAGTTTAAAGTTTATAAAGTTATAAGGTATTAAGAAAAAGGCAATAAGTGAGACTTTGGTTTGTTTTTTATAACAAAATTTTGACTTCTGTGACCGGCGAGCTGTTTAACGCGTGATTGTTTTGCGTTGAAATGATTGAAGCCAGGCTTTCGGGAAATTATCTTTCCGTTTCTTGTAATTTTCAATCTTTTGGAAAATGATTTATTTGTCTTCATCATATATTTTAATTTTTTATAACTATTTTTTCTCTATCGTTGTGGTTAAACCCTTGGGACCTTTTTTATATGCGTCCGATATTTTATAATCTTCCGTAATTAAGTGAAGCACTCTATCCAAACGTTCTCTCAAAAATTTTTCGTCCATATACTTCGCGCGTCCGGCCAAGAAAAGCTCCACTTTCACCCTATGTCCTTCTTTTATCCATTTTGAAGCGGTTTTTGCTTTAAGCTCCAAGTCGTGGTCCCCCGTGCCTATTTTTACCTGAATTCCTTTTGTTTCCGTTTTATTTGCGCCAGCCTTGGATTTCTTTAATTTTTTATTGGCCTCGTATTGATACTTGCCAAAATCCATTATCTTTGCTAAAGGGGGAGTCGCATTCGGACCGATTTCAATTAAATCCAAATCTTTACTCTGCGCTAATTCCAATGCGTCTTTTATGCTTAAAACACCGAGATTTTTATTTTCACTGTCCAAAACCCGAAGTTCTGTCGCCCGTATTTGGTTGTTTATTCTTTCACGCAATTGATGTAAAAATGTCTAGGAAAACCTTTGACTCCAAGATAGTAGCGTATTAGAGCTTGAAAGTCAATTAAGAAAAGTATTCCTCCTAAAATAGAGTGGAAAATTAAATCTTTTCTCTGCCAGAGTATTGCCAAAGCTCCAAATAAATTAAAGGCCACAATTAAATAAAAATCATTATGCTTGGTGGAGATGACGAGAATTGAACTCGTGTGCAGAAGGTTTCTGTAAAGAAGTCTACATACTTAGCGCGCTTTTTTGTTTAGATTAAAAAATTCTTAAACGCGCCAAATATTTTTTAATGATAGTTCCTTCGTTTTGCTAAAGCGGCGGAACAACGCTCAAGCTATCCCGATAATATTATGCCTGCCCTTATATATCGGAAGTCTATAAGAGAGACATCAGTTACGCGTAAGCGGAAACTGAAGCGAAAGCAAAGTCCGCCTTACCGAAGTAAGGAGAAACTAAAACTTTCACTTTGGAAGCTAATTTTGCAATTAAGCTATTGGACGAAGTTTCGCGAGATTACGTCCATTCTCGGTATGCATCAATAACAAAAGGCCTGCTGTCTATGCCTTGCATCCCCAAATTTGCGAAGCAAATTTGTCCTGAGCTAATTTTTAGCGAAGGGTAAAATTTACTCCTGTGTTTTCAATGTTCTTTAATTTCCCGTCTAATCTCGCGGTCCGTATCGCGTTTTTTTAGAGTCTCGCGTTTATCAAACTTTTTCTTTCCTTTGACTAAAGCAATCTGGACTTTAATTTTTCTGCCTTTATTATACACTGAAATAGGTATAATTGTCAAACTTTTATTCTTCTCATTTCCCGCCAGCTCGCTGATTTCCTTTTTAGTGAGCAAAAGTTTTCTATTACGCAATGGATCATAATCTTTTGACGTATTTTTTACTTGATATGGCGGAATATTAGCATTAATCAAATATGTTTCACCGCCGCGAACGATAACAAAAGCTCCTTCGAGCGACATTTGTCCGCCTCGCACAGATTTAACTTCCACGCCCAATAACTCGATACCCGTTTCGTATTTTTCAAGAATTTCATAATTAAAATACGCTTTTCTATTTTCCGCATAATGAGCCATAGTCATATATTAGCATTTTAAAGTTTTTCTAGTTATTTTACGTTTTTTGTGCTAATCTTTAGCAATGGATTTTAATTTTTTAAACAGAAACAGCGCATCAGATAAGGCTAAAAAACCAAAGAAAAAAGGCAATTTTTCTGGTAGTATCGCTGGAACTATCCTTATCTTTATTCTTATCACGGCGGCTTATTTGGCCGTATCTGATAATGGGAAGGTTATTCCGGAGATTCCGATTTCGGATTTGGCAAAAAGCGTCTCGGCCGGAGATGTTAAAAATATCATAGTTGAAAGTGACAAACTGACCATTACTTATCAGAATAGCGATGTTAAAACAGCCAAAAAAGAAGTCGGTTCCGCTCTTTCGCAAACTCTTTTTAATTATGGTGTGACGCCGGTCGCGCTCTCAAAAACGGAGATCCAAATAAAGGACGAAAGCGGATTTATGTTTTTATTTTTTAATTTCCTTCCGTTCTTGTTGCCGATTGTTTTTATTTTGTTTTTCTTTTGGTATTTGTCCCGGCAAGTTAAAGGCGCCGGAATGCAAGCGCTTTCCTTCGGTCAATCTAAAGCGCGCATCACTGATCCGAATGATAAAAATAACCGAGTTACTTTTAAAGATGTGGCTGGATGCAAAGAGGCGAAAGAGGAATTAAAAGAAATCGTAGATTTTTTAAAAAGTCCAAAGAAGTTTTTAGATATTGGAGCGAGGATTCCGAAAGGTGTTATTTTGACTGGAGCTCCCGGCACCGGTAAAACTTTACTGGCGAGAGCGGTGGCCGGAGAAGCGGGGGTGCCCTTTTTCCACTTGTCGGGAAGCGAATTTGTGGAAATGTTTGTCGGAGTTGGAGCTTCTCGAGTGCGCGATCTTTTTAAAATGGCTAAAAAAGCGGCTCCCGCGATAATCTTCGTGGATGAAATAGATGCCATCGGACGGACGCGCGGAGGAGGATTTGGCGGAGGGAATGATGAGCGCGAGCAAACCTTAAATCAGATTTTGGTGGAAATGGATGGTTTTGAACCCAATGATAAAGTCATCGTGATGGCAGCGACCAATCGACCGGATGTGCTTGATCCAGCGCTTATTCGTCCGGGTCGTTTTGACCGAAAGGTGCTACTTGATCTGCCCGATCGCGCTGATCGTGAAGAGATATTGCAAATTCATGCTGAGAAAAAACCATTAGCGGAAGATATCAATTTGAAATTAATCGCTGAACGCACTCCCGGATTCTCGGGCGCTGATTTATACTCTCTTATGAATGAAGGCGCGATCCTGGCCGCTCGCGAAAATCGCAAGAAAATTTTCCAGTTTGATCTCATTCGCGCGATTGAAAAAGTAATGCTGGGGCCCGAGCGAAAAAGTCACTTGCTTTCCAAAAAAGAAAAAGAAATCACCGCTTATCATGAAGCGGGTCATGCCCTCGTGGCTTCCGTGTTGCCTTATGCCGATCCGGTGCATAAAGTGTCTATCATCGCTCGGGGAAATGCCGGCGGATATACCTTGAAATTGCCTCTAGAAGAGCGTCGTCTTCAATCTAAAAAAGAATTTATCGATGATATTGCCATGTCGCTCGGGGGATATGTGGCGGAGCAGATGATATTTGGGGATATAACTACCGGCCCATCGAGCGATTTACAAGTGACGACGAATTTGGCTCGGGCCATGGTCACCCGTTTCGGGATGTCTGACCTTATTGGTCCTATCGCGCTGGTGGGCGCGGGTGGCAGACCGCAATATGGCGAGACTGTAGAGAAAGAATATTCTGAAGTCGTTTCCACAAAAGTGGACGCGGAAGTTTCGAGAATAATAAATGATGGATTAAAGTCTGCCGAAAAAGTTCTCATTGAACACCGGGGAGCGTTTGACGCTATTGCGCGCAAACTCATCGAAGTGGAAACCTTAGAACAAGAAGAATATGAAAAAATCTTGGTTCTCCATGGAATAATGCTAAAGAAGAAAGAAATTATAACGCCTGCCAGTGTCTAGTCTGTTTCCTTTGCGAAAAGTCTCTTAATTTTGTAGTATTAAAAAAATATCGGGCGTGTAGCTCAGTTGGTAGAGCGTTCGTCTTATACACGAATGGCCGGGGGTTCGAATCCCTCCACGCCCACAATCACGAAAGTTCTCGGAAAAAATGGTCGCGCGCTTGCGCGCGAGAATGGCGAAAGAGTGGGCGAATTCCGCTCCTGTCTTGCAAGCAAATGCGAATTCGGTGGGTGGGCAAAATGAGATTGAGACGGACT
>ERZ1292629.330-Hain-H43-01um-R1-330-length-50160-cov-9_pt1 | contig 50160 bp, 88 predicted proteins | sample MGYA00564399_ERZ1292629 | MGnify/ENA primary metagenome ERZ1292629 (study PRJEB36523, sample SAMEA6512636) | groundwater metagenome | collected 2019-01-08 | study: AquaDiva: Metagenomics assemblies of 32 groundwater samples
GCTGCTGCTGCTGCTGCTGCTGCTGCTGCTGCTGCTGCTGCTGCTGCTGCTGCTGCTGATGCTGCTGCTGCTGCTGCTGATGCTGCTGCTGATGCTGCTGATGCTGCTGCTGATGCTGCTGCAAAAAAATCATCGAAAAAGAGGTTGACGACGCAAGCGCGAATCAATCGCTACGTCACGACGAAGCTCGTCAGAGAGTTGGAGGAGATTCGATGAACTGCCGCACTTGTAGATGCTGGTCCGAGATGCTGGCGCAGAGTCATGCTTGCGGTCCCATTGAGGCCATGTGCTTGTCTGACAAGAGCCGCAACAAGGGCCAGTACACGACCGGCGGAAGGATCTGCGAGCACCACGAACCCGGGCGGGCTACGTTTGGGGCTTACGACGATCCCACGCTCGACCACAACGACCCCGGCCCCGACGAGCATGTGGATTACGGGCAGGAACCGGTACTGCCGGGAGAACGATGAAGAGACGAGATCGTAGATTGTGCCGAACATGCGTATCCTACTACCGCGAGCGATACGGATACTGCACGCTGATCGGCAAGCGGATTATGGGGCACATCGGCAGCAGGCCATGCTGGGCCAAGAAACCCAAGGTGCAGGAACCACTTAACGAGGAGGAGAGACAGGGATGAGCAAATGGTTTCACATGGAACCGGATGGGTTTGACTTTCACGATTCGGCAGAAGAAGCGAAAGCCAAAGCGGAGGAATCTCTGCAATACTTTGCCGACGAAGCCGCGTCAGACGGATGGAGTGACGAGGTAGAACGAATCTGCTGGGGTGAAGTCAAGGAAGTCGTTACCGAAGTAAGCAGGAAGAAAGCCCCGAAAGGTTCAAAGTTCGATGTCATCATAGACTACAAGCTGAGAGATGCAACATGAGCATCATCCATCAACAGGACGGCAAGACACCGCCTGTCTTATTGGGTTCCGGGTGTGATTTGACGGGACGCAAGGTGCGATACTGGGGTCGAGTCTGGAAGATCATGGGAAAGACCTATCTGGATGACTCATGGAGAGTAGAGCGACGATACCGGAAGGATGGTCAATGGTTCCGTTCGACATCGAGCATTTCATTGTTTGTGCTGCCGACAACACATCCGCATTACGCAGACCTGTTGGTTAGAACACCGGAGAAATGACGCGGACACGCAGAGCGCCAAACTGGTGAAGGAGTGCCGCGACCTGATGCGCCAGATTGCTAGTCCACAAGCGGTATGCCTGTCATTCGGCTGGAACACAAATGGGATGGGAAAAAAACGCGGATACGAACCCATTGAAATAATGATCGTGGATCACGGCGGATCACATAATGCGACATTGTGCCTGGCAGAAAAACGATTGCCAGAAGAAAAAGAATTGGACTTCGGAAAGTACGAGCCGTGCGCCGGGAAGGAGTGACATGAGCGATATGGTTGACAAATTGCGTAGGCTGGCGGACGACAAGGCGCTCCCGATTGGCAAGGCATGGAACGCTTTGGATGAAGCCGCAGATCACATAGAGCAACTAGAAGGCGACACACTTCGGAGCGGGCAAAGCGATGCAATCCCGCAATGGATATTCATCGACAGCCAGACCTCGGAGGCCATTTGCAATCGGTGCGGTCAGCGCGAACGGCCCCCGCTTCCAGCGCCGATAACGTCATTCATGAAGTGGTGCGAGTATTTTGGGGACCGGCACAAGTTCTGTCGCGAGAAGGAGGGATGATGACCAAGCCAAGGAGCGGGAAGTGATAAGAAAAACGCAGCATCGCGGCGTTTACAGAAAGGAATCGGAAATGAATACACCACAGCAGAGCAAGGACATCAACGAAATCATCAGGGCCATCGACATGTTTTCCGGCGAGATGAAGCGGAAGATGATCGCCAACTATCACAAGGGCTATCGCGGGTGGAAGTGCAACACGAAGCGATTTACACGGCAAAATGCAGAATTCTCTCTTCATGCGAAGGCGGGTGATGTGTTTTTCGGTGGTGAGTACTGGCAGGCCGTGGATGTTGCCAACTTCGCCATGATGGTATGGCGCAAGACAAGCAAGGAGGCAAAATGATAGCGTCAGCACGGCTCAAGGTTGACGGTTTGTTTGAGAGTCCGAAAGGTACAAAATTGGTGCGGGCTGGAACTGCCCAATTTTTCCTTCTTCAGACTGACAAGGTATTTGTCCCGCTTGATTTTGCAACGCTTCGGCTGATGGCCGCCCATGGCCTTGTCGAGATCGTGGAGGAGCAGGATTTCAAGGTGGGGGACTGGGTTTGCCGGAAGGATGGTGGCATTGTTGATGACCTCAATATCTACCGGGGCAAGGTGAAGGAAAATCAAACTGGCAATCTGATCCTCGTAGCTTTTCCCTATGCTCGCAACAACTATCTTTGTGTCACCGATCTTCAACTCGCCCCGCCGCTTCCTCCCGCCGACGTGCTGAAGGAATACGACGTTGATTTCAGGCCATGGAAGAAGGGCGATACATGGTGGAATCCAGAACAGAAACTCATCGTTACCGACTCGGAGCCTATTTACTGGGAGGGCAACTATCCGAAGGGATGCCCGTTCTACATCCTTGTCAAGAAGGCCGTTTCTCCCTGTATCGGATGTACCTACCTTATCGGCAAGAATCCGAACTGTTGCAGGCTTGGCAACGATACAAGGGCCGCATCATGTTATCAGCGGGAACCCGTCCAGCCCGACGTGGAATGGTACACCATCACCGGCAACCCGCACTACAGCGCGATAGGGCTGAGGAGGGCAACGTGACGCTTACAATTTTTGAGATTTGCGACCTTGCGCGTTTTGCCGGCCTGGTGGTAGACGAGCGCGGAATCGAAGACATGGATACGGAATTAACCATTGAGCCATGCCCTGTCATTGGAGTACATGACGAGCCTGACGGAACCTTGCATTATGCTCATATCGCGTATCTCGCAGAATATCCAGACGAGGGAGTGATGCCACTAGGAAAAGCGGAAAGGAGCAGATCGTGAGGTACTTCAAAAACTGGACCCGTATCGAAGCCTGCCCGTTCTGCGGAGAGACGGACTTTGACGCGACTGGGCTCAAGATTCACCTTCTCGCGGGCCACTGCGACAAATTCAACGCTGTGTCCGTGGATATTCCAAGAACACGCGAGGTCAAAACGACAAGCAGGGTAGCAACAAGAGACCTTCGATCTTTCGAAGACGAGAACAGCGGAGGAGGTTGGAAATGAAACGACGCACATGCGGCTGTTGTCTATGGTTCGGACAGTGTGGGTATAAGCGCAAACATCCGGCCTGCAAGGGATGGATGACAAGGAGGACCGAGTGACAGAGTTTGAGAAAGCCGTAGAGCTGTACGCGTCGGGCCATTCATGGATTCCCCCGCACGACATGACCGTGGCCCGTTTCTTCTACATCGCGGCCCTCAAGGCGGCGAAGAACGAAGTCTATCGTGTGTCCTATTCGGGGACGAGTTGCGAGGGTGTAGAATGGATCGACAAGTTGATTAAACAGGCGGAGGAACGGAAATGAAAAATCGCTGTCTCTGTGATATCTGTACGCGGATCACGCCGATGCAGGTCCGAATTATGGAAGCCCTGCCGACGAAACAGTTGCGGTACGACTTCATGTATCTCATGAATCGCATGGAGTTGGCCGAAACCGATAACGCCTGCAATGAGTTGAAGTTATCTGGGCAATGGCCCGGCTGGGAATGGATGAAGGCGGCGAGGAAGAAGGCAGAGGAGGGGAAATGAAACTGACGATCACAAAACAGCAGTTGAAGAAACTCAATGCTTGCCCGGAAGGTGTAGAGGCGTTTGAGAAATACGCCAAGGGGGACACACTCGAAATAGATTGGACGATTGAAGCTCAACTCAAGATAATCAAAAGCCCAATGCGAAAGTTTTTTGGTTGGGGTTGGGCCCAAGGGTTGTTTCCCCTATGGTCAATGAGGAGCGCGGACCTCTATGGCGCGGACCTCAGTGGCGCGGACCTCAGTGGCGCGAACCTCTATGGCGCGGACCTCAGGAGCGCGGACCTCAGGAGCGCGGACCTCTATGGCGCGAACCTCTATGGCGCGAACCTCTATGGCGCGGACCTCAGGAGCGCGGACCTCTATGGCGCGGACCTCAGTGGCGCGGCAAACAAAGATAAAGCCTTTGGACTACCAGCGGAAAGGAAGTAATCATGAGCATCGAACAGACGCGGGTAAATTTCACATTGCCGTCAACGCTGTTTCTTGTGGTGATTTGGATAACGGGCTTGTGGAGTTTGCATGGTATCGAGATGGCCATACGGGAATCAAAGTCCGTAATCAGAATCAATATTCCTGCCGTCACCAACATCATCACCAACATCATTCAGCCGATGGAGATCAGGACGGAGCGGGTGATTCAGCCGCAACCCTAGTTTGCCCCCAGCCCCTCGCCAATGCCTTGGCAATCCTTCACAAACGTACCGTTCAACTGGATTACGAACGGAATCTTTTACATCAACACGCCATGCGTGGAGGTCGGGAAATAAGGAGGAAAAATGAACACGAAGAAGTCAATCATGTGGGCAGTCGTCTGTTTTTTGGCAGTCGTCGCAATGGTGGCGGTCGGCTACTGGATTTCAGGCAAACCCGTGGTGCGGGGAAACGACCTGCTGAACGCCTACATCATGGCGGTAAGCATGGGTTCTATCGCGGCATGTTTCGGTGTTTTACTGGGGATAGAGTAATGACCGCGCCTGAACAACGCCTGCCGTATCGCGGCAAATACCGTTGCGGAAAGTGCGGCAGGACCGTGGACGTCCACGTGGATAAATCACTCTCGGCGACCGAGCGATTGTTGTTCATCGCGAGCCTGGGCGGGGTTTGTCCGGCTTGCTGGGAGCAGGGGAAGGGGAAGGCATGATTCCGATTAAGACTACGATGGACGTTGAGGTAAAGGCGGAATGGGGTGAAGACGGTAAGTTTACGCTGACCATGGAGAACGACCATTTCATCAGGAAGACCGTCAGACTGTACCTCACGCCTTCGCAAGGCGGCAGAGTAATCAAGCTCACGGCGAACGTTGAAGACCTGAAACGGTGCTTGGCCAAGACGCTGGGAGAGGAACTATGAACTTGGAGGCTGTGATATTCGTCTACCGACTGAGGCGCAAGCCCTACACGGTCAAGTGCTGCTACTTGCCGGAGGCCCACACGATGCAAGCCGACAAACGCTGGCGGCATACCCTCACGCTGGACCCGGCGTTGTGGATAGCGCACCTTGTCAATCATCCGTTACGGCGTAAACATCAAATCGAAGAGTTGGAGAAATGAGCTACCACACGACCACAACCAAGCTATGCTCAGAGTGCGGCAAGCCGTTTGTCCCAAAGTCGCCGAACCATAGAAGGCATCGGGGCCGGTGTACCCGCATAGCCATGTGCCGCCGGCTCAAGGTGTGGTACAAGCGTGTCGGTGGGTCGGAAAAGGCACGGGCCAAGCGGGCGGCCAACGGCTACACCTACCGCTACCAGAAGCCCGCCAGCAGAGATATGGAATATGCCGTTCGATTGCCAAATTGGCATGATGCGCCATGGGAACGCGCCGGGGGGGGGGTATGAGCACCCAATACGACCTGTTCGCCGCGATACCCCAGCAGCAATTCGAGGCATGGCGACAACTGCCCGGTGCCAAGCATGTACTCAAAGACGCCTTCCGCATCACGGCCTCTTATGTGCCGCAGTGGAAAAAATCCGGCATATCGGTGAGTTTCGCATTGATCGCGGAACTGATAAGGCACAGGGTCAAGCACGTTCACTCAAGGGCGGTGGCGCGGGAGATCAAGGCGGCAAGCATGGATGGATTTTCGATGAATAACTCGCTTTCGGCATCGGTCGCAAGATTCATCATGGAACGTAGACCGGAATGGGTCGGGATATTCCAGACCCGCGAACTGGGCTCAACGAACAAGCCACGGCGATGTGTCGTGGTGGCAATCAAGGAAAGGATGGGATAGGATGAAAGTAGAACGCAAGTACAAACTCCAATACGTCACAAGCAAAGACCCGACAAGGGAAATCTTGGCGTCGCTCCACGTCGTCAAGGAGCATAAGGGCATCACGGGGCCTGCAATCGCTGCAACGGACGGGTGGCGGCTGGTCGTGGTGCCATGTGAACTGGAACCCGACGATGTACCCGGAATCATTCGCGGCGATGCCCTGAAGTTGGCCGATGCCGACTGTTGCGGGCAGGACAGCCAGTTCAGCGGCAGCGGACGCAATCGCCGCACAAGGGCCGTCAAGGCCAAGAGTGCGTCGATCAAGCTAGGGGAAGACCGCATCACGACGGAAGCAACGGCATCCTATCCGCGCTTCCACAAGGACGGGAAGAAGAACATCAACCCCGGCGTCTACCCCAATAGTAGCCAGATCGTGCCCTACAAGACGGCGACCCCCATCACGCTGACGTTCAATCCGACGTATCTGTTGGAGATGGTCATGGCGATGGGTGGCAAGGGCGATGTCGTCACCATCGAGGCCAAGAACAATCTCGAACCCATGCTGGTCAAGATCAACGATGAACCGGCGTTCGGGATACTGATGCCCAGGCGTACGGGCGGATAAGGAAAGGCAGGCATGATGACCCCCCTGATGATAATCGCTCTTACGCTTTACTCCGAAGCTGGCGGCGAGCCGATCAGCAACAAGATGGCCGTTGGTTCGGTGATCTGGAATAGGGCGGGTGGCGATGTGGAAAAGCTAGAGGCCGTATGCCTCAAGCCCCGCCAGTTCTCATGCTGGAACGCTGGCACCCCGAAGACCCCCGGCAAGCGTGACCGGGCGTGGGCCGACTGTATCGGGATCGCGTCAGCCATGCTGTCGGGCAAGTTTGCGCCGGTCACAAGGGCTACTCACTACCACGACACCAGCATCAAGCCGCCATATTGGGCGCGGGACATGAAGCTGGTGCTGGCCGAGGCCCGCTTACGGTTCTACGCATAGCCGAAACGCTCTACAATGCCCCAGGAACGACCAGAAGGCCGCCGGAAGCTAAGGACCACCATCATGCTTGATGAGGACGTTGTCGCCAAGCTGAAGGCTATCGCGGGGGGCGATACGGATGACGAGCGGTGGGCCGAACGGTCGATAAGCTGGATGATAAACGACACCATGAAGGAAAAGCTGGGCATCCATCGCCAGTCGGAATGGGGGGGAGAATGACGACCGAATCCGACTTCATCCGTCAGGCCGCCATTGTCGAGCGGGCGCAGCAGATCATCAACGCCTTGCTGATGACGATGACGACCCGTGAAGCCCTGATCGAGCTGGCGGGCGACGAAGCAACCGCGGAGTTCCTGGCGGACGAGATGTATGGCGACTACGGCGATGCTTTGGAGAAAGCTGCGTTGGCGAAGGCGGAGATGGAGGTGAACCTATGAGTTCTAACGGGATCGAGACGTTCACGGGGAGGACAACGAAATGAAGGTGTATATCGCTGGTCCGATGCTTTTAGACATCGCCAAAAATACGTCCGGCTCGGATGTGACCGATCATCCCATCCGTTACGCCGTATTTTACGGCCAACTCGCGGCTAAGCCCGTGATAGTGATGCTTCAGGGAGCGTTTAATTTCTCGTACTTGTTGATGCCCCAATTTGCGCGGCTGGCGAGTATCGCTAATTTTGTTTATGACCGAGCGTGCTCGATCGGCATATCTTTGAGACAACCAAGGCAGGCATCGTTGCAACAGAATCTTGGCCTTGAATCCGCGCAGACCCCAATATGATGGGCGGCAGAGTAAGAACGGGACCGGAATCCCGGAGACGAAGACATGACGAATGAACACACCAGTACCGAGCGCGGCACACGGCAGAAAATAGTTCTGAACGCGGGCGCAATGCCCTCCTTCTCTCCTATTCCGGCTGTCGTGTGTCGCATTCGGGATTGGAGTAATGGAGGATGAGACGCATGACCGAAACATCAAAATGGCGGGACCAGTGGTTCAGAGATTTATCGACGGACGCCAAGCTCCTTTGGCTCTACATCTGCGACAACTGCGACTGCGCGGGATTCTGGACGATAGACGTTGCCCTGGCCTCTTTTGAAACTGGGATGCCAGCGGCAAAAATAGTGAAAGCCCTTGAGTCGTTCGCCGATGCCGTAAACATGAAGGACGGAATCATTTGGCTGATACGGTTTCTTGAGGTTCAAAAGAACCTGCCTCTATCGGAATCGTGCCCGCCGCATAAGCCTATCATTTCCCGGCTGGAGATGATGAAGGCATTCCATCCGAACATAGAAGCCGTCTTGCGAGGCGAGCGTCCAGTAAAGGGACTCGATACCCTAGGCGAAGGGTTTCAATACCCTTTAGGTAAGAGTAAGAGTAAAGGTAATAGTAAGAGTAAGAGTAAAGTGGACGCTAACACCCCTATGATGATTCGTATAGGTGCTTGGTTTGGTCGCTTGCCGAATACGCTATGGACCGTTGACGAGGCGGAACGGCTGGCCGCCCTTGGTGATGCCCCGCCACAAATTGAGATTGTGGAAGAGTTTCACAAGGCCAAGCACCCCAAGGACGCCGACTACCGACGCCGCGATATACAAACGCTTCTGAACAACTGGAACGCTGAGATTGATAAAGCCACTCGATGGAAGGGCACAGCCGCCAAGCCCCGGCCCGTCCTTGTCAATGACGGCAAATGGAAGGCTGACGGCGAAGAATGAACCAGCCCACAATCAAAAGCATGGCCGAGATAGAAGAAGAATACCGCGCCATGTTGATGCGGTCGGATGAACTTTCGCTCGACCTAGGCGACTGGTTGCCGGAATTGAGAGAACACGTCCGCCCCATCGCGCCGGGTGAGCTGGTGTTCATCATGGGTGACACAGGGGCGGGCAAGTCGATGGCGTGTCAGGGTATCGCCGCCGATGCCGCTCCCGGTTCGGTCCTGTACTTCAGCCTTGAACTACCCAATACCCTTATGTTCGAGCGGTTCGCCGCCCTTACGACCGACCGGGAGTGCTGGCGCATCGAGAAGGCCGTACGCGCCGGCCAGTCAATCCCCAAATCCGGCCTGGACCATATCTGGTCCTGTGATGCCACGCGCCTATCCAAAGACCAAATGGCCACGCTCATCAATGAGGATGCCGTCAAACTCATGGGCCATAAGCCCTCGACCGTCATGGTGGATTACCTGGGGCTCATGGGTGCGTCGGGCAAGTCGCGCTATGAACGTGCGAGCTGTGCCGCTGAGGATCTCAAGGTGCTGGCGAAGGAATGTAATGTCGTGGTGGTGGCCGCCACTCAGATTCACCGGCAGAGCGAGGATATAGAGGTGGACATACACTCGGCCAAGGATTCAGGCTCCATCGAGAATAGCGCTGGTCTTCTGCTCGGCCTCTGGCGGGATGCGACGGACTTGGGTAAGCTCTACGTGCGGATATGCAAGAACACCAAAGGGCAGGCCGGGAAGGTAATCGAGTGCCGCATAGACGGGGCCAAGATGCGGATCAGCCCATGGCAGAGCACGGATACGGTGCCACTCGCCCGTGATATGGCGCATTTTGATGGCTGAAAACCAAAGAGGCGGCCCCATGACCGCCCCCAGGCTCCGATACCGGCTATAAAGTGCCTCTACAAGCCTCTAAACGCCCCGCCTAGCCCTTCAAGCCTCCTCCCCCTTGTCCTGACAGGTTTCGACGCTTGAGAGGGCTTGGAAGCTATCCAAGCATCCTTCCGGTATGTAAAAAATTGCTCCTTCATCGTCGAATAAAGCCATGATATCGTAATTCTCTTTCTTATGTGGTGGAAAACTCGTCTTCCCAGACGCCAGCATGACGGCCTTTGTAACCTCTATTCTTAGCATTCGATTGCCCGATAATGCTATAAGATCGCATGGACATGCAGGGCTAAGAGCGCGGAAGACCGCAAATCCTCTATGCAACAAATCAACAGAAACCAAAAGCTCCCCTATAGCGCCGGTGGTGGTACAAGATACCTTCGCGTGGCTGGGATGGAGCAATGCGTAGGTTTCTTCTTCTGCCATTCGTCTGCACGTTTTGCTACAATATTTTGAATGTCCCAGTCGAATCCTTCTTAGCGATAGACGCTGTCCGCAACGCTCGCAGTATCCTTTTGTAATCATGACGCTGTTTCCTCGGATAACTCCCCCGGTCGTATGCGCATCGACACAGAGTGACGAGACAGGACTTGCACCTGTACGCCGGGGGTAAGTAGGTTTCCGTCTATCCGATTCTGTTCAATGCGCATGGATGAATCTTACTACATACGCTTCAAACAGTCAACAATAAACTTCTAGCGGGATTTCAGCCTCTTGATTGTTTCCAAGTCATTTACGGCGGTCCCTGATGGTCCGCCTCCTGCCCCTATATCCTCGATAAGGTCCGCCCATAGGGCTGCAAACGCCTCTGCCTCACTGATTTGCGGCTCCACGGGCTCGCCCAAGTCGTCAAGTGGTGTGCCGGAGCGGGTCATTTTGCCCTTCTGGCTTTTCGTGCCTCGTTTTTTGCCCTATACCTTTCGACCGTAGCAAACCTAGCCAAACAGCGGTAACAGTTCTGTAATCCGTCCGGGTCCGTCCTGATACGGCCAGCCTGCCCACAGCGCGGACATATCCCGTCATGCCATTTTGTTGTCATGGCGTCACCCCTACTACATTCGCACATCCGGCCCAGCATAGCATTGCCCAAACGACCGCCCCCACCAGGACCGCCACGGCGTCAACCAGCCACGCCGGCCAGCTCCGTATCCACCACGTCACAGCATTGTGCTTGTAGTTGCGCCTCATGCTATTTGCCCTCCGCTTTCGAAAGGCGGGCGTTGGCGATGCGCTCCGCTGTATCCCGTTGAACGATCTCGGCAACAACCTCCGTTGCCGTCTCGACCTTGACGGCTCCTTGATCGCCGCGCTGGTCATGCTGGTAGTAATGCCACGGCCCCGGCGTATGGTTCATTTCGCCGCCCCTTTCTGCCTCTCGATGTATTCCTCCACGGCCCGGATGACAATCCAATTTGCCGACCGCTCCTGCCTGTGCCCCTCCGCGACCACCGCCGCCCACCATTCAGCGTGGACGTAGATTCCCCGTGTGCCTGCCTTCTTTGTAGCGTCTTCGGTCATGTTATCCCTCATGTTTTTCCTCTCGCGTTATGCTACGTTTTGACGCCGCGCCTCTGTGTCGTGTTTCAACAGATTACCGCCCGCAACCTCGTTGAGCCTCTTCACGAGGTCCAGCCGCTTTAATGTGATATGCGCGTTGCCGTTCTGGCATATCTTGATGCGGAAATAGTCGGTTTCCCGCACATCCCCGAATGGTACTCGGTTCTCCTGCTTGAAGAGACTCATAAGCGGGCCGTAGAAATCCTTGACGGGTCCCTGGCCGTCCAGCATGTGGAACACGTTGTCCAAGTTGCGGAAGGCTTGCTCGTTGTGGTAGCCGATTTGCGCGGAGCTCTGCCACTTGTCGGGATAGCCAGCCCGAACGATGACCTTTTCCCCAACTTCGTACTGTGAGTTTGTCTTGAGGTCCGAATGAGCGGGCCTCAACTGCTCGAAAACCTCCTTGACGGCCTCCTCGTAATAGGTCCCGAGATTCGTCACCATGCTTTCGATCATGCCCGTTATGGCTTCGTCCGTTATGGGCGGCAGGGTTTCAGGGGTTTGCAGTTGCTTGTCAAGCTCTGCCCTTCTGGCCGTTGACATCATGCCGCGCAATTCGAGCCGCTCCGCTAGCCGCCCCCAGGCATGGCCCCTAAGATGCAACATGACCCGCTCCGCCCTTGTTTCGGCGTCGGGCAAGTGATGACATTCTCCGGGGTTTGTGGCGAAACTGTATCCGCCCTTTTCTCCAAATGCAGCTCGGAGCCGGTCCTGCGCCGTCTCCAACAATCTATATCCCTCCTTGATTTCGGTTTCCGCCTGGTGGAACGCCTCCACCATTTCCGCTATGGTCTGCCGCCTCACTAGGTCCGTCTGTTCGTTCATGTTGTTCCGCCCCTTCCGTCTGTTTCAGCCCGACGCTTCGCCGGGCGGTTGTGTTGTGGTTTACGCCTGCTTAACTTCGGATTCCGCCCAGGTGTTGCCGTTGGCAATGCTGGCCACCGCGCCCGTCAGGGAATACATCTTGCCCGGCTCCGGTCTACCCTTGTCGGCCTTCATCAATCCCGCCTTCTGCAATCCGCCGCTGGGGTCCAGCCATTCCGCCACATCCCCGGAACAATGGAGAACAGGCACGCTCTCACGTTTGGCCGCTTTGAGTCCCTGTTGTTCTTTCAGGTTCAGCGCCCAGCCGTTGCAGAAGGAGCACAGGTCCGCTTGCGCCCGCTGTGCAATCTTCCAGCCGTTGCCGTCTTCGTTGAAAACGACGTATTCCCGGTACATGCCTAGACCGTCCTGGCGATATGACAGCGGGAAGAAAATCCCGCCATTCGGAGCCCATGTTCCATTGTTCTTGAGCATCACCACGTCGGGATCTCGCATCAAGTCCCCGTTCTGCTCGTAGTAGTGGGCGAAGCTGTAGAGCTTGCCGTATTTGTTCGCGCCGATGCATTCCACGTGCAAGGCCATAATCGCGCCGCCGTGCGCCTGGTCGCCGGCGTCCAGACAAACGCTTGTTTGCCCGTCTGCGTCTCTGCCGGCCGGTATTCTGTCAATCGCCGCCTGAAATATCCCCGCCGCCGTTTTGTTGATAGCCTTCATATCATCTCATCCCTTTCATTTTCCCCTTGCCAGTTTTCATAGGTTCTGGCAACCTATTGCCATGTTACGACTCAACCTGCTACGGCTACGCGCTCACGCGGCGATTCTTCGCGCTCTATTGCGCTCGATCCGTACCGTGCGCGGATCTCGTTGAGACTGTAATTCCGCTTGTGCCAGCGCCGGCCGCCGGCGATCTCTTTCCTGAAATACCATGCGACCTTCTTGGGACTCCATCGGCAGGCTAGGGCCTTGAGTTGCTCCGAGTGTGTCCGCGTCTCGCCGGTAATCCACAACCAGACTCCGCAGACCTCAACTTTCAGTTCCCCGGACAGCCTTATGATTTCCTGCGCCTTCCGTGCAATCTCCTCATCCATTTCCCAGCGTGCCTGTTTATCTCCTGCTCGTTCGTGCAATTTGTGAACCAGTTCATTTCGCCCCCCTTGCCCGTTTGGGCTGTTATGCTGTTACTGCCCCAATGTTCGGGGGCAGATCATTCCGGCCTGCCCACGACGAGCGTATATGTTCCGCCGCAACTCGTCACCATGTGTCTGGTTGCGTAACTGCAACCCGATAATTTCCGCAGGCGGCGGATATACCGCTGCCGCGCCGCCGGACTATCGCTCATGTCAATAGCCAACTCGTCCAACTGTTCCGCCTCGTCACCGCTGATTACTGTTTCGTTGCCAACTATCATCATGGTCGTTCTCCTGTTCCGGGGTTTCCCCCGTTGATACCCGGTATCTAGCAATAGACGTGCCAATCTCTCACAATCTATCACACGGTATGCATTAATAATACACACTATCATAATCATTGGGGTTTGCGGGATACATTTCTTTCAGCCCTCAATCCGCACCCCGATAATCCCTCTCAATCGTTGTCACATCGTCAAATATGCTAAGAGGAATTGTCAGGAACAAGAACACCGGTAAAGCCCATATCGGGCGAATTGATGCCACGCCACGGCAAAAATCATCGCCAGGATGGGCTATAGCACGTCCAAACGATGCAAGGCATATCAGCATACCCCTAGAATCGTGGCCATGCCATAGACAATCCAGAGCATAAGCCAAGGTGAGAATGTAATCACGGCTCAGGGTGGAGGAATACATGGATTGAGCATAAGCCGGAACGGAGGAGAAAATACGTGTGTCTGGACTCAATCATACTGAAAAGCAAAACAGTGTCAACAAGTATTTTCACGCAGGGAGGAAACGGCCAATGATTCAACATATTCCAGGAGTTACATCGGGGGACGGGGTAGCTTCTCGTTCGTTCAATCGCGCACACGTGCAACATACATCACGCACATACATCACTAGTGTTACGATCAGTCGCAATCGTAACACGATTCTCGCCATGTTGCCATGCTCCCAGTAGGGACAATGCCCCACCACGCCCAAGATATGCGTATTTGCTCAATGATTCGTGCAATGTCGCATAATGCAATGTATGTCTACACGCCTATACCCCATACATAGTCAATGTTTATGCGGGTATCGTGCATGTGGTGGGCTGTATGGTGATTATGTGCATGATGAGCGTGGAGGTGGGCCTGGACGTGTCAGAGGTGGGCCTGCCGCGAGCGTGCCGGCGGTACCCCCTACCCTTTCCCCACGACCCCCTGCACGTTTACACGATTGCATCTCCACAACTAGCCCCGAAAAATCGCGTGGCAATATAAATATATATTGACGGTTTAGCAGAGTGTTGGTAGAGTGTGGGGCAAATGGGAGGGGTGACGATATGACAGGAAAGCGGGTTGTGGTGTTTAGCGCTGGCCAGAGCGAGGGTGGATCGGACTGGCCGCCTGACGGTGCTACAGGTTTCGTAGCGTGGTTTCAGGGTAAGATAGACGGGATACCCGAAGAGTATCGGGCGGGTGCGTTGGTGATGTTGAGGGGCGAATCATCCTACGATGGTAACGAAGTTGAAATTGAGATAACGTATAGGCGCCCCTACACCGAAGAAGAGATGGAGCAAGCCCGTCAGGCAAAATTGGCTATGTGGTCTAGGACTCGTGACGCCGAGTTGGCTACACTGGCGCGGTTGAGGGCCAAGTACGATAACGGCCCTATGTTGGCAAAGGGAGGGAAGCGATGATGACCGATTCCGAGAAACGTGCGGTGGTGATGGCGCTGTTTGATGGGAAGGCGGTGGAGTATTATGACGATACGTGGCATGACAGCGACTTTGTTGGGACTGATGGCATCCAAAGTGTAATGTATTGGATGAACCATGGGCGCGACTACCGAGTGAAGGCCGAGGCGGATGAAAGGAGGGATGGTGAAGGATGAAAGCGAGTTTCGATGGAGCAAGACGAAGGTTGTCGGAACAGTTCAATGAGCTTTGCGTATCGGGCCAAAACTACGCATCGCTGGAAATCCTACGGGCCATGCGAACCACGATACTTGGATTGCTGTGCATGACGGACGACAAGTGCCAGCCCGAGGACTGCAACTACCTTGGCGACGAAATCAAACTGAAGGAGCCCTAACGATGAAGCGACACGGTTCAACATACGAGCGATGCTGTAGGTGCCGGTTCTACAGGACGAGTCCGTATGAAGAAATAATACAGAGAGGCCGGTGCTATCGAAGGTCGCCACGGGCCGATGCCAACACCGATTACGCCGAGTGGCCTATCGTGGAAAACAAGGACTGGTGCGGCGAGTACGAGGGGGTGAAGAAATGAGCGCGGAAGTGACGAAAAGCGGAGCGTTAGCCATGCAGGTGTGTGTGCCCGCCGAATGGACAGACCAACAGGTGAAGGAGTTTGCCGATGGAGCGAACATGTGCGGGACTGAAGTGGGATGGCAAATCAGGAAAGTGGGTGACCCGTGCTTGGGCAAAGATCCCGAACGCCAACCATGCGGAAGTAGGGCGGGACATGTTCACATCATGCTGGACGCATAGGGAGACAACACGATGAGCGACAAAGTATCCATAAGCGCAATCGAAATCAGCGGCAACGGCAAGACGGTTCGCCTTTCGATTGACGAGGCGCGTGAGCTGTGGCGGCAACTGGACGAGCTGTTCGGGGCCAAGGTGACGATTCAGCCTGCGCCATATACGCCGTGCGTTCCCGTCGTGATTGAGCGGGAAAGGTTGCCGTGGCAGAATGAGCCGTGGACGGTGGACCCGCTTAATCCCTACAAGCCATCGGTGACATGGTGCGGCAACACGTTTGACCCATTCACAACCATGCTGGCGGGGAGGTAACATGAAATCAGGCGGTGGAATAGGATTGGGCGGCGTTCTGTTCGTGACATTCCTTGTGTTGAAGCTGACCCATGTGATTGCGTGGTCGTGGTGGTGGGTGACGGCCCCGCTGTGGATTCCGCTGGCTGTTGTGCTGGCGTTGGTTGTGTTTGTCTGTATCGTAAAAAGCCTGTGAGGTAACATGAAACCCCCGCCCCCGAAAGTATGGTTGATTCGCAGGCTGAGTGATGGTATTATCTTGGCAAGTTGTGGAAAGCTGAAGTATGTGCGGCAGTGGCGGACCAAGGAGAACGAGGTCTTGGAATATCGGCTGGTGAAAACTGGTACAAGGAAAGGACGGACGGTATGACGGCAGAGGAAAGAGTCAAAAACAGCTTCACGAGTCACCCCGACTGGGACATGAACAGGCGGGCGAACTCGCTCAATCTGCCCGTCGCCGTGATCCGCGAACATGCGCCGGGGAGTGGTGCAAGCGCCCCAGTGGTAGCGTCAAAGCCACGCGGGATTCGCGTACAGGATATGCTCAAGAAACTGGACTATCCTGCGAAGATCATGGACACCATCACGACAAAGTGTCGCGGCGAGTTCGTGCCGGAGTTTGAGTTCCGCGTGATGACGGGGCTCACCTCGAATCAGTTTCGGTCTGGCGTAAATGCGGGCGACTTCGCCAGATTCACGACCCGCATCGAGGGCGTGACGTATTGGAGCACGGAGGAAAACGTGGCGAAGGCCGAGGCCATGAAAAGCAAGGTGTAGTTGGTAAACCGCAAGCAGGAACGAAGGAGGAATTATGGCGAAGTCAATGACCATGGATCAAGTAAAGCGCAGGCTGAGTCCTGAGATGCAGGCGCTATCGGCAGAGAACAAGGAGTTGCGTTCAAAGATCGCGCAGGCCCAGCGAACGTCGGGAGAGCTGAACGTCATCATGGAGGATGTTCTGTCGGCGGTCCAGCAGGCGGATCGCGTCAAGCTGGATGTGCGGCATTCCGGCGGCAAGTCGAAAGTCGAACAGCCGTCATCGCACGTCATACACTTGACGGATCTTCATATCGGACAGGTCACGAAGCCAGAACAGATCGAGGATCTTGGCGAGTACAACTACGCCATCGCCACGGAACGCATGAAGACGCTGGCGGAAAAGGTGATCGCCAAGACAGATGTGCAGCGGTCGGGATACAACATCACGGAGGCGGTGGTGATCGGAACCGGCGACTGGGTGAGCGGTGACATTCACCCCGAGCTACAGTTCACCAACGAGTTCCCGGCCCCCGTGCAGGCCGTCAAGGCTGGCTATCTTCTGGGCGCGTTCTTCATGGCGCTAGCCCCGCACTTCGATATGGTACGGGCGGAGCTTATCACGCTCGATAACCACGGACGGCTGACGCGCAAGCCGCAAGCCACGGATGGCGGGCTCAACAACTGGGGCTATGTATCGGCGGCGATTGCCAAGGAGTATTGCCGCAATCAGGCCAACGTGACGGTTGAGGTTCACGCGCAGCCTTGCAAGATCGTGGTGGTCGGGCCGGAACGATACCTGACTTTCCACGGGCATCAGATGCGGGGATGGGCAGGGAAGCCCTACTACGGTTTCGATCAGCGGCTTCTCAAAGAGGCGCTGAAGCGCATGAACCTGAGCGATCAGGTTAAGTTCACCAAGATGGTGTTCGGTCATTTCCACGATGCCGCGCAATCGGGTTGGTGGACGCTGGGAGGTTCCGTCAGCGGGACCGACGCCAACGACCACAACCAGGGGCGATTTGCCAAGCCGCACCAGACCAGTTGGTTCGTCCATTCCGAGCATGGCGAATACGATTTCTCGAAGTGGTTTTTGTAGGAGTACCGGAGGGCCAAAAGATGATGAGGGATGAGGTCCGGCTGGTGGTCGTGGAGAACTTCATGCGGGAGTTTGTGAGGCGTGGTGAGGATGTACCGTGGGAGATGATGAAGGAGTGGTTTTTGTTGCATGACAAGCTGGTCATCGCGGAGATGCGGAGGTTGGGGTTGAAAGTAGAGGTGAAGCGTGGGCGACGTGCTAGAGCCGGGTGATGAACAGAAGGCCGTCGAGGGCGATTTGCCGGTTCCAGTATTGCCGAGCATGAAGGTAGACGCCAAGCTGGTCTACATGGCGACGCATGTGCCGTTGGGGATTGAGGAGCAGGACGTGGATGTTGTGCGGATGTACGGATTTGGGTACAGCACGGCACAGATCGTGGAGGCCACGGGGTTGAGCACAAAGTGGTGCATGGCGTTGAGGCGTAAGTACCACCCGCAGGTGCAGGAGTTTGCCGCCAACAAGGACGTGTTCATGCAGACCGTCATGGACCAGAACATCATGGAGGCGATACGGCTGGGCAACATGTCGCTCATGGGGTTGATGAGGAAGGGTGCGGACCAGCAGAGCGCGAGGGATTTGAAGGCCATCGGGGAATACATGACCAGCATGATGGCGTTACGCGAGAAGTTAATTCCGACGCGGAAGCCGTCGCAGGGTCGGGCGCTGACGGAGGCCGAGGAGAAGGCCATGGTGGACGCTTTGGACCCGGTGGGGCCGGATGATGCGCCATGAAGATGGGGTATGGGATATGGAGCGTGTGCCGGGACTGCCATGTTGCGTTTCGGCAGAAGCACAGTTGGCCGAAATATGGACGTTGCCCCGATTGCAGGGCCGGCAAGGTGGGGCATCGCGGGCTGGGTCGCAAAACCGTGGAGGGCTCCAAAGTCTTTGCGGGCGATTTACCGATGCCGCCTGACGTGTTCGGGGAGCAAGGAACACGAGTACCCGGAGGGCCGGGAATCCCGTATCAGACAGGGCCAACCAAGCTCTATTGTTTTCAGTGTGCCAAGGAGATTTCTGACGCCGCTACAGTGAAGAATGGTAGGCCGCCGCATGATACATAAAGTCGTGGCAAACGGGAAGTGGACGTATTTCAATGACCGGCAGCTCGTCATGTGGGACAAGGCCGGACAGCATGAGATCGCGCAGCAGTGGCGGGATGGGCTGATCGACAGGGAGAAGCGGCCGATCTCCTTTTTGTTGCCGCATGGCGCGCCGTGGCATGACAAGCCTCTGGTGGTTGGCGATGGCGTCGCTACATTCCCTCCCAGCACGTATCCGAAGGAATGGAAAAACGATGGTGTCGCGTTTCTCAATTCCAAAGAAGACATTGAGTTGTTGTTTGCTGCAAATCAATCAGGGAAGACTTTTTTGGGGGCGGCGTGGAGTTGTCTGCATGTTGTTCCTTGTGATCCTACGTGGCAGATTTTCACGCGGCATCGTGTTATATGTCCCCCGTGGACCGGCCGCAAAAAATGGGTAGTCGGCAGTTACTCATGGGATAACGTAACGACCCTGTGGGAGCGGTACAAGTACATCTTGCCGCGTGAAGAACTGGGGCGTTACGCGCCGGATTGGGGCAAGTTCCCCGGCGAGAAGGGCATGGCCAGGGGGTTGAGCTTTGGCGACGGCAAGCCCAAGCGCATCGCCTTGGAGTGCGGTAGCGAACTCATCATGCTGTGCTACACGCAACTGCAAATGCACTGGGAGGGCTTTGAGAGCGATGGCGCACACTTTGACGAACAGCCGCCGTACGAAAAATGGGTGGGATGGAATCGTGGTACGACGACGCGGGGCGACTACACGCCATGCTGTTTCACGTTGACGCCGCACGTCATGGAAGACCGGCCCGACACCGGGGCAAGCGGGTGGGTGGTGCGCGACTTGTGGAAAGGCGGGAACACGCGGGGCAAGACGATAGGGCGGTATCACATACCTATCGCATCGGTGCCCGACGCCATTATCAGCAAAGTCAAGAAACACGCCTTGTGGCGACAATGGGCGGACCCCGCGATTGAACGAAGCGAGAAGGACAAGCGGGCGGCGGTGGCGCGGTACTGGGGAGGGCCTGAAGAGGGCGGCGGGCTTGTCTTCGATGAGTGGCAACGCGAGATTCACGTCATAAACCCGTTGTGGAGTGATGACAAGACGCCGAAGGATTGTACGCTGTTCAGGAGCATTGACTACGGCGAGGGCGGGGTCGCGTGTTGCGCGTGGTTCGCCGTGACGCGCAAGGGGTACGCCGTGTGCTATCGGTTGCTGTACCAGGCCAACATGAATCTGTTCACGTTCGTCACCAAGATCATCGAGATGAGCAGGAACGAAATGGTGTACGACTGTGACGCTACGGACGTTATGGGCAATACCTTCAAGGTCTACCGTGAGCACATGAAGGGCGAGGTCTATTTCTCTACCGTCATGGATCGGCGCAGCCGCAACACCATGCGGAATGGCGAGAGCTTGGGCGACCTGTTCTCGCGCTATGGTCTGATCGTCAATGAGGCCAGCGCGGAACATGACAGCGTTCAGATACCGAGATTGAAGGAATGGTTGAGGATCGACATGGCGGTTGACCATGTTCAGCGCAAGGCCCCGGATGGCAAGCCGCTCAAGGGTGCGCCGCGCCTGTACTTCTTTGATGGCGTATGCAGCAAGGCCGTGGAAGAGATCGAGTCCTTGGCGATGGATGGCGAGACGGGCAAGATCGACAAGAAGGCCGCGACCCATTTCATCGACGCCGCGAAGTATTGGGCCAGCGATAGACCGCAATTTTGGGGGAATCACACATTGCCGGAAGAACAGGATATGGATTTCGAGGATACCAGTGGGGCCGGTACGCCGCTGCAAACCGGATACTGAAAATAGTTGTTGCAGAGTGAAATGATTTTAGGTAGAGTGCTGTTTGAAGATGTTGGGAAAGAAACCGACATGAAGAGATATCACATCGAATCAGCAGACAGCCGCGAATGGATCTTTTGGTCCCGTTCAGGGCAACCGCAAGGTTGGCCGGACGCCGCTAGGCGCTCTGTGTTTCTTTCCCTGAACGGGGCCTCTTTTTCCCTTAGTCTTCCGTGTAGCGTTCGGACATCCGCGTACGGCGGGCCGTAAACGCGAAGGAGTCGAGGCAGGGGTCTGCTTAAACCCGCCCTGCCTAGTCTATCTAGACGAAGGTGGCGAATCGCAGGGTATCGCGGGACGCGCCAGGGTCGCACCGGGCTACGAGAATAGCTAAGGCCAAATGAGGCAAACGACAGGCCGAGGGTGTTAAAAGCGTACGAATGGCTCCGTGTACTGCTGGAGAACGTAAGCGAGACCTCCTCCATTTGTGGGGGGGTCTTGCCCCGAATCCACCATGCCTGCTATAGAACATAAACAACTGAAGTTCAAATGCAAGACCTGACTCAACACCAAAAAGCGTTGCTAGTTCAAATCAACGGACTCAAGAAACGCAACCATCCCAACCTAAAGTTGATTAAACGTCTGGTGCATGAACTGACAGAACCAGATTCACGGGAATGGATGTTGAGTCGTAGCGTGGGGTTGCCACCCAAAAAAGGGGCTTGACAGTTTTACGTTTCCTCTGATACCTTCTCCTCAATGAATGAAACAAACCTCGCCAAAGGTGTAGGCACGTTAGGCCGTGACAATTTGCGCCCCATGGCGTTCGGTGGCCACGCGCTATATTGCCGCAAGTGCCTTCGTGGTGATGCCGTGGGAGAGCATGGCGACCGCGCCATTGGTGGTATCGTGTTGCCGCAGGTCGTGTATGGTGAGTCTACCGTGACGAAGGATGGACAAGTGGTGGCCCGTGGGCAGACCATGGGTTCACCGTTGGAGGAGACGAGTTTTGTTGAGGTATTGGCAAAAGGTCCGAGGGTCGGAAAACCCTGTACCGAAGAACACGCCGAGAAGTTTCACCGTGATATCTGCCTGAGTGATGATGTTGAGATTGGCGACATTGTGGCGTGTCCCCGCGAGAGCATCGGAATCCTGCGTTCCCCTGTGGCGGATTTCGAGTTCTTCATAGAAGAGTCTGTCCCGCTGTATACCGTAGAGGAACCCGATGAACAACCAGCAAGCCCCGAATGAGATCGTCACGTTTACCGAAGATGAAGTTGAACCCATTGAAAGCCTGACGCCTGAGCTGACGCCCTATATCCCGAAGCTGAACAATCTGGCGGGCGACAAGGTGCTGGCCGAAAAGGTGCGGCAGTGGTGCTACAGTCAACAGCAGACCTTCGACAGCCAAGCGGCCCGCACGGAGTTTTTCAAGGCAGGCGGGACATACGATACCGCAGACCGCATGTTTCGTGTCAGCCTGACGCTCGATGAAACCAGCGCACAGTGGCAGGACACCATGTCGAACGTGGCGTCCACCATGAGTTATCGGCAGACCCGCACGGTCCACGCCAGTCTTATCAACGTCCTGTTCGGCACCGATGACGAGTTGCCGGCGGAATACGAGCCATCCCGCAACACCCAGGAGTACAGCGACGACGTGGGCGACGCCATAGCGAAACAGCGCAATATGTTGATGCGCCATACCTTTGATGAGGATACCGTGGCGGCCAAGATGAAAGATGGCTTGCTGTGGAACGAGGTCTATGGCAACTACATATTTGGGGCTGAGTGGGACCGCCGGTATGAGACGCGAGAGGAACGGGTTCCGGTACTGTGGGATGAAAAGGGATATCCGCTGGCATGGCGATTTGAGAAGGTGACGCGCAAGATCAAGGACTGCCCGACGCTGGTGAAGTACGCCTTGGAAGATGTCTGGCTGGACGCCTACATTGAGGACTTGGACCTGCAACGCGCCATCCTGATTCAGCAGCAACTACCCATCGAACAACTACGCGGCGACGAACAGGCTGGTTTCTTGATGAACACCAACAAGGTCAACGCGCTTCATTTGGCCGATGGTACGGGCGAAAACGATGAGGTCAAGCGGAACCGCCAAGCCAATGCCGGGGAATCTACATCCAGCGAGATCAACGGGCTGATTGAAACCTGGCAATGCAAGATCCAGGTGCCCATCAAGGAATCCAAAAGCGAGGGCAAAGGCAAGTGGAGCCCCAAGAATACGCCGTGCGCCCGTTATTGGGCCACATTCGCGGGCAAGTTGAGCGATAGCAACGCCGTTTGTGTTCGCCTCATCAAGAACCCGTTCTCTCATGGCAAGTGCGGCCTCAAGGCCATCCACAGCGAACCCGACAACAAGGGGTTTTACCATGATCCCATGAGCAAGAAGCTCAAAAGCAACTACTATCAGGCCACAACCAACCTCAACCAAGCGTTCGACTGCAACACCCTGCGGGTCAAGGCTCCGTTCGTGTCCGACGGCCCGATTCACACGCGGGACTTACGATTTCGTGCCAACAAACTCATTACGGTGCAACGCGGCACCACTCTGACCAAGATGGACATTCCCGACGTTACGGGCGGCACCATGGATATGGCAAGCCGCATTGAGGATGACAGCAACAAGACCAGCGGGGCCGATAAGGCGTTGACGGGTGAACCCATGCCGGGTCGCCAGAGCGCCACAGCCGACAGGCGCATCTACGAAACAGCCAAGCTCCCCATTATCATCAAGGCCGATTACATCAGCGATCAGATTTTCCCATGGTGGTATGAGATGGCGGCTTACCTATGGGAACAGTTCAGCGACCCCAATATGGTAGTGGCGGTCAGTGGCAACCAGTTCATTCAGGAGATCAAGCCGGCGAATCTGTTCGGGCCGTTCAAGGTTCGCATCACGGCGGTCCACAAGTTTGAGAACAACATGATTCGCAGGCAGGAATTGCAGGGTGTAGCGCAATCCGCGATGCCGTGGGCGCAAGGGGCCATGGGTCCGAAGGGCCTACGCGCATTCAGCCGCGAGTTCTTCAAGGTGTTCGGGTTCAGGAACGTCAACGAGATATTCCCTGAGAATGGCGACTATGATGCGCGGCAACGTGCCATCAATGAAAACCATACCATGCTGATCGTGGGCCGCTGGGTTGAACCGCAGGCCAGCGAGAACCACGACACCCATTTGAGCATCCATGAACCAGCGGTCGATGAGTACGGGTATCTGCCGGATGCCGACCAAGATCCTAATAAATCGAGAATGGGTATGGCGCACATCCAAATCCACAAGAACTTCAAGCAACAACAGACCACCCAAGGGGCCGCCCCACAGGCCAATGTCCCGCAAGGCTTGCCGGGCGAAATGGGAATGAATCAGATCGAGGCCCAAGCGGGGGCCGTGGCCAACACATAGGAGACGCCATGAAGAAGATGATGAAGATGGACGAGATGCCCGAAAAGGATATGGGCAAAGACCACGCCAAGGACACCATGATGAAAGAGAAGGACATGATGATGCCCATGGCCAAGCCGTCGCGGGCCGACATGGCCAAGCGCCTCAAGGACTGCATGAAGAAGGACTAGCCCATGGCCGAACAGATAACAGCCGACTTTGTTGGCCTGACCGTAACCGAGCGTGAGTTGCGCGGTTTGTGCGCCATGTTCGCGGGTGATGAGTGGAAACTTGTCATCGCCGCATTGGATCGTATCCTCAACGCCGAAATCGACACCACACTGGGCAGCCGTGCCATCACGCCTATTGAAGTCGTCAACCAAGCCAAGGGCATTTACTGGCTCGTCAACGCCATCGGTTCGCTGCCGCAAAGCGCCGAAGATGCCTTAGCTTCCATCACAGATCCATCGGAAAAATAGTACCGCCAACCAGATAATGAAATCTTTTTTCACATCCTCCTAATCCTCATTTCGCCCTTGCCTGCATACAGTTGTATGCGTATACAGTTGTATGCGCGTACTGCCGTATTCATGTATACACTTGTATGCACCATGAAATCCTGATAGTGTTTTGTTGTGCCATAGGTAGGCACCGCGACACACCCATATCGGGAGTTGCGAAAACAGGCGATACACCCGCGAGGGAATTGCCGCAAACAGGAGCAGGTCATGGACACACCCGCGACGGGAGTTCAAGACGGTAAAACGGGCGACACCAAAGATGATGGAGCCCAGCCGAAAGGCGAACAGTTCTTTGTAGGTACGTACAAAAGCAAAGAGGATGCAGAACGAGGGCTCCAAGAGAAGGAGTCAGCCGTCCGCACATACCAGAGTCAGGTTGACAAGCTCAAGGCGGAAAACGCCAAGCTACAGGCTGACACACTGGCGAAGATGGCGGAAGTGCTGGCCGCTACTCACAAGCCCGCAGGGCCGTCGCAAGCCGATCTACAGGCAGAGATTGATGCTTTGGCTGGCGAGATGGACACAAACGGCGGCAAGGGCATCCTCAAGGTAATGGGCCGCTACCAGCAGGACTTGGAACAGAGATTAACCAACAAGTTCCAACAGCAAATCGAGGAAACAAGGGCGCGTGAAAAGGCCGACCTCGATGAGTTGAAGCGTTCCTTCAGGGAGAACGACCCGCAATACCAGGCCCGCAAGCCGATGATCGACCAGATCAAGAAGGAGTTCGGTATCGAGAGCGACGACGTGGCGATGAAAGTTGCCGCCAAGATGTTTCCCGATGCCAAGTTCCCGCAACCCGGCGGAACGCAAGCAGGTTCTTCTGGGGTGCCAAAGGAAAAGGACGAAGAGTTTGATACTGGGTTCACAAAGCAGCTGGACGGGGATTTCAAACCCATGTCGGCTGAAGAGAAGGCAACACTTGCCAAGATCATGGCGGCGAAGAAGCGGGGGCGGAAATGAAGAACGAGGAAACGAAGGCATCGCAGATCGAACTGGAAATTGCGGAAGCGCGGGCGGCTCAAGAGCGGAGGCGGAAATCTCCTGAAATCCTGACGATGGGCAAGGATCTCAAGGCAGGGCCAATGGCTCAGAAGATGAAGGCGTTTGCCCCCGAATGCGACGACAAGAAGTGGCACGGTACGTGGTTCCGTAAGAAGGACTACAAGCAGAAGTTGCAGTCGGGTTACGAGCCAGCGGGCATTGGGAAGAACGATGGTGCTCTTGTTGAGCATGAGGACATGGTGATGATGCGGATTCCCGCAGAAATCTACCGAGATCATCTGAAGGTGGCACCAGCAATATCGCGCAAGAGATTGGGAGACGAAGATCAAACGGAAAACAACAATCCTGCCAAAGCTGGCGAGGATTTAACAGTAACCAGACCGGCGGCTGAGTAGCCAAGGTCGGGAAGGAACAATATGGCGGTCACAGAGAAGAAAACGATGTGGCAGTGGAGTGGCGCTTCCCCGAAGATCGTGGAACGACCCATTGCGGCATCTCAGGGTATCTACATGGCCGGAACACCGTGCTACGTTTGCACGGCTGGCACGGTCAAGATAATCCATACCACGGATGGCGCGAGTCACCCGATTCATGGATTCATCTGTGAGGGTGTCGCGGCTGAGCTGGCCGTCAATACGCTGATCAAGATTGCGCTGGTCGATAAGGACGCGGTTTACGCCCTTTTCTGCGATTCCAGCGATACCGATTCAGCCGTTACACAGGCGGCGGTTGGCAACAAGTACGGCTTCACGGTATCGGCGGTCGCCGGTCACGTCGGCTATACCACGCTCAACCTCGGTTCGGGCAGTACGAACGTACAGGCTCTTGTCCATGATATCGCATCCAATTTCGGGACGCCTTACAGCACGTCGGATAACCCCGGCGTTGCGCTGGTCAAGATCCCGGTTGCGTACATCCAGGTCACGGCGTCCTAGAAGGAGTGAACTATGGCGGCAACAGAGAAAAAGAACATTTGGCAGTGGAGTGGTGATGCTCCTGAAGTTCAGGTTGGCAGAATCACCGCGAGCCAAGGAGCCTACATGGCGGGTGCGCCGTGCTACGTCTGTACCAGCGGTACACTGACGTTGTGCGATACCGCCGATGGGTCGGACGCTTGGCACGGGTTCCTGTGCGAAGGTCAGGCTACGGAACTGGCCGGCAGTACTGAGGTCAAATGGGTGCCCATCGTCAGGGACGCGCTGTATGCCGTCTATGTAGAGTCGAGTGGGACCGATTCTGCCGTGGTGCAGAGTCGCGTAGGCGACCAGTACGGCCTGAAGGTTTCAACGACCGCAGGGCAAATCGGCTACACCACCCTGGATGTTGGAAACGCGAACGCCATCGTTCAGGTAATGGACTTGGCCTTCAACGTGGATTCGGCGCGGTTCAGTTCGGCGGACGATCCCGGTGTTGCGCTGGTGGTGTTCTTGGATTCGGTGGTTGATTCGACAAAGGCATAGTCAGTAGATAGAAGAAGGAGAATACAATGGCTAATCAGTTTTTCGACGGAAGTGTGATGGTGCCCCAGACGTACATTGACAATCTGGACAAGGCCATCGAGTTGCTGTGGATGAGACGGGATGAGTTCAAAGGCGTACTGAGTCAGTTCTTCACGAAGGTTTCGACGGAGAGCTTGTCTTACAAGACCAGCTCTGTCAGCTCGGTTGCTGACATGCCGATTCAGAATGAAGATACGGACGCTCTGCCCTACACCGTCCCGGCCCCTGGGTTCGACAAGACCTTCACGCTGGTCAACTACGCAATGGGTATTCGCGTTACCAGCACGATGGTCAAAGCGGATCGCTTCAGCAAGATCGTCGCGCAGACCGGTGGTTTGATGAAGGCCAGCATGAGGAAGCTGGAGCATCTCAGGGCCGACCTTATCATCGGCGCGTTCGCCACCACGACCACACCGGATGCCGCGTACCTCATCAGCAATTCGCATCTGCATGAGAACCCGGAAGCGGGCACATACGACAACCTGACGACTGGTGCGCTGTCCTATGCAACGCTCCAAGGACTCCGGCTGCTCGGAATGAACATGGAGAACGAAAAGGGCGAGCCCGATGACGTCATTCTCAAGACCCTGCTGGTCCCGACTGCTCTTGAGCAGACCGCGACCGAGTTGGTGCTTGGCGGGAACGGGTTTGTCAGTGAGAACGCCATCCACCAGCCCATTACGCTGGTTAAGGGCGTCAACGTGGTGGTCAGCCCGCATCTGACGGATTCAGATGCCTGGTTCGGGTTTGGCGACCTCACCGGCGAGAACAAGGGACTTCTGGAAATGTATCTGGAAGAGCCGAACATGGGCGACAACAGCCCCGCCGACCGGCGCATCGTTATCGACAAGAGCGTGAAGTTCATCGCTAAGATGGGCGCGATTGCCGCCAAGAATATCTACGGCAGCACGGGCGCGTAGGATCGGAGCAAGACAACAATCGGGGCGGGTGGGGCTAATCCCTGCCCGCTCTTAGTTCAAGGGAGACGAAAATGGACAAGAACGAGACTGACATCGAGAAATCTGTCAAGACTTCGCTGGACAAGCGAGTTACCCGCCTGGAATATCTGGTGAGACGTTTGCTCGCCGGGGCGGAGATCCATTGGGGCAAGGACATCGACGGTGACGGCAAGATTGGTTGGAGCCGGTACGGCACCATGCTGGTCATTGTCATGGCGCTGGTGGGTTCTATTGCGTTTGCTGCGACCCGAACGGTTGTGGACTGGACGAAGGGTACGCCCATGAGTGCCGCGACCGCCAAGGTGGAGTTTGACACTACGACCTCACTGGCAACCCTTACGGTGGACAACACCACGATTGGGACTTTGATCGGCGCTCCGTCTATGAGCAACAGCGCTCTGGAAGTCAATGGCGACATCACGCTCGCCAATGACGAAACTATCGACAACGCCACGGATGCCAAAGTGCGGGTGACGTATAACGATGACGCCGCGACTCTTGGTGAGTTGATCCTTGAGAGCGACAATCTCGCTCCAAGCATGGCCGACAACGATCTGGTTTCTGTTATCGGCAAGGCCAACGACGACATGACCAACAAGACGGAGTTTGCGTCTTTTGATCTGAAGTTCGACGACGTGACCGATGCTACAGAGGATGGGAGTCTTGTGTTCAAGGCGTTCATTGCCGGGACCGAGAGAACGCTGTGTACGATGGCCGCTGCTACTACGCTGGGTGCTTCACAGGCAACTCTGGCCCTGACCAGTTCTGATTGGGCCATTGATTCCAGTGGAACCATTACGGCTGCATCGCTATCCGCCGATCAAGTTAGTGCCGGGACTATTAGCGCTGCCGTGATCGTCAGCAACGTAGTCGACCAGTTCATTGGGTCAAACGTCACGATTGGAGTGGGTGGTATCCTGAAGGCCGGCGGCAATAACGGGTGGTCCACCAACTTCGTGGTTGGAACAGGAACGGCGCAAACCTCGACTTGGTACTTCTACAGCGGCGTTCTCACCAACATCACTGTTACCCCGTAAGCAGACAACCCGATGGCGGGTCGGACATCCCGGCCCGCTATCCTATCGAGGGGATACCATGAAACGGTTTCTCTGTACCATCACAAGTGCGGCGATTGTAGCGTCTATCGCGTTGGCCGGTCCTGTCATGCCGGTTAAGTCCACGATATCGAATGCCTCGACGAATGTTGCCACCACGAATGCGATTGCGGTTTCACTGCCGTATGGCGGCTTTCTGGAAGGCATCTATGTTGATTTGGGTGCCGGTGCCACGAATGTCACGTTGACGTTCTATGCCCTGAGCGATGCCGCGAGTGCGCCGCAAAGAACGCTGTTGACCCTTACGGCATTGCTGGTCGATGGATATTTCCCGGTTCGCATTCCGGTTTGCGGGGTTGTGGGCACCACCACGGTATTCACCAATGACGTGGCGCAGATCCCGCTGTTCCAGGGTGGGCTTCGCATGGTATTGACCGATCCCGGATATACCAATGTGAGCCTCGACGCTTACCTCTACATCGCAAAGTAAAGGGGGCCGTATGGCTGACATTGCTTTGCGCGGCCTGTACGATCAGAAATCACGCGAGTTCGGCACACAGGGTGGCGGACTCATTCGGTTCGATTCCGACTTCATCGATGCCGTCAATCGCGCCATCAACCGCATCAATCGTGATGCCGACTTGGCGACACGGATTACCCGCATTGATGATGTTGCGGATACCGTTGACGGCCTTGACGAAGCCTATGAGGACGTGCTGAGCGACGGGGTGTCCCTGGTGCTCATGCAGATGGGCCGAAGGCCAGCCAAGGGTGCGGAGCCACTCATCAACTCGTTTGAAGCCAAGTTTGCCGGCGGTATCATGGGGATATACACGGACCTCAAGAACGCCGAGAATGACGCATGGGATTCCACAACCGACGCCGACTATGATTCTGGAACCATAGGACTATGGAGGGATTAGTATGCCGCCTGTTGCTATGGTGCCGGAAGTTTATAGGCTCTACGTCATAGGTTCTGACTTCCCGCCCGGCCTGAATACGATGACGCCCGCGACGGATCTGCAACCCAATGAAACACCGGACGGGTTCGGCTACGATTTGACGTTGCCGGGACGGCTCGCCAAGGGAACCGTGCCATCGGGCACCCTACGGGTAGAACGCATCGTCAATCCCGCTAAGGCATGGGCGGCTACGTTCGCCTACAGCATTGGCGACATCGTTTACGTGAGTGCTCTGACCACCCGCTACGTTTGTCATACCGCGCATACCAGCGGAGCCACGTTTGCCGCGACCAACTGGATCACGATGGACGCCGATTACAGCGACTACTTGTGGACGACTGGGAAGGCGTATATCGTGGGGGACGTGATGGTGCGGGACAACCCACTACTCCGATACGTATGTCTCACCGCCCACACCGCTGCATCGTTTGTGGCCGATTCCGCCTATTGGCAGGCCATCGGGGGCACGTACGGCGCATGGAGTCAGCCGGTCGCGTATGTCGTGGGCACGACCATTGTGGCGACGTTGAGCGGTAGCGACCCCAAGGAGTACGTCTGCAAGATCGCGCACACCAGCGCAAACCCATTTGCGGAAACGAACTGGATTACCGTCACGAAGGATTACGTGTGGGCCAGCGGCAACAAGTACGCGGTAGGCAACATGGTGGTGGTGTCGGGCGTTCGGTACGCCTGCAAGACCGTCCATACGGCGGCAGCTGCATTTGCCACCGATGCCGCCAACTGGGTAGCGGTAACGACATCCACGCCGCCGTGTTCCTGGTTCTATAACAGACTGTGGAACATCACGGGCAAGACGGTGAGCACGGGTTCGGCAAACATTTCGTATGGCGCGCCGTTGTATGACGACGTTTTCCTTGAACAGAAGCTGGGCGTTTTGCCCTGTAGTGAGGACAGCAACTACGTCCTGGTGCTGGTGCCGTTCGGGAGCGATTCCATGTTTGTCGGCAAGAGCACGGGTTCGTTTGCCCTGACGAATTGCGCGGACAGTCGGGCCTTGTTCGGCAAGAACGACTTGGTTCAGGAATTGCCGGTTGATTACGCCTCGCATGTTGTGGAACTGGACGGCGTGGTTTACGCCGCGAACACCAATGGCTTGTTCTCGACCAAGGGCGCGGAAGTCACGGAAATCACGAAGAAGAATCGCACCCTAACGTCTACGCTGTCACTGGCGAGCCAAAGCCTGATGTGCGACTACGACGCCAAGTGGATCATCGGCGGCACCGCATTCGTGTACGACGTGGCGAATGACAAGCTCTTCAGCTATGTGGATAAGAACGCGCTTGGCACCGGGTTCCTCTACACGACGCCGCAGAAGCATTTGCCCGACTACGCGCCATTCAAAGTGGACCGCTTCATCATCACGATTGAACATGGTGACGCAACGAATGGCTCGCTCAAGTACCAAGTCAAGTTCGAGGATGAGGCATGGGGTCCAGAGGCCATCATGGATATTCCGTACAGCGAGGACAACTACAGCGTCATTGACGAGAGCTTGGCGGAATCGCGGGAAGTCCGCAAGTTCCAGTTGCGTATCACGGACATCACGGGCAGCAAGTACATCAAGGAAATCCGACTCGACCAATCGGCTTTTGACTTTGATTCATACAGCATGTAGACTGAAGGCAAGGAGTAAATTATGGCATACAAAGACCCTTATGCAAGAGTGACGTTAAGCGATGGTACAGTGTATTCAGGTACGCCCGAAGACGTGTATCGCCAGATCCCGCCCCTGTCGCGGCCACTGCCCGCCTTGCCGTCGGCACCCATGCAGAACGCTTACTACGGTTCGCAAGATACGGGATTGCCGCCGTTGCCTGCTGGTGGTGCGGCCCCTGTACCCCGCCTCCCCGCCCCCCCCCTCCCTCGTGGCCGTGGTCCCGTGGACGCGCAGGGCAATCCGTTGTCACGGGCGGCACAGGATTTCTTGGCCAACCAAAAGACCTTCAGCAATGTCAGGACGCTGGAAGACAAGCAGGCGTTGCAGAATACGATTGACTCACAGGCCAAGACCAAGGCTATTGCCGATCAAGACGCGCAAGATCGCGCCACCATGACGCCAGAACAGTATGCCATGAAAAAGGGTGGCGTTGGAGACATCACGAGGTTGGCTGTTGAAGGAACCAAGGGCGCAACAGCGCGAGACGTGGCCACTACAAAGGCACAGGCGGGCGAATGGCGCAAGACTATTGCCGAAAAACAACTGGCACAGAAGGACGTTTTGGCACAGTTGGAAATGGCCCGTAAATCGGGAGATGCGACGAAGCAACGGGAACACGAGATAACCCTTAAAAACATGGATACCGATGCTAAGATGACCATAGCTGAACAAACTGGCGGATCTCCGTTACTTGCCGACGGTTCGCCGAATCCCGCCTTTCAGAAGGAGTTTGAAAATCAACTGGTATTGGCGAAACAGAAGGGCGAACTCCAAAACGAAGGCGATATGCAGGAAGCCATCGTCCGGTATACACAGAACATCATGGAAGAAGCGCAGAAAGCGAAGGCCCCATTGGACACACTCAAGGTTGTCCGCGAAGCCATGCAGATGAAGGACCGGATACAGAACGACCCAAACAAGACGGCGACGAGTCCTGCCGTTTCACAACCGAATGCCGCCGCGCCGGGACAAGGGGCGGCTCCTGCCGTCGGTGATGCCAACCAGAACGGGATTCCAGATCGAGACGAACAAGCCGCTATGGAAGCCGATAGGTTGATGACTTCTCCAGAATCCAGCGGAGACGTAGAAAGAGGTACAGCGTTAAGGGCTGAAATCCTACGAAGGAATAAAGGCAAGGAAAAGATCATTGACCAGTTCGTTGCAAATCGCAAAAAGGCGGTACAGGCGAAATAGGGGTTGCCATGGCGTTTGATTACGATGCCTATATGCAAGATGCTCAAGCAGGAGTGACGCCTGCTTTTGATGTTGACGCATACATGGCAGAATCGTCACAGGCAACACCATCTACCACTGAGGCAACACCACAACCGTTCGACTTTGACGCCTATATGGCCGATGCAGAGTCGCCGCAAAAATCTCCCGACATGGTGGCATTTGAAAAACGCAACACTCCTTCTGATCTTTCGCAACAGGCAAGACCGGCTGGTAACGTGGTGCAAAGTGGGCCGCAAGACTTAACCCCCTCGCCCGCTATAAAACCCGTCAGTGGCCCCTTGCCTGTTGCCCCTCTTGCGTCGCCCGAGGCTGCAGGCTTGAAAGAAGCAGGACAGCAAACGCTCAACGCCGCTGGCTCCGTGGCGGCTGGTGTCACGAGCATGGGGCGGGGCGTATTGGGCCTTGTCAACAAGCAGAATGTCATGGCCGAGAAAGCCGCCAATGCCATGCGTCGTGCCTTCGGGTTCAAGGAACAGCCCAAGGTCTACGCGGAGATGGGGAAAGAACTGGATCAACCCACCAAGCTGGAAATGTGGAGTGCCGAACAGACCGAAAAGACGGCTCAAGAAATGGCAAAGAGTGGGGGCGTGGGGCTTGAGACGGCCTACCGAATCGCGCAAGGCGCCGGGGAGGCGTTCGCCAGTACCGCCATCACGCTAGGCATGGCAGGGGGAGCCGGGGCAGGCGGGGTTGCGGCCAAAGGGATGGTGGAGGGCATGAAGGCGGCATTACCACAAGCCGCCAAGTTTGCTGGTATGGTGTACGCCACGACGCCGGGACCGCAGGCTGAACGCATCAAGGCCGCCGGTCACGCCACGGCACTTATCATGGGCGGAAGCGTTGCGGGCTGGTTGCCGAGTGCATTGCTTCGTAAGGCTACGGCTTTTGTCATCAATGCGGGCATGAATACCCCCGCCTATGCTGAAGCCTATCTCAAGGCTCAACAGTTGGCGCAGGAACGGGGCGGAAAGACCAGCGATTACTTGGCGTCTACAATGACCCCCCAGTTGCTTCTGGATGGGTTGTTTTCAGTCGTTACCCCCAACATGAGGCGGCAACAGGCCGAATTGAGGCGGGAAGTCGTGTCTGAGGCCAAGAAGCCATCCACGATGCCCCAGGAACGACCGGCAGAAGTCCCCGTGACATCACAAGGAGAAGCGTCTCATAAGGCCCCCGAAGAGACTGTAGAACCTCCCGTCGAGTCGGGGGTGCCGGGCGTTGTGTTCAGGACGCCAATAGATGGGGTTGAAAAGCCGATTTCGGGTACTCCCACGACGGAGATAACCCAAGGGGCGGCAGGCGGGACTCAAGCGCCTGCCCAAGACAAAGCCGCCCCTACCTCTTTAGGGCGTGAGGCCACAAGCCTACGCAATTCGCAGACGGACCAAGAACGGGTCGCCATGGGGTTGAAGCCCCGGTTTGCCATAGCCCGACAGACCAACCAAGAGCAATGGGACATGGCGATGGACCGGCTGGCGTCCAATCCCGATGCCGCGAAACAGCTTGTCTCGCAACTGGAAACCAAGATGCACACCCCATCTCCCGTTGAAAACTCCCTGTTACTCCATGAAAAGATCATGCGCGATACCGAGTTTCACAGGGCCAACAAGGAGATGATTGACGCCTTTACGTCGGGCGATACGGCCCGCATAGAATCCGCAACCATACGCATGGCAGAGGCCAAGAAGGCGTCACAAACGATCTTTGACCTCGTAGGAACGGGCGGGACCGGCACGGAACAGGGACGCGCCCTACAGTCCCGCAACATGTTTGTAGACCCCGACGAGTTTACGGTGGTTTCGATGGAACGCCGCGTCATGGCCGAACAGGGTGGAAAGCCGTTGTCGCCAGAACAGTCGGAAGCAATCCAAAGACAGGCTTCTGATATCGCGGAATTGCAGAAGGCATTTGACGAGCATGTGGCGCAGAAACAGGCTGAATTGGACCGGCAGGCAACGGAACTCAAGACCGCGCAAGCTCGCAACAACTTTGAGGAGATCGTCAATGACGTTCTCAAGGGTGGCGTTAAGCCGCGCACGTTTGGCGATAAGTTTGTGGCGAAAGTACGGGCCAATGCAGAGGCAAGTCGCGCCCGCATGAAGGAACGGGCAGGCCGCGCTTCGGTGGGCGTTGACCCCATGGTGTTAGTTGACATGGTGAACATCGGCTTGGAATACATCGTCGATGGAACCATTTACGTCAAGGGCGCGTGGCGTAAAAAGATGCTGGCCGACTTGGGGCCGGAATCAGAACCGTATCTCGATGAAGTCTTGAAGCAGGCCATGCTGAAGGTCAAGGATGTTGACAAGGCCGAACTGGCCGCGCAGATCAACAAGAAGAAGGCCACAAAGGGGACAGAAGTTGCGGACGTATCGGGCGACATGGATATCTCCAAAAGCGTCAAGCAACTGGTCCGCGACGAGGTTGAGGCGGGCGTTCGGGACTTGGATGGGGCTATCAACAACGTCCACAGGCTTGTCAAAGAAGTGTTACCCGACATTACCGTGGCGGAAGTGCGCGATGCCTTCTCCGATTATGGCAAGACCAGGATGCCCAAGCAGGATGAGGTCAGCGTTGTGTTGCGCGATTTGAGGGCACAGTCGCAAAAGGTGAGTCAGTTGCAGGCGGCTTTGCGCGGTGAGGCCCCAAAGAAGACTGGGACTCAGGGGGACCAGCCCAGCCAGAAGGTGCGGGAACTCACCAAGCAAGTCCACAACGCTATGAAGGAAATGGGCGTGGAGATCACGAGTCCCGAACAGCAACTTCAGACATCCTTGGCGTCCATCAAGACGCGGTTGGAGAATCAGATTGCGGATTTGACCAAGGCCATTACGAATCGTGAGAAGCTATCGACCAACAAGATAGCGGTCAAGTACGATGCCGATGCGGAGGCCAAGAAAAAACAACGTGACGCCCTCAAGGCCATCTATGACGATATGTTTCCACAAGGCCCCATCACGCCAGAACAGCGGATCATTCGCGCCACGAAGGCCGCACAGCGCACCCTTGAGATATGGGATGCCCGCGTCAAGGAAGCACAGAAGGGCCGGTTCAAGGCGGCGGCTGAAGGTAAATCATCGAGTTGGAGCGAAGAACTGGGACGGCTCAAGCAACAGACGAAGGATATGCGAGAGCAAGTCAAGACCCTCCAAGACCTTGCGAACCCCAAGCTATCGCCCGAATTGCAGGCCATCGAAAGCTACAAGAAGCGGGTTGACAAGCGCATCAAAGAACTTGAGGCGCGAGGGAAAGCGGGTGACTTTGAGCCTAAAAAGCGCCAAGAACTCGATATCAGCAAGGACCCCGAAGCCTTGCGGAAACGCGCCGAACTCAATATCGCCAAGCAACGGTTTGCGGACTTGGCCGAAAAGGCCGCATGGGACAATATGAATCCCTGGGCCAAGGCGGGCGCTAGGGGCGTAGCTTATTACGATTCTGCTCGTAATTTGATGACATCGGGCGAGCTATCGTTCGTATTGCGGCAAGGCAAGATGGCGGCGTTGTCGCATCCCATCATGGCCATCAAAGCCCTTGCTCCGATGTTCAAGACTCTGCTCGCTACTCAAGCCAAGGCCCAAGCTCTTGACGCTGAAGTCCATACCGATCCGTTGGCCGAGAATGCGAGACGCGCCAAGTTGCATATCGTGGAAGAGAACGCCACCCTGTCCAAGCAGGAAGAAATCAACATGGGGCGATACCAGAACGCCATCCCGGTATTGCGTAACTTCAACTGGGCGGCCCGTGTATTTCTGAATAAGGTCCGTATGGATATGTTCAAGGCCATGCGGAAGTCGCTATCCAAAACAGGTGAACCTACGCCGGAAGAAGAGAAACAGATTGCCATGTTCATCAACGAATCCACGGGGCGCGGCGGACTTGGCGGGCCTGCCGGAGAAAAGGCAGGCGTGGTGTTGAGCCGTATTTTCTTCTCACCACGTTACTTCACGAGCCGCATCGGGCTGCTTTCGATGCACGGGGTATGGGGCGGCCCCAAGGAAGCTAGACGCGCCAAGATGCTGGTCGCCAAGGAATACGGCCGCATGGCGATAGGGTTGGGGCTCTACTACACCTTGCTCTATTCTTTCTTCAACCGAGATGATAAGGCGAAAATTGGTAAGACTACGACATCTAGCGATTTGGGTAAAATCCGCAAGGGCGACACAACGCTTGACCCCTTGGCGGGTCTGTCGCAGTCCATCGTGTTGGCAGAACGGATGCGGCAAGGCGTGACAACCAACTCCAAGGGCGAAATCGTGCCGATCCGGGAAACAGCCACGACAAAAGTGCCATACGGGAAAGATGATGCTGTGGGTGTAGCGGGAAGGTTCGTAAAATCGAAGTTGCATCCAGCCATAACCACGGCACTCAATTTCGCATCGGGCCGAGACTTCAACCGAAAACTCGTAACGGTGCCATCAACTATAAATTCTTTGGCAATCCCCATAACCTATGGCGACGTTTTCCAAGTCTTCAAGTCTCAAGGGTTCACCGACGCCGCCGCCATGTCTATGCTTGCCGTTTTGGGTGAAGGTTTGCAAACGTATCAACGTGATGAAGAAGGGCAAGACCTGCCGGAGCGATGGCAGAAGTAAAGGAACACCATGAAGAGACTATTGATCTTTGGATTGCTGGCGATGTTGACTTGTGGGGTGTATGCCGCCGTGACGGTTAAGCCTACGACCTGCACGGTTGACGTGTCGGCACCGTCCCCGGCGTGGGGCGACTTCAATATGAATTGGCGCGGGTATGACGACCAGACCGTGACGTTCGTATTCAAAAGCGGGACCAACAACTACACGGGAATCGACTCTTCGGCAACAACCAGTTGGAAGATGCAGAGGTCGGCCAGTGGGTCTACGAATGTCACGTACATGCTGAAGACGACGGGCTTTACCGTGACGACCAGCAACATCATATTTTCGGTTGTCCATACCAACATCCCGCCCGATGGATCGTACAAGGCGGAACTGCAACAGGACGATGGCACGTCATTGCGCTCGTTCGCCAAGGGTCAGGTCAACGTGAGCGAATCTCTGTTCCGAGAAGGTGGCGCAACTTGGACCAACAGCGGACAATGGGTGTCCATTGGAGATGCGGCCTACTTGGGTGCCTTGACCAATGGCGATGCCACGGGCGGCATGTTGAGCGTGAGCAAGACGGGGCGGGTTGTCACGTACGGATTGACGACCAGCGCGGTGCAGGCGGCGGTGAGTCCCGTGGGATATCTGTTGCCGGCCAGTACCAACACGTTCAGCGCGATAGCGGCGTTGTCGAACGACTGGCAAACGGCTTACGGCTGGGGCAATCACAGCACCAACGGATACGTTACGGCGGTCGTCACCAACTCGGTAGTTCCGACCAACGATGCCGTTTATCTCGGGGCATTGACCAACGTGGAGGCGGGTGCTGATATGGCGGTTAGTGGATCAGGTCGTACGCGCACTATAACTCTGGCTGTGGATACCACGCTCAATCTAGCGGGCAGCGGATTCACGAACGTCATCACGGCTACGTCAACGAACTTCCAGTTCACGGTAAACGGCAACACCTACTATCTGCCATAAGAAAAAGATGAAACGCTTGATACAGACCATTGCAGGGCTTGTCGCGGTAATGATGTTTACCGCCGGGTCGTGGAATGTCGTTGTAACCAATGGAAATCATATTGCCATAGGTTCTGCGAGTCACGTCCTGACGTATGCCCCCGGATGGATCAAGGTTTCTACCAACGAGACGTTCGACTATCCCGATGGCTACTTGGGCTGGTCAACAAACGCCGGGGCCTATTGGGATACCGATCCTAATCCGCAGTACAATTCTCGCATGATCCTGCCTGACGGTGGGTATATCATCGCTACCAACTTCGTCGCAGTAGTCGGCGGCGTGTATTCCGTGACGGCTTATGACTGGAATGGCAATCCCGGTAGCGTTATGACGAACACGCTTACTCTTGGCGGGGTTACGTCCACTTGGGTCACGGCATCAAGCGCCACGTTTTCCAACGATTTTACCGCCGTCACGACCAATGAGTTTATGGTGCAGGCGGCTGGTGGGGACAGTCCGGGATCCAAAGTAGATGATGTCTACATTCGGATTCTTGGAGTTGTGACCAATGGCTTGTAGTTGACAATGAAACGTATACGGAATGAACCAGCAACACATAAGGGGCAACCATGGCAAGTAATCTAGGACAGACAACCGCTGAAGCGGATGCAAGGCTGATTCAGGCGCTAGGCGAACCGACGGTCGCGGGTTTCAAGCTGATACGCGGCTGGCCGTGGCTGGCCGCGAATGCCGGCACGGGTGGAACAGTCCATAGCCTGATCGTCGCGTTGAATGCCGTCGCCAGCTACACCGACCCCAAGGCGGACGGAGCGCCCTACACTGGAACATTTGCCAACAGTGGCGTCAAAGGCGTGGAGGAAAGCGAACAAGGCGAGAGCGACCGTGGTGCCGCCATCGTGCAGGAGTTGACCAAGGTGACGACGGCAACCAGTACTGCCACGCTGGGGACCGCGCAGATCGTGCAGGGCGATGAGGTACAGAGTTTGTTCACCGTGGCGACCGGGCAGGCCGACAACATCGTATTGAGGTACAAGTATCTCAACACATCCAGCCGTGCCTACTGCATGGGAGAGGCGGCAGCAAACCTTGTGGCTTTGGTGGCGAGTGGCGACTATCCCGCATGGGTTACGAGTACGGCTTATGTGGTGGGCAACCGCGTCATCAGTTCATCTACACGCTACATTTGCTTGACGGCCCATACATCGGGCACGTTCTCCACAGATCTCGCGGCGGCAAAATGGCTGGCCTTGGATGCTTGGAGTTATGCCGACCGCAAGTTCAGCGTGGAGAGTGACAACACCGGCACGTTCTCGGTCCTGTTGCAGCGCGAGAAGTGGCAGACGGGGACCACCACTCAAGATGCGGTTGTCTCTATTGAACCCAGCTTGGGGAGCCAGAAGGCGAGGATACAGCGGATATGGTATCGTCGCACGACGGCGGCTAAGGACACGTTGATAACAGCAACGACCGGCGCGGCCCGTATCGCCTACACGTTTGAAGGCACGTCCTACACCCATGAGGGCGTCCGTTGTGATGAGGGGAGCTACGGTGAATGGACGATTACGCAGACCTTGGTGATTCCCAGAAACAGCATTTCGTGGCAAGACACCGAGGGTGGATATGTCGATCAAAACTACGAAGATTGGGTTATTACGGCGTGGAGTCCCGGCGGCGACCCGACATGGGCGCTGAAAACCATTACGGTCACGGTTAGCATTCATGGAACCGCAGCCGATGCGTGGACGGCAGCCCAAACCTCTACTCTCCACTTTTGGGATACTCGCCCTGAATGTAATGGAGTCCAAATGCACAAGGGCAGAACCAAGTATCTTGGCAACAACAAATGGGCGGCATATATCTACACCACAAGCGCTGCGGCTGGCGGTGTATAGAACGAACGGGCTTCAATGGATGCAGAAACAAAAGCCATGATTGATGCGCTACAGACTAAGCTGGAAGCGCAAGCCAAAGAGTTGGATGTTCTACGAAAAGAAACCCTACGGGCAAGGGAGAAAGCAATAGCTTTCGAGAACCGCGTTGTAGACCTTGAGGCCACAGCCGAGACGGCGGCTGGAACCGTTGATGAGGTCCGTTTGTTGGCCGAAGACGCCAATGATACACTATCTTCTATCCAGAGCACCCATGGACTCACCGTGGAGCGGCGCGGCAAGGGTATACGTTTCCGCCCACTATTGCCCGACACCAACACCGGGGCCACCACTATCAAAACTATCGAAGTGTGTGACGCCGCCAAGTACAGCCATGGCGCGATTCAGCTTCGCAAGATCGACACCCTAACGGCGGCGGTTGGTACGGGCGACGACCAGAAGGTGCCGCATGTTGCTGCGACCGCTACCGTCATTGACCTTGGCTGGGACTGGATCGTGCAGGAATCCGTGACCGCCGCGTTGTCTCCGCATTTGACCGACACTGGACTCGTTCCGGTTGCAACGGCATGGGGTTCGCCTGATTTGTTTATATTGACGGGCAATAGTTTGGGTTTCAACGCCCCGTGTGCGGACCTCACCGTGAACAACGGGAGACTAAAGATAGCAGTCAGCGCTACGTCTTTGACGGATTCAGTGGACTTGACGGGCATTGTTCCGGAATCAGCGGATTCGGCTGATACCGCGCTTAATTGGGGGGGTGCTTTTACCGGCATGACTGGCCTCGTCATACCCGTCAAGTGCATCTTGCGGGATCATGCTACGGGTGCTGAGTTTGTGGCGTGGGTGCCGATATGGGCAACGGGCGAACCTGTCTAGCTAGACAGAACGTGTCAAATGAGATATGATGCCAACATGATGAAACAAGGCGTAATGGTGATGGCCCTATGGATGATCGCCACCATAGCGACCGCCAAGCCGCTGGCCGTCAGCACCGATGGCACGAACCTGTGGGCTGGAACCACTAACACGGGACTCGTCACCATCCAGGTGCCCGCCAATGCGTTGAACAATTCGCCCACCAACGGCACAGTAACCAACGTCGTGCAGGGCGGCGTCCTGGGCAGCGTGACGGGCAGGATCGTGTATCTCCCGGCGGCGTCAGGTTCCTCCGGCACCAACCTTGGCTCCAGCTTCTCGCAAGCCGGTTACGCGGTGGGGGATGCGCTCACCAACCTCGTGCTTTTCCCCGCTCCCTTTGCCGCCGCGCCAGTGATGTTTGGCAGGGTCAAGGATGATCTTGGTTTTGCAGCTGATGTGTTCTGGCTCACCAACAGCGGATATGCCGCCAACACTACGGGCGCATGGTATCAGGTGGAGAGTGCGGCGAGTCTGTACAGCAATAAGAACATTGCTTGGGTGGGGCACGTCGTGAGCACGAGTTATGTGTATACGGCTTCTGCGCCGCCGGGTCCGAACACTAACTATTGGAATGATCCTTACAAAGCCTATGACGTTTTCGTGATGGATTTCAGGACTAACAGCATCGGGAACTGCGTGGACTTAACGACCAATAATCCATCGTTCACAAACTATCCGACACCGGCAACAGGGGTTGCAATTTCTTATCCCTTCACCAATTCTCAGGGAGACACAAAAGCCGTTGCCACCTTTGACATGTCGGATGACATGAATTACGGAAACGCGACGAACATTTGGGATTTCACCTTGGGCGGAGGGGTTGATGCCAAGTTCACCCTTGTCGCCGCGATTAAACCTGCTTCGGTTGCGGGTTATACGACGATAATTGGAAATAGCGGTGTTGGGGGTTGGTATTGGGAGGTAGCCGCAGGAGGATATCTGGAGTTTGAATTCCGAGACAAGTTGAATGTGGAGCGCTATATCTATAGCACATCGGGAACCCTGGTCAAAAATACCACATGGAACTACGTCGTTGTGACGTATGATGGGTTGAGCAATTCAGCGACTTCCATGAATCAGTACTGGACGACTAATCCTGCCGTTTTGACTGACTCGGCGGATTCCTTCGTGTGGGGTGCGGGGTATGCGGGGTTTACAAATTCTGGGCTTAGACCGGCGGTGGGAAGTCGCAACGGCAATTCGGTAAACTCCCCATGGAATGGTTCCATGGGGTTTGTCTCTGTTTTGAAAGGCACAAACCTAACCTTCGCGGAGGCGTCAAACTACGTGGTCGCGATCAATGTGACGAATTTCATCTACAAGTACTGACATGAAAACCAGACTCATATTCGCAATGCTGTTGATTGCCACGGTGGCACTGGCCGATGGGATGCTGTGCTTTTTCAAGGACACGGTCTCAAAAGCTGAAAAGAAGGCAATCGCCGTTGACCTCAAGGATGGCTACTCCGACAAAGGAGATGTGGCCGTCGATACTCTGCCCTTGGTTTATCTTGGCAAGAACACGAATGATGTCTGGCGTCGATTGCATATCAGCAACGATCAAGCCAAGTGGTTTGCTCAGACAGGCAAGCAGTTGCCCACAACCAACTCTCTTACGACCTCGATCAGTTCCACGCTGGCGCAACCGACAAACGCCGTCTTCCTCTCCGTCAAGGGCATGGACTGGAAGACAGTTCAAGATAAAGCTGGATATCACGATTTCACAAACACTGCTCCGAAACAGGTGACACCATGAAGCGCCCACTCTCCATACCGATTCGCAAGACGTATTTCTACCCTCGCCTGATGAGAGCCCTGAAAGCGGTGGATAAGCTGACCAAGAAAAGCAAGCTGGTTTTCGGCATGATCCTGCTCCTCGCCCTGCCGGTCCTCGCCGGGAACGGGCCGTTGCCGAATGGCGCGAAGTTTGCCAATGGGGATTTCGTGGCGGATTCCAACACTGTGGATGCGACGTACTACCCGCGCAACGATCCATCGAACTATGCCAGTGGCGGCGGGGCCAGCGATGCCAGCACCAACTATTTCCGCAATGCCGTGAACTCTACCAACCTGACGGCGGCGGGGATCGTGACGAACACAGCCCTATTGCGGCATCAGATCAACACCAACACACTGTATCTCATGGAGACCAATTTCGTTCACGATTCCAAGGTTCGCGCTCTGGTGTTGCCCTCTTACGTCCCGATAACCGCGCAGGCGTTGCAGTTGGACATCGTCAGCAAGTGCGATGCTGCCGCCCGGTATTTCGCCTTCTGTTCTGTGTCGAACGCTCTTACAGAGCAAAACTTAAAGGGTGGTTGCCGCATTCCTTGGGCTAACTCGACTTGGTCCTATAACGTCCTCGTACCTATCGGAAACCCCGGAACGCTCTGGTACTACTCGGAACTGTCCGGAACTGATGGCTCAACGCGAACATTATTTCTAACGATATCAGGATGGTGGATACCATGAAGAATTTTGCACTTGGATTTACGTTGGCGCTCTTGCTGGTCGTGACGGTTGCGGCCACCGTGAGGGAAGATCTCTACAGGAAGTTCGGGCCAATGATGATCGAGGCTGTGGTACGGGTATGTCAGGATGAATTCAACCGCAATAGAACTTGGCACGGCCAGCCGCAGATCACGGACGCTCAGATGGTGACGGCCCTGACGAACCAACTGGAAACCATCCAGCCGTATACGTGGATGACGAATGGATTGCACCCATGATCCTGAAAACAATCCTCGTGACGTTCGGCGTGGTGATTGGGCTGATCGTAATGTGGCTGCTGATCGTGGTGTTGACTGTGATGTGCGGTGGGCGGAAAACGATAGGGAGGACGTGAAGAGGCGCATGAATCTTTACTGTTATGACTGCTCTGAATGTGACCGCCATGATAGTTGTCAGACGGATAACAAGGCTCTGAACGCTGCAACTCGCATTGTGTGTCTGTCGTTTTCTCACGAGACTAGGGAAGCTTTGGAAGGCGATGCAAATCTTGTTGCGAATGCTTTTCTTAAGATGACGCAAAAGCAAAATAGGAGGGTAGAATGAGCAAGCGAGACGTGGTTGCTGTGTGGAAACTGGTTGCGGTGGTGAGTGCGCTGATCGGGTTGCTGGGCGCGGGGTGCGCGAATTTCAGCGCGTTCCAGAAGTTGCAGGAGACCGACGATGCGCTGGCGGCCAAGTACGGAGTGCCGGTCAGCGTTGTGGGAAAGCTCCGGTCTACGCTGGGCATTCCCGTTGCGAAAGACCTGCCTGGTCCTGATCGGATCGTTCCAATCGGCTACGAGGTCTACTACGACGTGCTCAACGGCCTGGGCGACGTTGTGGACACCACGGGCTACCACTACGACACATTCCCGCAGGTCCGGGTGAAGAAGGTCAACGCGCTGCCGCCGGGCATCTTCGGTCCCTCTCCGGTGGCTGGCCCCTCTGAAGTCAACGCCGACGGCCTGATCGAGATTCTGAAACTCATGGGCACGATGCCGGGCGCAACCAACGCGGTGACGCCATGACCCCACCCAAAATCATCTACGTCAAGAAAAGCGAGATCGACAAGGCGCGAGTCGTCATTGCCCGTGACTACCCCGCGTTGGTGCCGGTATTGGCAGCCCTGATTAACGGCTACACCATTTGGGAACAGCAATTCGGGATCGACCTCCAGCAAAAGCCGGACGATCCAGCCCCGACGCCTGACCCCGTGGAGCCGCCGGAGCCGGAGCCACAACCCGACCCCGAACAGATCCATTGCGGGTGCGGCTCCGAGAAAGTGGATTACCAGGGGGCGCGGGAAACCATCCTGGGCGGCGACGTGCGTTGCCTCATCAACTGGAAGCGGCCCCATGGTGACGCCTCGTGGCTCACGGAAGATCAGATGGATGGCAACCTCAAGATCGAGGGCAAGACCATGACGGTGACGTGCCCAAATCTGGGGGATGGCATCACGGCTCATTATCTCGGGTACGCACAACCGTCGTCGGAGTCTCCGCTGGTCGAGGGTAACCCGGTGGAGATTGGGCACGGGACGCTAAGGCTGGTCTTTGAGGCGCGGAGAACGCCATGACGGAAGACGAGCTACTCAACCAACTGCATTCAGTCTTCGGGGCTCCACGTGGAACATACAACGCGGCCCTGCGGATGCTGCTGGAAGGCTGGCTCAACGGCGTGGAGTCCGAGAAGAACATCACCATCGCGCAACTCAAGGCGAGGCTCGCACGGGCAAACTTGGACGAGCAGAAGAGACGGAAGGGGTAGGGGACCATGGGCGAAGACGACATTGGCAGGTTGTACGATAAGATGGAACGGCTGTCCGACAAGCTGATTGAAGTTGGTACCAATCAGAAGTGGGTCATGGATGCCGTCAAGACCAACGGAGAGATGCTATCCAGAATCTCTCAACACGGGTGTCAGCGGGGCGAGGCTGACCGGGCCGACGTGGAGAATCTCAAGAAGCGATTGAACGGTAGTCTTGCGGTCACCGGGAAATCCGTCGGCGCGGAGCCATGGTTCAAGTTTGGATTTGGCAAGTACACAGCCGAGAGCCACGGCAGCTTGGCGCTGTTGGCGATAATTGCTTGTTTAGCTATCGCTTGGTTTGGCTATTCAATGTATGCAGGGATGAAACGTGATAGGGCCGTGGACCTTCTGCTCCAATTACAGGGAGTGGACGTGACGCATGTAGACGCCGTATCCAAAGCGTTGACCGACGAGGCCAAGAAGGAGCAGAAGCCATGAAGTGGGGATGCCTCATCATGCTGGCCGCGGCGGCTGGCCTGATCCTGTACTGGATTCGAGGGGAGACGAAGCATGGACGACATTGACAGAATCCGGCAGTTCGGGAGGCGACCATGACCGACATCCTCGTTGCTTCCCGCGATTTCGGAGAGTTCCACAACTACAGCCCTATACCCTGTCAGTGGATTCGCTCGGAGCCTTGGGTCAAGTGGTGGCCGGGCCGTTCTTGGCAGGTCGATATCTGGGAGTACAACGCGCATCGGGTCGCGCACAAGATGTACTACGTCCTGCCGCACGAGTTCACATTGCAGAGCGGCTACAAGCTCCCGGCGGGGACGCAGATCCAGCCGAACCACAAGTTTTTGACCGACTTCGGCAGCATCCCTCCATTTTTCAACGGGTTGCCCAGCCTCACGCGGACACGGTTCCTGGGCCCGTACATCCTCCACGACGCCGCCTGCCGCCATGGGGAACTGTTTTTCAAGCTCCCACTCCTCCTGATGTTCCAGCGGGTGAAGGTGACGCGCCTCGACGCCGACCAACTGTTGCGCCTGTGGGTGGGATCCACGCCATGGTGCGGGAATCTGACACAGCGCACCATGATCTATAGCGGGGTGAGGATCGGAGCGCGGTTCGATTCTAGGACCGACAGCAAGCCGGGATTGCCGCCTCCTGCGATTACACCCGCAGGCCCGGCGGATGCGGGAAGAACCGAGGAAGCGAAACCAGCATGAAGACGTGCGGCATATACGGAATCTTCAATACGGTTAACGGGAAGGTTCTGGTTGGGAGTAGTGGCAACATCGCTGAACGATGGAGAAACCATCGCAACCAAGCGAAACGAGGAGCGCATCTGAATCCCCATTTTCAGAGAGCGTGGAAGATGTACGGAGAATCGTCCTTTGAGTTTCGCGTCTTGGAAGAATGCCCGCCCGCTTGTTTGGTTCCCAGGGAAGATTATTGGATGGCATTCCACAAAAGTCTTGATCTTCAATTTGGGTACAATCTACAGAATGGGTCCATGACGTTCATCTCGGAAGAAACTCGAAAAAGGATGAGAGCGGCCATGAAGGGGGCGCATTCTGTGTCGCCAGAACAAAGGTTGAGACTTAGTATTTTACACAAGGGAAAATGTCTTTCCGAGGAAACTAAACTGAAAATATCCTTAGCGGGAATGGGCAGGAAGCATTCTTTAGAAACCCGGAAGAAAATGAGCCGGTCCATGAAGGGGGCTCATAGGATTTCCGAAGAACACAAGAAGAAGTTGCTAGCCCTGCACTTGGGGATTCCTTTGTCGGAAGCGGTCAGAAAGCATATGAGCGAAGCCATGAAACGACGATGGGCCAGCGGTGATATGGCTCGCGGAAGGAAGCCAGCGGAGCCTGCTGGCAAGACGCCAGACGCCGACACGCCGGCACCGCTGGCCCGCAAGTCCATCAACCCGCTGGGCAACGAGGGGATGATAAGGCCGGCGTGATTCTGCCGCCTTAAAAAAACTTTACATATCTTCTTGACGGCTCCATGCGGCAATGATACCTTGTCCCGCATGAACACGAAGAACCGCAAGGCTGTTCAAAACTACGTGGTTGGCATCGAGACTCCCGCTTATCGCACACTGACGCTTGCCAGCAAAGCTACTGGCCAACACAGGCGCACACTGGTTTCTCTATTGGTACACCGCTTCCTTCCGTCGCTTCTGGCGCAACTTGGATTCACGTCTGCAAAATGACACCCGAGCCCACATTCCGATTTGACGAGGACGGTCATGCTGGGAAAACAAACGAGGCACAAAACAACAAGGAGGTAGGCAGTGAACGTGAACGAGCTCAAGTCCCGTAAATTTCTCAAGCGCCAAGATGTGGGGCCAGGCGTCCTGGTCACCATCAAAAGCGTGGTGCAGGAGAACGTGGCCAAGGAAGGTGCTCCCGAAGAATTGCGATGGTGTATGCACTTCGAGGAGAGCATCAACGGCGATTCCAAGCCGTGTGTGCTCAATAGCACGAATGGACAGATCATCGCCGGGATTACCAAGTCTGAGGAATCCGATTCCTGGATCGGGGCCAAGATCGTGCTGTACGACGATCCGAACGTGTCGTTCGGCGGCAAGCTGGTAGGCGGGATTCGGGTGCGGGCACCTAGGCTGAAGACGAAGCCCCCGGTGACCGCACAGAAGCCAGCGACAGCGCCGGCACCGACAGACCCTACCGACGACAACGGCGAGCCGCTTGACGGCGCAGAACCTCTCCCCTTTTGAGGATGACATGCCAAGGGTAATTTATCTCGACATAGAAACATGCGCCCAGCCGGTCCAATCCCGGTTGGCCTACAAGCCCACCCGCGACACCATCAAGCTGGGCAATCTTCGTGACGAAAGTAAGATCGCGGCCAAGGTCTATGAGGCTGTCGCGGAGTGGGAGAGCGGGTCCGAGTGTGGCTTAGACCCGTTCCAGGCGAAGATCGCCATTGTGGGCATCATGGAAGGCGGCGACTACAACGCGCTGACACTGATTAACTTCAGTGAGGCCGAGCTATTGACTGAGGCATGGTCGATTCTTTCACCCAGCACAGAGGCCACGACGGACCTTGAGATTGTGGGCCACAACATCCGGTTCGATGCCGGCATGATGGTGCGCCGGTCATGGCTGTTAGGCGTGGATGTACCACGCGGGCTTGTGGCGGATCTCTACAAGAAAGAGCCGCGTCACTGGCGCGATACCATGATGGCGTGGTCGCTGGGCTCGTGGCCTCCGGAGTACATCAAGCTCGATAAGCTGGCCTTGGCGTTCGGGGTCAAGTGCAAGCAGGGCGAGATACACGGTTCCAACTTTGGCGAATGGTGGGCCAAAGACAAGGCCGCCTGTATCGACTACAACGAGCAGGACATACTGGCCACAAGGATGGTGTGGGAGAAGATACACGGATCTCACAAGGCGTGAACATCGGATTGATGGATGTTGATAGTCAGTTGATAGTGGGAACATCATGTCAAGGATCGTCATAGACAAACTCCCGCCGTACTATCAGGAGCAGGTAGAGCGCAAGCTACAGGCCAGCATTCAGTCCACGCCTATGCCTACCGCTCCGGTGACGGCTCAACCCATGGATGAGGCCACGCTACAGGACTTGTGCGAGCGCGTCTTGGACTTGGCCGGGTATCGCAGGCTCACGGAGAAGAATATGGTGGCGTTTGCCATGACGAATATGAAGGGTTGGTTTGCCCATATCCATCACGCCGTGGGCAACCCCCTGTTCAGCGACCTGCTCGTGTTCAATGGCGATATGACGCGGTGCCTGCATGTGGAACTGAAGGTGAAGCCCAAATTCTCACGCGCTCAGAAATCGTTCATCACAGCCCGCCTGTGGAAGTTAGCCTTTACGGCCCAGGAATTCTCGCAACATCTCAACGAGTGGGAGGAATCTCATGGCTCACGAATGCACTGACTGCGGAATGATTTGTCACTGCAACGGCGACATAGACGACCTCGTGCTGGACGATTCGGCACAGGACCATTGCCGTCATATCTGCGAAGTGAACGAAGACGACGACTGCCCGCCGGATGGCCGGGATGATGAAAGGGAGGAAAGATGAAAAAACACGCATGGAAGTTTCTGATGATGGATGGCGACAAGATCGTAAGCAAGCGCGACGGTTCTCCGTGGACCATTGGCGAATGGCGTAGCGTATCCAAGCCCACCGAAGCCTGCAAAGGGCTCAATGCTTCTAAGCTGGTGCGCGATGCGCTGTCGTATGTGCGCGGAACTGTATTCGCCAAGGTTTCCTACAATGGCGTCACCATCAAGCAGCCCGACAAGATCACGTCAGAACGCATGAGGATCGTCAAGGCGTGGAAATGGGACAAGACGGCCAGCGTCAAGATGGCGGTATATTCGGCCCGTTGTGTGTTGGGTCTGTATGAGTCCAAGAATCCGAAAGACGATAGACCGCGAAAGGCCATCGAGGCGGCTGAAGCATGGATCAAGAACCCGTCTGCTGCTGCTGCTGCTGCTGCTGATGCTGATGCTGCTGCTGCTTATGCTGCTGCTGCTGAGGCTGCTGCTGATGCTTATGCTGCTGCTGCTGCTGCTGCTTATGCTGCTGCTGCTGCTGCTGCTGCTGCTTATGCTGCTGCTGCTGCTGCTGCTGCTGCTGCTGCTGCTGCTGCTGCTGCTGCTG